>Ga0256404_1004269_pt1 | contig 27322 bp, 26 predicted proteins | sample RumenRJG_01DNA_FD_185990 | JGI IMG/M metagenome (GOLD analysis project Ga0256404, IMG submission 185990) | Bovine rumen microbial communities from Lethbridge, Alberta, Canada - RJG_01 | ecosystem: Host-associated > Mammals > Digestive system > Stomach > Rumen | place: Canada: Alberta | collected...
AATTCTCAGCTTGTTACATAAAAAGTTAACTTGCTGTTCTATATCAGATTTTTAAATGGCGTCTTACGACGCAGGATTTTTATTTGCTTATTGGATAGAGCTCGTTACTGGGCTTTCATAAAAAAAATATATTAAGTATGTCAATAAAGCTCAGTTCCTGGAAGAGTTGCCATCTTATACAAATGTTGAAGCAATCATCCATATGGGCGCTCAGTCATCAACAACAGAGAAAGACTTTGATTATTTGTGGAATAATAACTTTGAATATACTAAGAAGCTGTGGAATTACTGCGCTGAAAAGCAGATAAGCTTCATTTATGCAAGCTCTGCCGCCACATACGGAGATGGAGAAGAAGGCTTTGATGATGCGATGGATATTGATAAGCTTCTTCCGTTAAACGGATATGGTTATTCCAAACAGCTATTTGATCTTTGGGTAAAGCATCAGGCTAAGGCATTCCCTGCGCAGCACGTAGGGCTTAAATTCTTTAATGTGTATGGCCCCAATGAGTACTTTAAAGGAAGCATGGCGAGCATGATTTTCCATGGATATAAGCAGATAAAAGAGAATGGTAGCATTAAGCTCTTTAAGTCTTGCAATCCTGCTTATAAAGATGGCGGGCAGCTTAGGGACTTTGTTTATGTTAAGGATATTTGTTCTGTAATTATGTGGCTCTTAAAAAACAAAGAAGTTAGCGGATTATTCAATGTTGGTACAGGCCGTGCACAGAGCTTTAGTGAACTAGCAGAAGCAACATTTAGTGCACTAGATTTGGAACCTAATATCATTTATATTGATATGCCTGAACATTTAAAGGAAAAATATCAGTACTATACTAAAGCAGAAATGAAGAAGTTAAGAGATGCAGGATATAATCAGGAGTTTATGAATCTCCAAGAAGGTGCTGCGGATTATGTCCTTGAACATCTTGATAAGAACTTTTCAGTATATTAATGAGGCAAATCTTTGATAAAGAAGTTTAATGTAGAAAAGACTAAGCAATTAAATAAGATAAATAAGATCCTTTCTGTATTCTTTAAAAAACCAATAGCTGTAAATCAAGTGCCATTGGCAGAAGTTAAAAATATCCTTGTAATCGACTTTGCACTTATGGGCGACATGATTATGGACATACCCTTTTTTAAGACAATAAAGAGAAATTGCCCTAATGCTAAGATAACCATGGTATGTATGCCGTGGGCAGAGATTATCTTGGGAGACCAAGGACTTATTGACGAATTCATTATATTCAATGGGAAGGACTATATAAGTTCGTCTAAGAATATGTTGATACATCAGAGAGAAATAAGAAGTGCCCTTACGGAAATTAATAAAAAGAAATATGATATAGGATTTGAACCAAAAGGGGATTTGCGTCACACTCTGTTTATGCGTTATACAAACTGTTCTAGGACTATAACATATAATTATACGGGTGGAGAATATCTGGTAACAGATTCATTTACGCCGAGGGATGAAACCAGACATTTGATAGATGAAAAGATAGATTTGCTGGAAATGTCTGGATTCAAAATAGAAAAAGATGATATGTTGCCGAGGCTTGAATTATCTGATGAATGGCGTAAATACGTTGAAAATTTCTGTATAGAAAACGTGTTAGAGGGTACTGATAGTATAATAGGTATCCATCCGGGTGCAAGTAATAGAAACAAGCAATACAGATATTATCCGGAATTGATTGAAAGAATAGATGCTATTATTGATAAGGAATATTTGTATTTTGTTTTTGAAGGTCCGGGTGAAGAAAATATAGTTGATGAGGTGACCGGACAATTGGAAAAGATTGGCAGAAGATATATTAGGATAAAACGTAAGGTTAAAGAATATGTATCATTGGTATCTAAATGTAGGATAATGATATGCAATGACAGTGCTGCCGGGCATATAGCAGCAGCCTATGGAATCCCAGCGTTAATTATATTTGGACCAGTAAAACCTGAAACTGCGCTGCCAAGAGGTCAAGCGGAAGTGATGTATGTTTCACATAATTTTAATTGTAAACCATGTACTTTACCTGAGTGCCCGCTGGGAACAGAGGAATGCATAAAAAGTATAAGCGTTGAAGAGGTATATGATAAATTTGGCGATTTGCTTGGAAAACTGATTAGGTAACATGATGCCAAAATGGTAAAAATGTATGAACTCATTAATTGTTTTAAATTATAATGATGCTGATACAACTATACGTTTCCTGAAAATGGCAAAGTCTTTGCCGCACATTGGGAAGATAGTGGTTGTTGATAATAAGTCTACAGATGGTTCGTTTGAAATACTTAGGGCGAATAAAGATGATAATGTTGATGTGATTCAAACTAAATACAATGGTGGATATGCAAGAGGCAATAATTTTGGCGCATATTATGCAATTGAAAAGTATTCTCCGGATATTCTTGTTATTGCGAATCCAGATGTTGGATTTTCAGATGATGTAATATATAAATTTGAAGAAATATTAACTAAAACAGACAATGTAGCTGCTGTAACTTGTAAAATGAAATGTCTATCAGGTATTGACTTGCCAGATGCGTGGAAACTTCCAAGATACTCTGATTGCATACTTGAGCAATTACTCTTGTTAAGAAGATTGATAGGAAACCGTACAAAATACAGTGAAGACTATTTTGCAAAAAATCCACTTGCAAAAGTAGATGTTGTTCCGGGATCGTTATTTGCTATAAAAAGTGATGTTTTTAAGTCGCTTGGGGGATTTGATGAGTCTACTTTTTTATATCAAGAAGAAAATTTACTAGCTGCAAAAATCAAGCGGCATGGTTTATCTTCATATCTTGTTACTGGGATGACTTATCTTCATATGCATTCTGTTAGTATTAATAAAAACACAAGTGGTGTATATCGAAGACTAAAATTAGCGTATACGAGTAGAAAGGTTTACTGCGATAAGGTATTGGGTATAGGATACATTAAAGAACTTATATTAGCAGTAACTTTTTATATTGGTGCTTTTAATTACTTAATAGCAAAAGCACTAATACATAAATTTAAAAATAATGATGTGGAGGACAAGCGTTGAAAATAGCAATTGCCGGAACAGGATATGTGGGATTATCTTTAGCTGTATTACTAAGCCAAAATAACGAAGTGACTGCTGTAGACATTATTCAGGAAAAGGTTGACCTGATTAACCAATGGAAGAGTCCAATCCAGGATGAGTATATCGAAAAATATCTAAATGAGCATACAGAACGCAATCTTCATTTAAAAGCGACTACAGATGCAGAGAGTGCCTACGCTGATGCGGATTTTGTGATAATTGCAGCGCCAACTAACTACGACACGGTTAATAATGTTTTTGATACTAAAGCAGTAGAAAGCGTCATAGATCTGGTTCTTAGGTCTTCTGAAAAGGCTATGATGGTAATCAAGTCAACTATCCCAGTTGGGTATACTGCGAAAGTACGTGAGAAGTATAATACAGACAGAATTATTTTCAGTCCTGAATTTCTTCGAGAATCAAAAGCTCTATACGACAGTCTTTATCCCAGTAGAATCATTTGGGCTGCGATGCGGCATCAAGGCCTAAGGCTGAGATATTTGCAAAATTGCTAGAAGAAGGTGCTGAGAAAGAAAACATCGAAATTCGTCTGATGGGTTGGACTGAAGCCGAAGCAGTAAAGTTATTCGCAAATACGTATCTTGCCTTGCGTGTGAGCTATTTTAATGAACTGGATAGTTACGCTGAGAAGTGTGGAATCAATTCAAAAGACATAATTGAAGGTGTGTGCTTGGACCCTCGCATTGGAGAACAATATAACAATCCCTCTTTTGGTTATGGCGGCTACTGCCTTCCCAAGGATACGAAGCAACTATTAGCTAACTACAGGGATGCAGCAGTTCCCGAAAATCTGATACAAGCGATAGTTGAGAGCAATCGAACGAGGAAAACTTACATTGCGGATCATGTTCTGAGAATGGCTGGTTACTATGGCTACGATGAAGATGATGAACTGACAAAAGCTTCAGATGTGCCGCCAGTTATCGGAGTATATCGGTTGACGATGAAGTCAAACTCTGATAATTTCCGTCAATCATCTATACAAGGTGTTATGAAACGAATAAAGGCAAAGGGATGTATAGTCATTGTTTATGAGCCGACCCTTAATGACGGGGATACATTCTTTGGATCAGAAGTTGTGAATAATCTTGATGAGTTTAAGAAAAGATCAGCTGCAATAATTGCGAATCGTTATGATGACGAGCTGGAAGATGTAGCAGATAAGGTTTACACAAGAGATTTATATAAAAGGGATTGAGAGGTTAATAAAAAAATGAGAAAAAAACGTGTATTAGTGACAGGAGGGGCAGGATTTCTAGGATCTCACCTCTGCGACAGGTTACTCGCTGATGGCAATGACGTTATCTGTGTTGATAACTTATTTACAGGTTCAAAAGATAATATAAGGCATTTACTGGGAAACCCTTATTTTGAGTTCATCCGGCATGATGTAACGCGACCATTATACATAGAATGTGATCAGATATATAACCTTGCGTGTCCTGCTAGCCCCAAATGGTATCAGAAGGATCCAATCTATACCTTCCAGACTTCCGTCTATGGAGCGATGAATGTGCTAGGCTTGGCGAAGAGGACTGGGGCCAGAGTCCTCCAGGCATCCACATCAGAGATCTATGGCGATCCTACAGTCCACCCACAACCTGAGTCATACTGGGGAAATGTCAACACAATTGGCATTCGTTCCTGCTATGACGAAGGAAAAAGAGCTGCAGAAACGTTATTCTTTGATTATCACAGAAAACACGATGTAGATATAAAGGTTATGCGTATTTTTAATACCTATGGACCTAGAATGGATATTGGAGATGGACGTGTCGTCAGTAACTTTATTTGCCAGGCATTGGAAGGAAAGAATATTACCATTTACGGTGAGGGAACACAGACGCGTAGCTTCTGCTATGTTGATGACCTGATTGAAGGAATGGTTCGACTCATGAACAGTAGAGAGGGGTTCACAGGCCCTGTAAATATTGGAAATCCGGGCGAATTTACGATTAGAGAGCTTGCTGAAATAGTGGTGGAAATGACAGGAACCGATTCAAAGATAATTTATGAGGCACTGCCATCAGATGACCCTACCCAAAGAAAGCCGGTTATTGATCTAGCTAAAAAAGAGTTAGACTGGGAACCCAAAATCCTTCTCAGAGATGGACTATTGAGAACAATTGAATATTTTAAAAGGGTGGTTAATGACCAATAATAAATTGTTTAGGAGAGTTATGCATGAAAAATAATATACAACTTAAAGTTATTTATCGTGTTTCGAATAAAGGCAGGGATAAGAATAAATTACCAAATGCTACAAAAGAGCATTGCCTTGAGAATGCAAGGGATATTTTCGGGTTGGACTGTATACATGTTATAGCAGATAATTGTTCTCCTGATTTGGTAAAATTTATTAAAGAAACTGGTTTCGATTATGAGGAAACATCCCTCGGAAATATCGGTTCTTTTCAATATGCTCTAAACAATATCATAAGTAAAATAGATGATGATTGCATTGTATATATGCTTGAGGACGATTATCTTCACTTACCTGATAGCAAGGATATTTTATTAGAAGGGCTACAAATTGCAGATTATGTAACTTTGTTTGATCATAATGATTCCTATATGGACAGGAAAGATGGTGGTTCTCCGTTCAACCATGGGGATATACACAGATGGCGAATAATGACAACAAAATCTAGCCATTGGAGAGAATTACCTTCAACAACAATGACTGTTGCTGCAAAAGCAAAAGTCTAAGGAAGATGCTCAAATTTGGAACGATCAGCCCCAAAAAGGAATTCCAAAGGACTTTTCAACATGGATGTTATTGACAAAGCAACGAGACATGCGAGAAATTCCTTATGTATATAAAAATCAAAAAACCGCTGCATTGAATATAGTGAAAAACTGGTTTTCTTCCAGAAAAGCAAGAAAACTCATATGCCCTATACCTGCTCACTCAACACATGCAGATTTAGGTTATGAGTCTCCTTGTGTCGACTGGAGTAGGATTTAATAGTATGTATGCAATGACTTTAAAAGAGAGTAAAAAAAGACATTTCTCGGATTATATATTTACTTTTTTCTTTATTGGCATGCTTATATCAACATATCTTGCTCTTGGTGAAGAGTATCTTGTAGTATGTTTTGCATGTGCTCTATTTGAATTGGTGAAAAAGGGGAAGATAAAAAGCGGAATTAAGAGAATTTGGTTATTATTTGTGATTTATTATTTAATACTGACTTTTATTGGAATAATAAATGGAAATACGGAAATTAAGGATTTGCTTGAATTTATTATTCAATATCCCATGATGATAACAATTTTGATAGTTATCACTAGAGAAACGAGTTCGATGAATGCAAGTATGAGTATTTTCAAAGTTTTTTTATTTTTTACGGCAATCTTCGGTTTGATTGAAGCAGTATTAAGGAAAAATATTCTTCCATCGCTATTTTCTGCTCCGGTTATGGAACGAATTGCGAATATGAATATGAAGACATCTGGCTATCAGGCTAGCTCGGTATTTCTTCATTATACATTTTTTGGCATAGCGCTATTGGTTGGTTTAGCTATTAATATGATATATCCATTCAAACATAAATGGATGAATGTGGTGTTTTTTATTCTCTTCATTCTTGATTTGTATTTCACAAAATCAAGAACAAGCTGGTTTTCACTTCTATTTTTATTGTTCTATGATTTGTGTGCAAAAGGCAAAATGACTAGAAAAATGGTTATCAGAGGATTTGCAATAATAGCAAGCGCAACTCTATTAATGGGTGTATTTTATAATAAATTTCAGGCAATTTTTGCAAATATTTATGATAGGTTTGCGGTTATTGTAAGGTATGGGTTTGAGTATGGCTCTTTCGGACAAAGATTTGGAACAATGATGAGAATCCCAGAATATATATTTGAACATCCGCTTCAAGGTTTTATTGGGACAGGATTTGGGTCGATAAAAGAAGTGTTTTTAAATGGTTATTCTTATTTTGACTATGGTGTTGCTGATAATCAGCTGACAACATTTACTATAGAGGTTGGAGTATTTGGCACCATAATAGTTATTCTTGGAATTGCGCTGTATTTCAAGGACAACAAAAGGAAAAGAAGTTTATCGCGATATATAATGATAATTATGTTGATTGCCAGTATAACGCTTGATGTAATTGGAACGATATATATTACAGCCTTAGTGCTTTGGGCGTTTTGCCTCTATTATGAAAAAGAAAGAAGGAATGCAAATTATGTTCAACATTGAAGATATAAGGCAACGTGATAGTGTGTTGAGCATGTTGAGAGCATTACAAAAGCAAAATAAGGTTCTTCTGAACGCAAAAGATTATTCACCAAGAATAAATAATTCTAAAAAACAGCATAAAAGTATTAAGGGATTTTTGCTAAATCAATATTCTCAATTTATGATTAAAATAATGGTGAAATCGAATATTGTTAATAATGAGCAAGAAACAGAATATGCAGATGAAGAGTTTTTTTCGGATAAAAAAATTGCAGTATATACTTCAATATTTGGCAACTACGAACAAATCATTGAGCCTGAAATCAAACCGGACAATGTTGACTATTATATAATAACTGATTGCTCAGTGAAACCAAATAGCAGATGGAAAAAGATTGATTTCGATTTCCCAAGTGGTTTGAATGCATCTCAAAAAAATAGATATGTAAAAATGCATCCTCATTTGTTGTTTCCTGAGTACAGATATTCCATATACGTGGACGGAAGCGCTTATATTTTGTCGGATTTAACTCCGTTGATTCATCGAATTAATAAGTATGGCTTTGCAATGCATATGCATTCAGCCAGAAATGATTTGTATGATGAAATGTTAGTTGCAAAATATACCAAAAGAATTTCTTCACATTGTTATAATGATTATTTGGAGTTTTTGAAAAATGAAAATATGCCGAGACATTTTGGATTAGTAGAGTGCGGAATAATAGCTAGAGATCATGAAAATTTGCTATGCAAAAAGATAATGGAAGAATGGTGGAATCAATATCTGACAAGAATAAATAGAGATCAGATATGTCTTGCATATGTTTTATATAAGAATAATATTGCTCCCAAAGATATAGGAACATTAGGGTTAAATATATTTAAGAGTGCCTTGTACAAATTTGTAGGGCATAAATAAGGAGGTTTACTGAAAACATGAAACTATATGATAGACTCGTTAATAAAGAAGAAAAACTTTCTCTCGTTGGGCTTGGTTATGTTGGGATGCCCATAGCTGTCGCTTTTGCAAAAAGGATTAATGTTATAGGCTTCGATCTCAATTCAGCTAAGATTGACCTCTACAAGTCTGGCATTGATCCTACACGTGAGGTGGGAGATGAAGAGATAAAGACTACTTCCGTGGAATTTACTGCAGATGAAACAAGACTTAGAGAGGCGAAGTTTCATATAGTTGCAGTGCCGACGCCTGTAAACGATGATCATACTCCTGATTTGACTCCAGTAGAAGGTGCTAGCAGAATTTTGGGACGTAATCTTACTAAAGGCTCAGTTGTAGTATTCGAATCAACGGTTTTTCCAGGTGTAACTGAAGAAGTATGTGTTCCGATTTTGGAAAAAGAGTCAGGGTTAAAGTGTGGTGTGGACTTTAAGATAGGTTATTCACCTGAGCGAATCAATCCAGGCGATAAGGTTCATCGCTTGAGTACAATCACAAAGATTGTATCAGGTATGGATGAAGAGACTTTGGATTGTATTGCAAAAGTCTATGAACTTGTTGTAGATGCCGGAGTACATCGTGCAGAGAGTATCAAAGTGGCTGAAGCAGCTAAAGTCATAGAAAATAGTCAGCGAGACATTAACATTGCCTTTATGAATGAATTGTCCATTATCTTCAATAAAATGGGGATTGATACAAAAAGTGTTTTGGAGGCGGCTGGAACAAAATGGAATTTTTTGCCCTTTTATCCAGGACTTGTTGGTGGTCATTGTATTGGCGTCGATCCGTACTACCTGACCTACAAAGCAGAGATGATGGGTTATCATAGCCAGATCATACTTGCTGGTCGCCGTATTAACGATGATATGGGCAAATACTGTGCTGAAAATTGTGTCAAACAACTTATTTCTGCTAATAAAGCAGTCAAAGGTGCGAAGGTAGCTATTCTCGGATTTACCTTTAAGGAGAACTGTCCTGATACAAGAAATACAAAAGTGATTGATATTGTACATGAGCTTCAGGAATATGGAATCAATCCCGTTATAGCTGATCCCACTGCCGATGCTGAAGAAGCAAAGCATCTGTATGATGTTGAATTCACAAATATGGGTACAATAAAGGATATGGATGCCATAATTCTTGCTGTTGCACATACTGAATTCTCGTCTTTTACCAAAGAACAGATTGATGGATTCTTTGGAGAAGGCCCAAAAGTGTTACTTGATCTTAAAGGTATCTTGAATCGTCAAGAATACGAAAATGCAGGATACAACTATTGGAGGCTGTAAAGATGGGTTATCAAAATATAAAGTTTCCAGAGAACAGCTTGTTTCTGGTAACTGGAGGAGCAGGATTTATCGGATCAAATCTTTGTGAGGCAATACTCAACCTAGGATATAGGGTTCGTTGTCTTGATGACTTAAGCACGGGTAAACAGACAAATGTTGATATGTTCATTGATAACCCGAGATATGAGTTTATTAAGGGGGATATTAAGAATCTAGATACCTGCATGGTAGCGTGCGAGGGAGTGGATTATGTGCTAAATCAGGCAGCATGGGGAAGTGTACCGCGGTCTATTGAAATGCCACTCTTCTATTGTGCAAACAATATCATGGGTACTTTGAACATGATGGAAGCAGCAAGACAAAAAGGAATTAAGAAGTTTGTATATGCGTCTAGTTCCTCAGTCTATGGCGATGAACCAGTACTGCCTAAGAAGGAAGGACGAGAAGGAAATCTTCTATCACCATATGCTGTAAGTAAGAGAGCAGATGAAGAGTGGGCAAAGCAGTACACAAGACATTATGGATTAGATACATATGGATTAAGATACTTTAATGTGTTTGGGCGTCGTCAGGATCCAAATGGGGCATATGCTGCAGTTATTCCAAAATTCATAAAGCAACTAATTCATGGAGAACGACCGACAATCAATGGAGATGGACAACAGAGTAGGGATTTTACATATATTGAGAATGTCATTGAGGCCAACTTAAAGGCATGTATAGCACCTTCGTCTGCAGCTGGCGAAGCGTTTAATATCGCTTACGGTGGACGGGAATATCTGAATGATATTTATAGAGGCCTTGTGGAGGCTCTTGGTGTGGACATTGAGCCAATCTATGGACCGGATCGTGCTGGGGATATAAAACACAGTAATGCTGATATCAGCAAGGCTAAGAAGCTACTTGGGTACAATCCTGATTGGAGCTTTGAGAGAGGCATCAAGGAGGCAATTGAGTGGTATAAGGAAAACCTGTAGCTGAGTGAAGGCAAGAAAGGAAATTGGTTTGTGAAAAGCAGAACACATTTTGCAAAGATTAATATGGTAACCGGATTCCTTAACAGAGTTATTATTCTTGGATTGCCATTTGTGATCAGAACCATAGTAATACGTAAATTAGGTGCTGAATACCTTGGATTAAGCAGTTTGTTTTCATCTATTTTACAAGTGCTTAATATGGCGGAACTCGGTTTTTCAAGTGCTGTTGTTTTTTCTTTATATAAACCAATGGCAGAGGATAACACAGATGAAATCTGCGCATTGTTATCATTTTATAGAAATGTTTACAAGATAATTGGAATTGTAATATTGGCTTGTGGTGGTTTGCTTACTCCATTTTTACCGTATCTCATAAGAGGCTCTTATCCTAGTGACATTAATATATATATACTATATTGGATGTATCTCGTTAATACATCAATTAGTTATTTATGTTTTGCATATAAAAACGTTATTTTTTCAGCATCACAACGGCAAGATATCTTAAATAATGTTAATTCGGTAGTAAGTATTTCTAAATTTATTATACAAATAGTAATACTTTTAATATTTCAAAATTATTATTTCTATATAATTTGGAATGTTGTGTTTACATTAGTAGAAAATCTGGCTGTTGCGATACTAACAAAGAAGTATCATCCTGAGTATGTGTGTAGGGGAAATATAGGAGCTAATAAAAAGAATGAAATTACAAAACAAATAAAGGGATTGGCAGTAGGACAAATAACAAAGGTGTCAAGGAATTCGTTCGATAGTATTGTTATTTCAATGTTTTGTGGGTTAACTATGGTAACCATTTATTCTAATTATTATTATGTTTTAAATGCAGTTATTGGTATTATATCAATATTAACAACTTCAATAAGTGCTGGGGTTGGAAATAGTATTGCAAGTGATACTATTGAGAAGAATTATAGAGATTTTAAGAAATTTTACTATTATTTTAGTCTCTTTGGTGGCGTATGTACAATATGTTTTTTTTATTTGTATCAACCATTCATAGAGTTGTGGGTGGGAGAAGAACTAAAAGCTTCTCTATATACGATGAGTTTATTTTGTGTATATTTTTACATAATACAAATGGGACTGGTTAGGTCTGTGTATGCAAATGCAGCAGGTATTTGGTGGGAGACACGGTATGTTCAAATAGCTGAGATGATTTCAAACATTGTATTAAATTTTGTTTTAGGTTATTTCTTTGGCGTGAACGGAATACTAATTGCGACAATTGTCACTATGACGCTATTTTGTGTTATTGGCTTAACTAAAATTACATTTGAGGTATATTTTGGAAATAATTATTTAGAATATATTTATTTATCATTGAAATATATTATTTATACGGTAATAACTACTATAGTATGCGGATTGTTTGAAGGATTCCTTGACGGATATTTGATAATTAACACTTGGATTTCCTTTTTTGTTAGAGCGTTTATAATTGCTTTTTTTGCACTATTTTTTTACATAATAATTTCATTTGTAGAAAAGAATAATTATTTTTATATGCGTGAATTAATAAGTAAACTAAGAAGGAGCTAACTGATTAAAATAATGGAAAATGTGAAGTTGGTAATATGGGATTTAGATGATACATTTTGGAGAGGAACACTTTCTGAAGGAGTAGTAAACAAAATAGATAGTAATATGGATTTGGTGAAAGAACTAGTCAATAGAGGCATTATGTGTTCGATTGTTTCTAAAAATGAATATGATGATGCAATAAAAATTCTTCATGATTGGGGGATTGATGATTATTTTATTTTTCCACAAATATCTTGGTCTACAAAAGGAAATGTTGTAAAAAATCTCTTAAAACAATGTAATTTACGTGCTGAAAACACATGGTTTATTGATGATAATATTTCGAATATTGAAGAAGTAAAACACTATAATCCGGGGATAACAGGAATACATCCCGATTATTTAGCCGAAAATGATATCTTGAAGATGAAAGAATTTCAGGGAAAAAATGATAAAAATCATTCAAGGTTAAAGCAATACAAATTAATGGAAATTCGTGCTGAAGTTTCCAAAGAGTATGAAAATAATGAAGAGTTTTTAAAGTCTTCAGAGATAACAATTCAGATTTTTAATGATTGTAAAGAACAATTTGACAGGATATTAGAACTCATAAATAGAACAAATCAAATGAATTATACGAAAAAGAGATTAATATCTGATGATTTGGAATTGCTATTAAACGATCCTGATTCTGAATGTGCTTATATTACAGTATATGATAAATTTGGAGAATATGGTATAGTAGGTTTTTATGCACTAAAAAACGGGGAATTACTGCACTATTTGTTTTCATGTAGAATAATCGGCTTTGGTGTTGAAAACTATTTGTATAAAAAATTAGGATATCCTTCCATTCGGATAATTGGGGATGTTGCTGTTCCATTAACTAAAACAAAGGATATTGATTGGATTTTAGAAGGAGAAAATAGAATTGTTGATAAAAATATGTGCCTCAACAATAGTAAAAGACCACAGTTATTGCTAATTGGGGGGTGCGATTTAAAGCAGGCAAGTAGATATTTAGCAGGGGAGTTCATAGTTAAAGAAGAGTTTAATAATATATTCGATGGATATGACGTTCGAACCTCATTAGTATCTCAGTTGTTATATGCAGAAGATTTAAGTGATAGTGTTAAAGATGAGCTATGCACTAACTTGCCTTTTTTTAATAAAGAAGTGACTTTTGCCACTCAAATTTTTAATCCTGAAATAAAGGTGATTGTGTATAGTGTGGTTGATGATTATATAAGAGCTTTTTATAAACATAAAAAATATGATTGTCTTGTTGGAATAGGTGATTATTGGGATCCAGAGGAAAAACTAAAGGAATTTAATGAAGAGCATTTAGAATATTTTAGAAATAATTTTACTTATGTTGGAAAAGAGGATGCTAAGGTTTTTGAAGCTAATTTAAATACACTTATTGAAAGAATAAATGCTAATACGAAACTGATAATAATTAATGGTGTTGAATTAGATGTATCAGAATGGATTGGAGTTGATAGATGTAATAGAAATAAAGAGATGAACGAGGTTGTTGACCGAGTAATAAAAAACCATAAAAATGTATACCTTGTTGATATGCGTAATCTTGTTCATGATAAAAGTCAATTGCCAAAGATGGATAATAGGCATTTTGATAGAAAAACATATTATGATATAGCTAATTCAATTATAGAAATTGTTGGAGAGAAAATTCATATGAAAAGCAAATTGCTAATGGATATAAAGGACTTTCCAATTCGTGCATTTTATCGGATTTGGGGAATAATAAAAGGGCATAGAATTTGAGGGGATTCATGAAGTGAACGCTATTTTACTAATAATTGATTCTTTAGATTATACAAGATGTCAAAGTTCTGCAGCAGAGCTTTTGCCAAATATAAAAAAAAGAGCCCAAAAAAGCTATTCCGCAGAAAATATGTATTCGCAATCGCCATATACTGAAGCGGCCACAATAGCACTATATTGTGGACAGAATACTTTGGATAATCACGGCTATATTGAGAGATTTAATAATGCTGAATATACCCTGTTTGAAGTGCTAAAAGCAGCAGGATATGAAACCTTTTTTAATACACTCCAGCCACAATGTTATCCATCTTCGTTACGAAGAGGAATAGATAATATTCGTTATAATAGAGGATTTGATAATCCTGCACTATGGGCATATAGATTTGAATATTATACGCAGAAATACAAAGATGGAAAATTTAATGAGATTGATTTTATTCAGCTATGCCGAATTCTGAAAGATAACTTTGTGGAGTGGATAAGATTCCTTGATGATTTGATTATAGATGATAAGTCTGTTTGTCTTATAAAGAAATTAAATAATCAATATAATGCACAGGACGTTAAAAAGCTTGTACAGGAGGAAAAACTCAAATTCGAGGCGGATAATAGAAAATATATTTTAGATATCTTTGCAAATGGAGAGAATCATAACCTTTTTAAAATTTCGTTCTTTGATCAAATTGATTATGAATTGTCAGGAGAGGCAAAAGATTTTTATAACAAAGAAATAGGTGATTTTGTAAAAAGAATAAGAATTAAGAATTTTTTTCAAAATCTGATTTTTAATCATGATATATTTCCGGCATATCTTGATGCAATAAAATGTAAACTCAAGGGGGATAAGAAGGGTTATATTCAGAGAAGCCTGATAATTAGAAATGCTCTCTTGATGAACAATAACAACAAGAAATATGGTGAGATGTGCCACTCCTTAAAAGGGCAACCAAGTATTAATGAGCATATTAAGTCATTTATTGAATGGCTGGATGAAAGAAAGAGCGATAGACCTTATTTTGCTACAATTCATGTAGATGATATACACTATCCTGAAATGTTTTTTTCGTACGAATCAAATGATGTAGGATTGCTTTCCGAAGAATTAAAGACTGCTTATAATTGCATGAAAAACAGAAGGTGTAATGACAAAGGAACAATATCTCTAGATTTATCGCTCAGATATGTGGATTTGAAATGTGAACAGTTTATTTCAGAGTTGGAGAAACGTGGCAAACTTGAGGATACTGTTATTTTTGTGACAGCTGACCATGGATTTTCATATTCTGGATTTCCTATAAGGGATAGATTTGTAAACTCGTTCTACTTAGAAAACTTCAAAATACCATTCTTTATCTATGGAAGTAAGGTTGAACCTGGTACGGATTTACACCTTAGATCAAGTTTGGATATTCCGGCAACAATTTGCCAAGTATTGGGTATTGATGCTCCTGAATCCTTTGTCGGGGAATCAGTGATATCAGCAGGGGATGATGATAGAGTTCTCACAATTGAGTATTGCGGAGGGGGATGCCCGGATATTAATGACAAAGCATTAATGATAGCAGCGTTCGATAATGAGTATATGGTTGCAGGATTATTCAAACTGAGAAATGGATATGATAGTAGTTCTGTAACTGAAATTTATAATTTAAAAACAGATCCATTGCAGAGAAAGAACCTAAAAGGGAAAATAGATATTAATAAGTTGAGGAAGTATACTGATGTGATTGAATCAAGGTTAGAAAAGATAAGTGATACAAACCAGGCTATTCTGAAGACTTTCTGATGGTAGAGGAGATAAGTAATAATTGATTACAATGAATCAAAATCAAAGAATACAATGGATTGACGGAATTAGAGGCGTTCTATGCATTGGGATTTTTATACATCACTTCTTGTTGAAGTATGCGCCTGAAAGCTTTTATGGTGATACTGAAGAATCTGCAAGCCATACTTTTGCGGCTCTCTTTTCATATACACCTTTGGGGTTATTTACAAATGGTAATTTTTATGTTTTTGTTTTCGTTTTTATTAGTGGTTTTGTTGTTGCCAGGAGAATCTTGTGGATTGAAAAAGAGGATGTAGGGAAATTTATCGTAAATCGATACATAAAACTCACAATTCCAATTCTGACAGTGGAGATATTATATTTTATCTTTTACAAGCTTGGTGTAGGTGGGCAGGTATTGAGTGACAATGACGGGATAAAAAATATTTTTAATGTATTCGAAAATGCAATGATTAAAGTTCCGCGGTTTGGCGATTCGACATTTGCGGGGGCTTTCTGGATGATGAGCATAATTTATATTGGAAGTATACTCGTAACGGCATTATCGTCTATTGCTTGGAAAAATAGAATGATTGCAGCCTCCATTTATTTTGTACTTAGTATTGCGCTGCTTACTCAGATGGATTTTTATTATTCATCACTTTTCCTAGGATCCGCATTTGGATTAATTTACGATAAAGAAAATAATTCAGATGGGGGGGTACTAGCTTGGTGGATAATCTTGGCCTTATCATTGTTCTTTGGCTCATACCCTTCCGGAATAATACCGAATGAGGGTGTATATAGTAATATATTACTTTGGGGTGATTGTAGAGAGAAAAGCTATCTTTTCTACCATTGGATAGCTACAGCTCTATTCATTATATCTATATCAAAGATATCAATTGCTCAAAAATTTTTTGAACAGAAATACTTATTAAGATTTGGCGCTATATCATATGTATTTTATGTCTTTCATAACTTTATGAGAAAGATATTAGACCCATTATATTGGGCATTTTATGAATTTTTTGGTGGACATAGATGTAAAACAATATTGGTTGATGGTGTTGTTGTTTTTATACTTTTGGTTTTAGTATGTTTAATATATGAAAGAACAGTTGCAAAAGTTGAAGATACGGCAAGAGAAATGGTAAATCGGTACTTATAATTTTAAATTGAAAGGAAATATACATGAAAACAGTATATACATGTTTTAGCACAGATGTGATACATGAAGGACATCTAAATATTATTAAAGAGGCTCAGAAGTATGGCCGTGTTGTAGTCGGCTGCCTTAGTGACAAGGCTTCTATCCGTTATAATCGTTTCCCAACTGTTCCGGAAAATGAAAGAATGGAACTTTATAAACAGATAGAGGGTATTGATTCTGTGATTCTTCAGAATGATATGCTTTATGATGATGTAATTGAATACCTTCATCCAGACTACGTTATCCATGGAGACAACTGGAAAGAAGGCGCTGAATCTGCTATCCGAGCTCATGTAGAAAAATTAGTTACACAATATGGCGGACAGATTATAGATGTTCCCTATACGTTTAATGAGGATGTTAAGAAGATTGATCTTCAGCTAAAAGAGAAGCTTTCGATGCCTGAATACAGAAGAAAGAGATTAAGACAGTTAATAACTATGACACCTATTGTTAAGGCAATGGAAGCACATAGTGGTCTTACTGGTCTGATTGTGGAAAAGACCGTTATTGAAGGTGACAATGGTAAGCTTGATCAGTTCGATGCCATGTGGGTCTCAAGTTTATGTGACAGCACTGCTAAGGGTAAGCCGGATATCGAACTTGTAGATATGACGAGTCGCTTCAGAACTATTGAAGATATTACTGAGGTTACTACAAAGCCTATCATTTTTGATGGTGACACAGGCGGACTTACTGAGCATTTTGTTTATACCGTTCGTACCCTTGAGCGTCTTGGTGTAAGTGCGGTTATTATTGAGGATAAAACAGGACTTAAGAAGAACAGTCTTTTCGGCACAGAAGTTAAGCAGACACAAGATTCTATTGAAAATTTCAGTGCAAAGATTGCTGCCGGCAAGAAGGCACAATTAACAGATGACTTCATGATAATTGCACGTATCGAGTCGCTCATTCTTGAACAGGGTATGGAGGATGCATTAAACAGAGCACATGCATTTGTTGGTGCAGGTGCTGACGGAATAATGATCCATAGCAGAAAGAAAGACCCGGCTGAAATTGTGGAATTCTGTGATAAGTTCAGAGCTGAGAATAAGGAAACCCCGATAGTAGTAGTGCCTAGTTCTTTCAATACAATCACTGAAGAAGAACTGGCAGAGCATGGTGTAAATATTGTTATCTATGCTAATCAGCTTACAAGGTCGGCTTTCCCTGCAATGCAGCAGACAGCTATGGATATTCTTAAATATCACAGAGCAAAGGAAGTTGATGATAGGTTGTTGCCGATTAAACAGATTATCACATTGATTGATGAAATATAAAAAGAAGAGGTCCTTAAAAGTTGGAAGATAAGTATTTAATTCTTTCGGATATACATGGTAATGTGAGTGCTTTTGAGGCAGTAATGCAGGATTGCCATACTGAGCATTTCACAGGTGTGATATTATTGGGGGACTGCATTGATTATGGAATGCGATCTAATGATATTATTCAGAAACTGATAAGTCTCGGACATAATGAATGGAAGAATAAGATAGTTGTAAATATCTGGGGCAATCACGAGAAGCTGGTTGTTGATAAGGACTTGGAAAGACTCTCTTCATACCGCGGGCGGATGATGGCGCAGTATACTGCCAGACAGTTAAGTTGTGAGTCTTTAGATTATATAAATACAGTTATGAATAAGGCCGGCGTTCAGGAATTTGATTTGAATGGTGTACATTGCCTTGCTGTTCACGGGTCCCTTGAGGATAATTATTGGAAATCGATAAGTCCTGAGAATCTTCGCGGAGACTATAGTAATTATGATATAGTACTTGGTGGCCATTCACATTATTCGCATTGTTTTACACATTTCTATGAGGCTGAAAGACCTGAATATAGAAATAAGAAAGCTGTGATATTCATAAATCCAGGATCAGTAGGTCAGCCAAGAAACCATAATCCATATGCTCAGTACGCTGTAATATCCCTACCATCGAAAAGAGTAGAACTTCGAGCAGTTAAGTATGATGTGGCATATGAGCAATCATTGTATCTTGATGAGATAGATGAGTTTTATAAAATCAGATTAACTAATGGGGTATAGGAGGAATAGTTGCTATGAGCAGATTATATGCAATAAGCGGTGTTACCGGTATGACAGGTAACGAGCTTGTTAGGCAGATTTTAGTGGAAGGAAGTACAGACCACATTTTAGGATTTGATAATTTTTATGCATCATCAATTGATACGGTAGCTGACCATATTAATGATAATCGCTTTGAATTTTTTGAGTATGATCTAAATAATAAGGAGCAGATGCAGGATTTTGAGAAAAGGATAGCGGCGATTAAGGATAGCTATGATGAAGTGATTTATATTAACTGCGCAGCTGTCGTTCATACTGAGCATTTCTATCATGTTTATGAGACATTTGAGACTAATGTTGAAGGAATGAACAACTTCTTACAGCAGGCTATAAGGGTAGGGGCAGGGAAGTATATTAATTGCTCAACTTCTGAAGTTTATTCTATGAATTCCTGGAATGAGAATGGTGGAGTGAAGGAGAGTGATTATCTGACTTTGGCGGTTGCTGAACACAGCCAGAGGACTTCTTATGCTACAGGAAAGCTTCTAACAGAATTCTTTATAAAGGATGCTGTGGACGAGGGGAAGATTAAAGGTTGCAGCATAAGATTTGCTAATGTTTATAGTAAAGATGAACGGTATCCGAAGCATATCATTCCTTTTATAATCAACAGTTTCCGCAATAATGGTAAGGTTGTGCTGCTTGAAAACAGTAGAAAGAATAAGAGAACTTTTCTCAATAACTATGATAGCTGCAGTGCTGTTCTGGCACTGGCTAATACAGATTCCGCATTGGATGGCACCGTTTATAATGTTGCGACCGATGAAGAAATATCAATCATTGATCTTGCAAAGCTGTGCGCGGAAAAGATGGGAATAAAGAATCCGGTCATTGAATTCAATGGATATCGTGAATCGGATCCTGAGAGAAGATTGCTAAGCACGGAGAAGATTAGAACAAGAACTTCCTGGAAGCCAGAGGTAGGTCTTGATAAGGGACTTGAAGAGTGTATTACTAATTATTTGAAAAAGTGAAAACAACAGCGGTGAATTGATATGAAAATTGCCATAATCACAATTGCTGGTATTTCCAGTAGATTTAATGAAGGAATAGAAGAGGATAAAAAGGTTCTTAAATGCCTTTATACAGAAGGCGGTAAGGAAGAAACCCTTTTGTATCATCTTATGAAGAAATGTTCTTATGCAGATCATATAGTTCTTGTAGGCGGTTATAAGTTTGAAGATTTGTGCTCGTTCTATAAGAGTGAATTGATTGAGGAATTTCCCAATGTTTCATTGGTTCTGAATAAGCATTATTCTGATCTTGGATCAGGATACAGTTTGTATCTTGGTATTCAGGCTGCGATAAAGCACAATACATCAGAGATTCTTTTTGTAGAGGGTGATCTTGATATCGATAATGCATCATTTGCCAGAGTAGTTGAATCTGAGAAAAGCGTACTGACCTATACATTTGAGCCGATTTATGCTAATAAAGCCGTTGTGCTTTATAAGGATGATAAAGATCAATTCCGTTATGCATTTAATAGTAACCATGGTTTGTTAACTATTGATTCCGCATTCTCTTGTATCCTTAATTCGGGTCAGACATGGAAGTTCACAGAAGTTGATAAACTTAAAGCCGCCAATGATAAGTTCTTTGAAACTGCTAAAGCAGATACTAACCTTCGAATCGTCCAGAACTATTTAGATGCCGGAGTAGAGATAGATTTAGTACCATTGAATAGATGGACAAATTGTAATACCAGAGACGATTATAGAAGGATTGTTTCCTACTGGGAGGATGAAAAATGAAATCATTACAGGAAAGATTAAGTGTCGTTGAGAAACATGTAAAGGAAGATAATATCAAGATTATGATCATTGGTCTTGGTAGCGTTGGTGCTTATCTCCTTGATTATCTTGTTAGCAAGAATGACCCTGCAATTAATATTATAGTTGTGGGAAGAGATGCTGATAAGATGCAGACTAAGGTAAATATTACAAGAGTTGCAGGGCTTATCCGCGGCGTCAATAAGAGCCACATTGAAGTTGAGGGCGGAGTTGATCTTAATGATATCGATGCAATCAAGAAGGCGATTGAGAAGTATCAGCCGGACTTCATTGTAAACTCAAGTCGTGCATATCCGGGCCTTAAGTATGGAAGCATCAGCTGGGCTAATGTAAGGGCTTATGGTATATGGAGTCCTCTGGCCATCCGTTTCACAAAGAATGTTATGGATGCCAGCGATAAGGCTGATACTAATGCGGTAGTGATCAACACATCTTATTCGGACGCTGTTATTCCTTGGCTTAAATCAGCGGGTAAGGCGTATCCTGACTTCGGTTCCGGTAATCTGAATCATTTGGTTCCCCGTATGAAGTTTGCTGTGGCAGAGATGCTTGAAGTTGATGATTTCTGGAACGTAGATATCATGTTTGCAGCAGGACACTTCCATGACGTATGTATCAGTAAGGAAGGACAGACGGAAGGTGTTGAACTTCCGCTTAAGATTTACTATAAAGGTGAAGAACAGAAGGACATTGACAAGAACGAAGTAATCAGCAAGTGCCATATATCTATGCCTGTTGATCAGACAAGAAATATGATGAATGCTTCCAGCAATTACCAGATTATCACTGCTGTCATTGATGCAATCAGAACAGGAGAACAGCAGAAGGTATTTAGCCCTGGATTCGACGGGAATATTGGTGGTTATCCGGTAGCGGTTGGATATAAGGATGGAAAGCTTAATGCATGGATTGACGAATCTGTGTTCAATTTTGATGTGATGAATAAGGCGGATAGAGCGTCCATGGCACTTGATGGTGTTGAGGATGTGGTTGATGGTAAGCTGATTTACACAGATGCATTGATTGAGAAAGCTAAGAAGGCATTTGGTAAGGAACTTCCCAAAGAAGTGGCCTACGATGATATTGACAAGACTGCTAAGTGGATTATTGATGAGATAATTCTTCCGCAGACTACTCCCGCAGAAAATCGGGGGGGGGTACGGAGTAACACCTGAAAAGCCTTATAAATACAGGCTTTGCAAGCTATATCATGACATTCAATTCCGGGGTACAGAGAAAGGAGTTGATTGTTATGCAGCTTAATATTAAAAGAAATATTCTATTAAACCCCGGTCCATCGACCACAACAGATACGGTAAAGAAGGCGCAGATTGTTCCAGATATCTGTCCTCGTGAGAAGGAGTTCCAGTCAATCATGGCTCCGATGAGGAGAGACCTGGTTAAGATTGTTCATGGAGGAGATGATTACACATCGGTTCTTTTCTGCGGCTCAGGTACTATCTGCATCGATATAACGCTTAACTCACTTCTCGATGCTGGTAAGAAGGCACTTGTGATCAACAACGGATCATACAGTCAGAGGGCAGTAGATGTATTGAATTACTACGGTCTTCCTGTTATTGATCTTCGGCAGCCGATAAACACAACACCGAGTCTTGAGGTGATTGAACAGACACTGAAGGATAATAATGATATCGGTTATGTGTATATGACACATCATGAGACAGGTAGTGGTCTTCTTAACCCTATTCGTGAGGTCGGAGCTCTTGCTCATAAATACGGTGCATTCTTTATCACTGACACAACGTCATCTTATGCGATGATTCCTATCAGTGTGTATGAAGATAATGTGGACTTCTGTATGGCTTCTGCCCAAAAGGGCATTATGGGAATGACGGGGCTTTCTTATGTGATTGGAAAGAAGAGCATCATCGAGGAGAGTAAAAACTTCCCGAAGCGTTCATATTACTGCAATCTTTATATGCAGTATGAGTATTTTGAAAAGACCGGCGAGATGCATTTCACGCCTCCTGTTCAGACAATCTATGCAGCAAAGCAGGCTTTGATTGAGTATTTTGAAGAGGGTGAAGATAAGAAATGGGATAGACACCAGCGTGTGATGAAAGCTATACACGATGGTGAGGAGAAGTTAGGCTTTAAGGAGATACTGGATCGCTCCGTACAGTCAGGGCTTGTATCAGCAGTTAAGTACCCCGATGATGAGAGCTGGGATTTTGATAAGATTCACGATTACTGCTATGAGCGTGGCTTTACAATTTATCCTGGAAAGATTGAAAAGCAGGGTACATTTAGACTGTGTGCTTTAGGTGCTATTGACGAAGCTGATATCGTAGAATTTTGGAAGGTATTTGAAGAAGCATTGAAATCTTATAATGTTCAGATACCGATTAAGTATAAAGAGAATTGATTCGAGTGTGCTGATGATGAATAAGAATACAGAAATGGCAATACTTATGGCTGCTGGGATGGGCACCAGGATGAGACCGCTTACCGAGACTAAGCCGAAGCCACTGATCACAGTTCACGGCAAGCCTATGATTGAAACTGTGATTGATGGTCTTATAAAGCGTGGCGTTAGTAAGTTTCTTGTGGTGGTCGGATATCTCGGCGAGCAGTTTAGATATCTTGAGCAGAAATATGATAATCTGAAGATTGTTGAGAATAAGGATTATCAGACTATCAATAACATTTCGTCGATAAAAGCAGTTGCAGATGAGCTGATAGCCACAGAGGATGATTGCTTCATCTGTGAAGCAGATCTTTATGTAAGTGATAAAGACTTATTTTTTGCTGATCTCAATCACTCCTGTTATTTCGGAAAGATGGTTCCAGGACATTCTGATGATTGGGTGTTCGATATCAATAGTGCAGGTCGTATTAGCAGAGTTGGAAAGGTCGGAGATGACCATTATAATATGGTTGGTGTGGCTTGGTTCAAGAAAGGCGATGCCAGATTACTCGGACAGCTTATTAAGGATGCCTATGGTAAAAATGGTTATAAGGATTTGTTCTGGGATGATGTCGTAAACTCTAATCTTGATAAGTTGGATTTAGTTGTGCATAAGATTAAGGGTACTGAGATTACCGAGATAGACACAGTTGAAGAACTTGCCGCGGTGGATGATAGTTATTCAAATATTTTGTGAGGTGTAGATAAATGGGGAGATACAATGAATTAATTAAATGGCTTCAAGCACAATATGCTTTCAAACTAAGTTCAAGCGAAGAAGCTCTGTTAGAGTCTTGGCTAGAGAAAAATGCAGAAGAACTATTAAGTTCAGATAGCCTTGAAGTTGAGATTCTTGGATATCTGTCATCTGCATTTCCGAATAAAAGATATAGATTAGTTGAAGATGATAACAGTAATGACCTGTATATTCTAAATTTGATAAAAAAAGGATTGGGCAAGTAAAATGACTGCTGATCAATGGATTCAATTAGGGTTGTTAATCATTGAAATTATTACCGCAATAATAGCGATAATAGCGATTAAGCAGACACATGATGCAAATAAGAAATCTGAAGAAGCACAGGAGTTCGCAAAGTTATCCCAACAGAAAGCGGATGAGGCTAAAAGAATAGCGGATGAGATAGAAGCTGAAATGCGAAGACGACAAGAGGATTATGTGGCGAGCGAACAATATGGCAAGGTTAAAGAACTGATAAGACCATTTGAGAAAAGTACTTCAAAATTTGGTGTTTTGCTTAATGATGAACAGGCTACATTACGTGAAAAGCAAATGGCGCTAATGGATGCTTATAATGAATATACAGACTTGTTTAATGAAATTAATTCATTTTGCGCACTTGTTAACAACGGAAGCATTGTTGCCGAAAACTATATGAAAAATACGGCAATATCTATCCTAAAAAAGAAAGCTGTTACACAAGCTGAGTATCAACTTGTACTTATGCAAGCAGCTAAAGAATTAAAGATGCCTAACATAAGAAAGCCTGATTATAGGGCGTTTAGTGAATATAATCATTTTTTGGATAAAAGAACAAGCGGGATGGAGAAAGATAAGATTATAGCTAAGCGTAGAGAAGCCGGTATTTGGGACTTATCTTGATATTAATCATTGTTGTTATCAAGCTCTTGGTAGCTTATCCGCCATCAATTCCATGCCAACTTAAGAGCTACTTACGGTTATCAATATCCAGATAACTTACCAGGAAACGACAGCATTCACAAACACAACCAAAGGAGAAACCAATTTTATCATGAAAGTAGAAAACCTCGTTAAGATAATCAATTCAGACTTTTACACAGGAGTTCCTGATAGTCAGTTAAAGGCTCTCTGTAATTTCCTTATGGATCGCTATGGTATAGATCCAGCTCATCACATCATAGCAGCTAATGAAGGTAACTGCACAGCACTTGCCACTGGATACCACTTAGCAACCGGCAAGGTTCCTGTAGTATATATGCAGAATTCAGGAGAGGGTAATATCATTAACCCGGTTGCATCCTTATTAAACGATAAGGTCTATGCTATCCCGGTTATCTTCATAATTGGCTGGAGAGGTGAGCCTGGCATTCATGATGAGCCTCAGCATATCTACCAAGGCGAGGTGACAGTTAAACTCCTTGATGATATGGGAATCAGTTCCTTCATAATCGGCACTGATACTACTGATGAAGAAGTTCAGGATGCGATGGAGAGATTTAATTCTATCCTGGCAGAAGGAAAGGACGTAGCCTTTATAATCCGTAAAGGTGCATTAACCGATGCTCCATCCGTATCCTATAAGAACGATAATAAGATGATTCGTGAGGAAATCATAAAACATATAGTTGCAGCATCCGGCGAGGATCCTATAATCAGCACCACAGGCAAGGCATCTCGTGAACTGTTCGAAGCCCGTGTTGCTAACAACCAGTCTCACAAGTATGACTTCTTAACCGTAGGTTCGATGGGACATTCTTCTTCAATAGCTCTCGGAGTTGCGTTAAATAAACCAGAGCAGAGAATCTGGTGTATTGATGGGGATGGTGCTGTTCTAATGCATATGGGTGCTATGGCGTTAGTTGGAGCAAATGCGCCTAAGAATTTAATCCACATAGTGATTAATAATGGTGCTCATGAAACTGTAGGCGGTATGCCAACAGTAGCTAATGATATTGATTTGGTTCAGATTGCAAAAGCATGTGGTTATCCGTATGCAGTATCTGTCAATTCATTTAATGATTTAGATTTTGAATTGAATGCAGCAAGGAATAGGAATAAATTAAGTTTGATAGAAGTAAAATGCAGCATAGGTGCAAGAGATGACTTGGGAAGGCCGACAACTTCAGCAATAGAGAACAAAAAAAACTTTATGGAGTATTTGAAAGAATTGTAAGGATGAGACTCATGTTGTTTGAAAGGTTAATTGATGAATAATTATATGTTGTAAAATCCGATGGTAAAAATAAACATAATAGTACTTTAAGTTTACAAATTGAAAGATGCAGGATACAGAATTGATGAAAAGCCAATTTATCGATAATTTAAAGTTTTTTGGATCTCTACTTGTAATGTCTTATCATGCAACAGGAATTTTGGGATTACCGACATTGTGGGGGGGGGGCACAGCGTACTATATTCAGAAATATGGATGGCTTCCAGTGGAATTGTTTTTTTGGTCATCAGGGTATTTCATGCATTTAAAGTATAGTGGACAAATTAAAGAAGAAAAAATATGTTTTAATGAATATATAAAGAAAAGGTTGCGCAAAATATATCCGATATATTTTATTTCTTTGCTTATCGCGATTTTTATGAGAGGTTTTTTATATAAGGAGCGCATAATTACGTTTTGGGACTTGATTGTAAATATTCTAACCTTAAATACGGGCGTTTTCTACATTGATGGTAATGAATGGAGAAACGATATTGGATGGGCAACGTGGTATATAGGTGTCCTTGTTATTCTATATATACTATTCTACTATATCAACAAGCTTATTCGAGATAAGGATAACAAAACTTTTGTATATCTGCTCTTAGTAATAATAGGTATAAATGGAATGGGAGTAGGTAACTCTTTTTTATATAATTTCTATGTGCAACGAGGCGTGGTTGGATTCTTTTCAGGGGCATTAATAGCTTTACAGTTTAATGAATGTAGGCTGAGTAATACAAAGGTTAAAAATATATGCTACATAGGATTTACATTTAGTTTAGTAATGTTCTTAGAAACTCTTCACCAGCAACAATTAGGAAATGCAAAGATTATAGCTATATTTGATTGTGTTCTTATGCCATTACTATTTATAGTGGTTCAAAACTGTGTATGGTTGGGAAAATTATTAAATTTGAGATGTGTAAAAAATGCAGGTGCATTGTCAACATATATCTATTTTTTTCACTATCCTTTATTAATGGTTTATAGTAGAGCATTAAGAATGTTTGGGTTGAAAACTGGTTACTGGAGTGTGTACATTGGTTTAGCTATTTGTATGATAATTATTTCAGAGATGTGTATAAAGATTGAGAAACATGTTTATAATCATGTAACTGGTAAGAAGTAAGTTAATTCTACCATTTTCCAAGGCTACATAAAGTTCACTTTTAACAGGTGAATTGTTCATTAAAAATTAGTGTGACTATAACCACATTTTTGGTTGTTATTGTTTTTTT
>Ga0256404_1004270_pt1 | contig 27317 bp, 22 predicted proteins | sample RumenRJG_01DNA_FD_185990 | JGI IMG/M metagenome (GOLD analysis project Ga0256404, IMG submission 185990) | Bovine rumen microbial communities from Lethbridge, Alberta, Canada - RJG_01 | ecosystem: Host-associated > Mammals > Digestive system > Stomach > Rumen | place: Canada: Alberta | collected...
AGATTGGCGAATTCCTCCGCAAGCTGCGACGGTTCATAGGGCTTTCTGACATATCCGCTCAGACGAAGCGGGATGATCCGATTGGCATATTCCCGCGCCTCGCAGACGGTCACAAAGATGATGTTCACACGGGGGTTGAGCCGGTTGACCTTCTCAGCCAGAGTTACACCCTCGTCCCTTGCCGCGCCCATGTCAATGCCGGTGAGCAGCACGTCGCAGCCCTCCGTCTCCGCCAGCTCCTTCGCCTTATCCGGGTCGCGGCAATAGTGGACTTCCGCCTCCGGCACGATCCTTGGAATTACCCGTTTCATGTGCCGGAGCGCAAAGAAGTCGCGTTCAACACACAGTACTTTCATGGCATACGCCCCCTTTACAGAGGTATCATAACAGGCAAACCATTCATAAACGTAACTCAGACCGCCAACATTTGTAAAAAAAACAAAAAAAGTTGGGACGAAGGCCGTCCCAACCGAATGATTCTTATTGCTTGAAGTGCAGTCTGCCCGTGGTCAGCTCCGCCCAACTGTACTGCTTCATGTACTCGCCGTCAAAGGCGTTGAGCGCGGAAACGTCGCCGTCCAGCATCCGATAATAGTCACAATCCACCATGTCCAGCCGGATCGCGAGCTGCCGCCGCTCGCGGATCAGCACATCCTCCATACCGATGCTGCGCAGCGTGGCGCGCAGATCGGCGAGCAGATTGCGGATGCGCTGTTTCGCCGCCTGCGAGTTCCCCTCATTTTCCCACATCGCCAACGCAATCTCTCCGCTGGTGCAAGCCGCGCCCTCCCGGTCTATGAGATAGGCCAGCAGCTCCTTGGTCTGCGAACGCCGGAAAATCAGAGGCTGGTCGTTCCAAAACACATCAAAGCTCCCAAAGCATCGAACGCGCAGCTTTCCCGGCTGAGTCTCCTTTTTCGGCAGGTTGAGGTTGTCCAGTTCCTCCCGCACACGCTCCGCTTCCGCGGGCTTTACGATGTAGCCGTTGATGTGGAGACGGTAGGCGTCGGAGGCGTACTGCGGGTAGCCCGTGACAAAAATGATCTTTGTCTCCGGCACGGCTTTCTTAATCTGCACCGCCAGCTCCAGCCCGGTCATGCCTTGCAATTCCACGTCGGAGAACACCACGTCGGGCGTATGCTCGGATAAGGCGGCAAGCAGCTCGTCGCCTTCTGTAAAGTCCATGATCTCCGCATCCGGCTCCGCCTCGGTGATCGCCTTATGCAAGAGCCTGAGCATCCTCGGCTCATCGTCTATGGCAAAAAACAGCATTACTTTCCACCTCCACGCTTTTTCGGCAGAATGATGGTCGCCTTGGTTCCCTTGCCGATTTCCGATTCGATCCGCAAATCCCCGCCGCTGATGCTGCGGAGGCGCTCCCGCACGTTCTGGATGCCGATGTGTGCGCGTCCGTCGTTTCGGAGCGTGGGCGCTTCCGGGTCGAAGCCGGGGCCGTCGTCGGTGACAGTGATCTCCCAGCGGTCGGGGTATTCCCGCGTAGCGAGGATGACGGTGCCCGCCCCCTTTTTCTTCCCTCTCGCGCCGTGCCGCACAGCGTTTTCCGCAATGGGCTGCAAGGTCAGCGTGGGCAGCTCAAAGTCTGTGCAGGTGATCTCATAGCGCACGATCAGCTTGTCCATAAAGCGCAGCTGTTCCAGCTCCAGATATGCTTTCGTGTGCTTCAGCTCTACCTCAAAAGCAATCGCGCCGCTTTCCGCAAGGGACATCATATTGCCTTGGAGATACCGGGAGAATTTTGCAGTAGCGGCTCCCGCCGTCTTAGGGTCACTGTCGCACAGCTCCTGTATCGCGCCGAGGGTGTTATAGAGAAAGTGCGGCTGGATCTGACTGAGCATGATCTCGGTTTGCAGGCGGGCGTTCTCCCGCTGTTGGCTCAGGCTCTGTTCGATTTGGTCGGAAAGGATCAAGCCGTACATGGCCAGGGCGGAGCTGACGTAGCCAATGTCAAGGAGCGGGAAAACATCGGCGAACATCTGCGCCAGCATCGCCGCCGTCATCGGCGCTATGGCGATGAGGAAGCTGAGGAAAGCCTTCTGGGAAAATTGCGCCCTTCGCCGCATCACGCCCGCGAGATTGAGCAGCAGGATGGCGACGATCGGCAGCAGCATAAGCGGGTACAAAGGCCCGCGGTAATAATAGTTGTCCGACACATGATAGGTGAGAACGCCGGTGAGCTCCGCGCTTACCAGCAGGACCACATAGACCGCCCACAGACCCAGCACGGTGCGAAGGAGCTTGCTCCGGCGCATGGCTTCTCCGCAGCAGTGCAGCAGATAAACCGTCAGCATGGGCTGCGGCAGTGAGAGGAGCAGGCATTCCAGAACCACCAGAAGATAAGCTGCCGCGCGCGGGATGGGATAACCGAACAGGAGCAGATCAGCGAAGCTGATAAGGCAGCACAGGATAAATACAAGAAAATAATACTGGAAGAAGCGCTTACTCCAGTGGTCGAACGCAGGCATGGCGGCGGTGAACAACAGGCCCATCACACTCAGCACCAGCGCCGCGCTGGTGATGGAGAAGAAGAAGATATCACTCATTCGTCCATGCCTCCCAACAGATTCATGTTACTAATCCCCTTCTTTGTGAACTTTCGACTTCTTTAGCTTGTTATTATAGCAGATTTCACGGTGGATAATCAACCTCCGAAAATGCGTCTCACGGTCGAGGCGTTGAGAGACGCAAATAGGCTATTCGGCTTTTCCCTCCCCGTATCTCAGCGGCGTATAGACAACGTAGACGCTCATTTTCAACGGGTTTCCGTCACGGTCTGTTTCTCTCGAATCGCAATGGATGTAATAGTCGCCCGCTTGAAACGCGATCACATTTTCCTTGATAGGGTAAAGTTTTGCGTTCTCCAGATCAACGATCCCCACGCCGTAGGGGTTTCCGTAGAGGTCTGACACAAACTCCCGGAAGTGTTCTTCGCACAAATGCTGTGCCGTGCGCTCCAGCCGGAGCCGCTGATCGTCGTTGAAAGAAAGCTGTGCGTCGGCTACGCCGCGGTCTGCGTCCATCATCAGATTGGCGCTAAAGCCGTCCTCGTCGCTGGCAAATCGGCGGGATACCATGCAGCCTGTGTTTTCCTCTATGAGCTGTCCGCTTTGATCGTAGCGGTTAATCTCAATCGGCAAAAGCTCAAAGGTATTCAGACTGATGATGCCGACGTTGTTCTGGCTGTAATATTCTTTGTAGCGGATATTGCCGTCCCCGCACAGGTAACAGTCCGCTTTGGAGACGCAATGAACGGACGCCGCCTCCGCCTCGGCTTTGTAGTCCCGTCTTTGCTCGGTGTGCGGTTTGCCGCAGGAGGCGCAAAAAGCCAGCGCAAGCGCGGTCACAAGGACGGCGGCTCGTTTAGAGTTTTTCAGCGAGATTTTCAACGTGTATCAGCCCCTTTCTCTCCCGTTTCCGGGCAAGCTCCACAAAGTCCCGTGTTTTGCCGATCTGCCCTCTGTCGTAGCAAATCAGATAGTCGCTGGTACGGATCATGTACTCGTTTGCCCGCACGATGGCAAAGGGCTTGGGTACGTCCTCCATCCCCGGCGGGTAGAAAGTGGCGTCGTATTCCTCGGCAAGCTCCTTCAGCCCCCGGAAGGGATAATAGGGTATCAGCAGCGTCAACCTCGTTTCGGGATGGCGCTGCTTCGCTTCACGGACGGCAAAGGCGGCGAGGGAGTCAAAGCGCCCGTAATGCCCGACGACAAAATCATCCACGCCGTACTCGGTGATGTGGCGCTCTATCGCCTTGTCCAACAGCGGGGCCAGCGTTTCGGGCGCGTTGCGGTGTCCGATGAAAAAGCAGGTTTTCACTTCCGTACCTCCGCCTGTATTAACCTTATATAAGGGTATGCTGTAATAGGGTAAATGTCAATAAGGTTTTCCTCTGATAAGATAATCTCACAAGAGAGGAGGCGTTGCGAATGGACGGTCAAAAGAGTATTATCCGTTATCAAACAGCAGAATACGGCTGCGTTCGGGTCAAGCTGGCAGAGGTGATGGAGGCCAGAGGCATCACCCGTAACCGGCTGCGTACCCTCACAGGCGTCAAATATGATGTGATTGACCGTTACTACAAGGGCAGCAACGTCGCGCTGGCAGATTTGGACTTCTTGGCGAAGGTCTGCTATGTTTTGGACTGTGAGATCAGCGATTTGTTGGAGTATCAGCCGCCGCAGGCGTCCTCTTAAATGCGTCAAGATTAGGTTTTAGACACGCAGCATCCGCGCCGCCTCCGGGCGGCGCTTTTTCTTTCTATGCTCCCCGCCGTCTAATTCATCTATATGTACGCTTAATAATATCTAATTTAACAGGCTATGTCAAAGGGAATTGCTAAATGAGCCGGATAATATTGGGCAAGCTATATAGTAAAATTAGGTGGGCGGTGAGATGTATGGAACAGCAGGATTTTAGCCGGCGTTTAGCTGAGCTGCGGATGCAAAAGGGCGTATCTGCGCGGGATATGAGCCTGTCGCTTGGGCAGAGTGCAGGGTATATCAATAACATTGAAAACGGTGTGAATTTTCCGTCTATGGCCGTATTCTTCTATATCTGCGAATACCTCAACATCACGCCGAAGGAGTTTTTCGATACGGATACCGGCAATCCCACAAAGGCAAACGAGCTGCTTGATGTATGCCGCCATTTGAACGACGCACAGATTGATCATCTGCTTGCGTTGGCAAAAGACCTGAAATAAGAAAACACGCCCCGCCTGCTCACGGAAAAGTCCGGGAACAGGCGGGGCATTGTTTATTCGGCATAGTAAAGCGGCCTACCAATGGACGTAAAGCCGCTGACGCCGGTGACGACGGTGCCGTTTGCACTGCTGGCACAATGGATAATCAGTAGATTGCCGTCCGCGTCCTTGCCTCCGACGATGCCGACGTGTTCATCGCCGGGATAAAACACAAGGTCGCCGGGGAGCGCGTCCTCCCATGAGATCGTGGTGCAGTAGCTATGCTGCATGGACGCGCCGCCGCCGTGTCCGGGATAGTACGCGCCGTTCGTGGAGTTATAAAACGTCCAATCGACAAACCCGCTGCAATCCAGCCCGTAGGGGCGATAGGTGCCGGTGGTTGAGCTGCCGTCCGCCCATACCTTTTGCAGCGTTCCCCAGCGGCTGTCCCAGCCGAGGACAAGAGACTTCGCGCCCCAAAAATACGCCACCTTGCCGACAAGAGAACAGGCGACGCGCACCACCTCGCGGCGTTCCAGCGAGAGATCGGCGGGGAGCCGCTTCATCACGTCAGCGGCGTCCACGCTGAAGGCGGTCAGATTGCCCACAAGCTCCATGAGCGCGACGCGCTCGGCAAGCAGCTCGTTCATGGCGTCGGTCTGGCGCGTGGTGAAGCCGTAGACGGTCGGCATATCCGCCGCAATCTTTGGCGTCACCGTGATGTGCAGTATCTTCTCCGTCCAACTATCATCGGTATCATCGTCCGGGTCGCTGTCGGGGTGGTCGATGGTTTCCACCTCCGACGTGAGGGCGTTCATATCCCAAAAGACCGCTTTGAGCCGGTCAATGCGGTCGGCGTCTATCGTGGCGACGTCCGTCGCGTCCGTGCCGTCGCTGCCGGCGACTTTCGCCGCAAACACGGCTAATATCTCTACCCAGTCCGCCGTGGAGCCGTCCACGGTGATGTCGTCATAGGTATCCGCGCCTTGCAGCTCCTCCAACCGTGCGTTGAAGTCAAAATTGACCTGCGCCACCGCCGCAGAGATCGGCACAGTGTCCGATGACGCGCTCTCATTGGAGAAGAAAATGCCGAACGGTGAGGCGACGATGGCGGCGATCAGCGTAATTACCACAAGCACCACCACAAGGACGATACCGCCGCCGGCAATGGCGGCGATGGAGCTGACGGCGGACTTGACCGCGCCGACAACCGCTTTCGTTGCCTTGACGGTCAGCCGCGCGGCCTGCTTTGTGACCTTTTGCGCGTTCTCCGCGTTCTTGCGCACCATCTGCCGCTGGAGCTTCTGTGCCGCGGCGCGTTTCGCCTGCTGCGCGGCGGTAACGGTGTTTCTCTGGAGTTGCCGCCCTGCGGCGGCTCGTTCTTTTAGGGCAAAAGTGGGCTTCGACGGCGCTCTGCCACCAGAGATACGCGGGCGCGCGGCTTTGCCCTCGGCTTTTCCGGGCTTCTCCGCAAAGTGGGACGGTGTGCGCGTGGCGTCAACGCCGGACTTTGTGCGATAGGACAGCTTTGACGGCAACTTGCCCGCGGCCTCCGTGTTGACCGCGCGATCCACGCGGAAGATCTCCGCGTCAATGCCGCGGTGGGCTTCTTGGCGTGTCCGCAAGGTATCCTGGACAACTTTTTGGCGTCGCAGTTCTTGGGGGGACGGTGGTATAGGCTGGTTGCTCTCGACTTCTGTGCGCCCTTTCGCGGCGTTCTGCCGCGTTTTGGGCGTGACTGTGGTATTGACCGCTTTGCCCGTGTGAGGGCGCGCAGCGGCTGGCAAAGGCGTGTCGCGGAACTTCTGCGCCGCCGTCTGGACGACCTGCCGACGTCCGCGGTGCTGCGGGGACGGAGACAGAGGCTTGGCGCTATCGGTTCCCACGCGCTCCTTTGCGCTGGCGCTCTGCCGTGTCTTGGGCGCGGCATGCCGCTCCTGCAGGACGCGGCTTTGCTCTGCCTGCCCGCGCTCGGCTTGCTTGGGCGCGCGTTCGAGCTGCCGGGGCGTGTCCTGTGGTGGCTGCTCCCCGGTGGGCGGCTCCGGCTCCTGCGTTGTGGGCGCGTTTTCTTTTTTCGGCTCGGTGTCCGTTGGCTTTTCCCCGCGTTCCCGGCGCTGCTTGGCTTTCCGCACGGCGCGGCGCGTACCGTCAGCGGCGAGGGCAGCGCCGCGCCTGCCGTCCGATTCCACCTTGTCCGTGGCATACTGCACGGGGCTTTTTGCTCCGGGTTGACGCTCCGCTTGCTTCTCCGCGTATTGCTGCCGCAGAATGCCCGCAGCCTCTTTCGGCGCGGCGTTGCTCTGCCTTACCTTTGGCGCGTTCATTCCGGGCTTTGTCTTAATTTCGGGCATGGCATCAACCCTCTCCGGGCTTGGTCGTCATCAGCTTATAAAGGCTGGTGTCCTTTGGAAACTCGTTGACAAAAGGCACGATGGAGCCGCCCACCTTGATAAGACCTTGACCGGGCGGCGCATTGCTGACGTGATCCATCTGCTTGTCCGACGTGCCGAGGAGCTTTGCCAGCTCCACGCGGTCGGTGGGTGCTTGGTTGAACATCATCAGAAACTCGCTGTTGGCGAGCATCATACGCGCCGTGTCGGACAGCAGGCATTCCTCCACATTCTGCGTGATGCCCGTCAGCGTGGCATAGTATTTCCGAAACCGTTTCCAGCACTTATAGAGAAATTCGCCGCTGTAATTGCTGACGCTGCTCCCGCTGCCGCCCATGCTGTTATTGGCAAAGAACAGATAGATTTCGTCGATGTAGACGTGGGTGTACTGTCCTGCCGCGCGGTTTTTGATGACACGGTTTAAGATGGCGTCGAGCATGACAAGCAGGCCGATGGGCTTCAAATTTTCACCCAAATCCTGAATATCAAAGCAGATAATGCGGTTATTGGTGTCGATGTTCGTCTGGTGGGAAAAGACGTTCAAGCTGCCCATGGTGAACAGCTCCAGCGCGAGGGCAATGTCGTGGGCAAGCGGTTCCTTTTGCTTCATCAAATCGTCGTGCAGGTCTTTGAGCGTGGGCGGCTCGCCCTTGTAGCTCTTGATATACTCGCGGTAGACGTTCGCCGTGCAGCGGTCAATGATGGACTTCGCCCGCGCGTCGATGCCGTCCGTCCCCATGATCTGCTCGCATAGCGACATGATAAAGTCGCTTTTCAGCCCCAGCGGGTTGCTGCCGTCGCCGTACTCCGCGGAAATATCCAGCGCATTGATATAGCTGGTGCTGGATGCAGAAATGGTGATGACCTCGCCGCCCAGCGCCTTAATCAGCGGGCCGTACTCGCGCTCCGGGTCTACGACGATAATCGTGTGCTTGCTGGCGAGGGCGCGGATCACGATTTCGATTTTTGCCGCCATAGACTTGCCGGAGCCGGACACACCGAGAATAAAGCCGTTGCCGTTCATCAGACTTTCACGGTTGCAAATGATAAGGTTGTGCGACACGGCATTGACACCGTAGTAGATGCCGCCCGTGTGCTGGATTTCTTGGCTCTGGAACGGCATGAGGACGGCGGTGCTTTCGGTGGTGAGGGTGCGCGTCGCGTCGATGCGCCGCAGGCCATAGGGCAAAACGGTGTTTAGACCGTCCTCCTGCTGATATTTGAGCATCGCAAACTCGCAGTTGCCCGTCCGTGATTTCAGCGATTCCGTGTCTTGGTCGAGCTGCTCCACGCTGTCCGCAAGGTGCGTCAGCGTCACAAGGCCGAACATGATACGCTGATCGCGCTCGGTGAGGTCGTCCATATACTCCTTGCTGACTTTCTGCATCTGCTCCACTTGATAGGGCAGCTTGGCAAGATAGAGGTTCTTGGACATTTGCCGCTGCTGGATGCGCGTCGCGTCCGATTCCACCGACATAATGACCTTATCCACCATCTTGATCGCGTCGTCCATGCCCATCGGGATAATGTCAATGGACAACATCATATTGCGGGGGAAGTCCATCAGCGAGGTAATGAGATCGTCCGTGATAAAGCTCCCATAGTCGCGCAGGAACAGGACGCGCCCGAACAGGTCGCCCATTTCATAGTAGTTTTTCTTGAAGGACAGGCAATCGGGCGCGATGGCGTCCTTGAAGTCGTGACCGCGCCGCATGGTTTCCGCGAGGTCAAAGAGGAAGTCCTGCTCCTCGCCGGGACGAAAGAAGTCATGGAACAGTCGCAATCTCTCGTTGATGTTGACCTCGCGGATTGCGGAGTCGAGCCGTGCGAGGCCGTTTGTGAGGTCGGTATGGACGCGGTTGAAAAACGTCCGCGCCTCCTCGATGTTCTTTTTCTCCACTGAGATCGTGATGTACTTCTCTTGAATAAGGTTGTTGCTGTCCGCCGCCTTATCGATCAAGAGGTCATTGTATTCGGCGCGGTATTGGTCTTGCCCGTCGCCCTCAAATTCCAGCATAAGGGCGCTGCTGAACGCCCGTTGATTTAAGCGCCGGTTAAACAGCGTGATTTTTGCAGCGGCGCTCACGGGCAGCGAGTTGAGGAACGCGCAGTAGGCCATGAAAAGCTCCATCTGCTTTTCCAGCGACGCCACTTTGTAATTGACATCAAAAAAGCGCCAAGTCTTTGAAAACTTGCCGCTCACCTCAAATATGCCGTCTTTATAGATGCGCTTGATGGGAATGGATCGCTGGACGCTGCGCGGGATGGCGAACGGGTCGCGCTCCGCGCTGCGCTTGAACTGAAACAGTTTCAACGCTTCTTGCCCTCCTTTTCGATTGCGGTCAGATAGTAGTTTTCGGACTTCCAGACGCGGTTCCCAGCCATAAGAAACTCCGATTTGATGAACGCCCACACGAATTTTTCCAGCGTCATGCCGTTGTACTTGAAAAAGCCGGCGACGGCAACGGGAGCCGCGCCGACGATACAAAGCCAGCTCACCGTTTCACGGTCAAGCACATTCCGCAGCGCGAAGTAAAGCGCCACGGCGACGCCCACGGCCAGCACCGAACAGGCAAATTGTCGCAGGGACAGGCCGAAAAAGAGCGTTTCCTTATAGTTGCGGATTTCTTTGTTGATTTTGATTTCCATTATCTCGCCTCTCCTCGTGAAATGGTGCGCTTCGGAAACCGCCAGCCATAGACTTTGCCGATGTCATCACCGAGGCGTCGTGTCAGGCGCACAATATCCGAGCGCGTGGCAATGCCGGAGTAGATACGCTCCTTTAGCCGGTCGCGCTGCTGTTCGCCCACGCCATCTCTAAATGCACGGTATAGATAGTGATTCGTTCCGTCGTGATGAATGTCATCGCACCGCAGGTCGCCCAGCCGATCCACATACCATGTTGTGAAATCATGCCTCAAGGTAAGGCAGTCTCGGATATTACCGCTTTCGATTTCACGGTATCCGCTGCGACGCCCATACCACAAGCCGAGATTGGCAACAACAAGAATGGGCTGTGAGAGCTGGATGTTTAGATTGTCGCGCTCATCGTCCAAATATCCCTCGTTGATTTCCAGCATCTTATAATATCGTTCATCATCGGATAAATCAGGAAACTCATGCTCCATGTCCTCTTTCCAATCTTCATAGTCAATATGATAATTGCTCCAAATCAAGTGATCTCCTTTGTTCATAAACTCACACCTCCACTCATAGGCCAAACATTTCCTTTGCGATATGATCCGCAGACTTCACCAGTCCGACAAGCACCAGCATATTGAAAATGACCTCTCCGAGATAGCTCCACACCTGCGACACCACCGAAGCGTCGGGGTCAAAGGCGGGCGTACCGCTGGACGCAAAGGCCGAGAAGATGATACAGGCCAGCACGATAACCGCGCCCTCCATACACACACCGATGTAGCTGCGCAAAAAAGCCTTGCCAAAGTGCGTTGTGTTCTCCCCGGCAAAGGACGCCAGCGCGATGGGCGAGAGCGCGGCATACATATAGAGCTTGAAAAAGCGCCCGTAGACAGTCAAAATCATAATGAAAGACAGCACCGTGATAAACAGGCTTCCCAGCAGCGTCACAAGCCATAGTGGGATACTCGCCAGAAAGCCCACGTCCTCGATGGCGGTGATGATCTCGCTCGGCAGCGCCGCGGTGGTGCCGGTCATGCCGCCCACGCTGTTTGCCGCCGTCGCCACAATGCCGTTGCAGACGTTAAAGATGTTCGTCATCAAGTCCATGCCGTAGGTGATGCCGACTTTCGCAAGGATAAAGTAGATAAACTGCTTTATCACAAACTCCGGGCGCTGGAAGTCGCGGAAGGTAGCGGAGCTTTTGAAAATGCTGATGGCAAAGAACAGCACCAAAAGCCCGTAGCCAATGGCCTGCATTGCCCCGTTGATGGTCGTGACGGCGCTCCAGACCGTGCCGCCCTTGAACGTCTGCGGCGATTCCGTCAGCAGCGTCCACATTTCCGCCAGCTTGTCGTTCCATGTGGTCAGCGCGTTTTGCAGATTATCGACGATCCAGTTATTATCCAAAATATCGCCTCCTTGACGGGAGCGGGAGATCCACCGCACGGCAAATCTCCCGCTCTTTCTTCTTACACTGCGCCGATGGAAGTCAGAATTTCCTTTGCAAATGCAATCAAAAGCCCACCGAACAGGCAAAGAAAGCCCTGCGTCCTCTGGCTCGCGTCATGGCTCTGGATGCTCATGCCCACCTGCACGATCCCCCAGCCGAGAATGATGACGCCCAGCGCCTTGATGATGGAAAAGATGAAGTCGGACAGGTTGTTGACGATGGTGAGCGGGTCGTTGGCTGCGAGGGCGGGCGTTGCGGACATCAGAAAGACGGCGAATACCGTCGCCGCCGTCCAGTACCGCCGCCGCGCGGCGCGATTGCGCTGCGTCAAATCAGTCGCCTTACTGTTGCCCTTGTTGGTCTTGTTCTTCTTCGTGTTCATGTTCGGATTCCTCCAATTCAATAATTTCAATGTCGTCAAGTGACGTAAACTGATATGGCAGGTCGGGGAGTGCATAATCCGGCGTCGGTTTATGCACATAGGGCGTCGCGCCGCCGCGTTCCGTCCGCGCAAAATTGGGGTGCTTGAAAATGTTGTACTTCTTATCCATGACCGGGCGCTCGCCGCGGATCAGCAGCAGCGCGTCGTCGGTGTCCATCATGCGCAGCTCGTCAATCATCATCAGCTCGCGGCCCGTCTGCTGGTAGTTGGTGGAGCTGGAGCCGTTGCGCCCTTTCGTCTGCCCACGGGTGCGCGTGTCCAGCGTTTCCTTGCCCAGCAGCTTTACCATAAACTCCAGCGACGTCGGCTCATTGCCACCGCCGAGGAACAGGAGCGTATCGCAGTTGCCGATGATGCTCTCCCACTCCTTTTCATAGAGCGCCTTGATGTTCTGGATATTCTGCACGATGATGTTGAGGCCGATGTTATAGCTGCGGCACGTCGCAAGGACTTTCGGATAGCTGTCGGGCTGCGCGACGTTCGCCCACTCGTCTTGAATGACACGCACGGGAATGGGCAAGCGCCCGTTGTACTTCTCGTCCGCGCGGGCGTACAGCTCTTGAAAGCATTGGGTGTAGAGCATACCGATCAGATAATTCATGCTGGTGTCGATGATGGGAATGACGCAGAAAATAGCGCGCTTCTTCTCGCCCAGCGAGCCGAAGTCCATATCATCGCGCCGCGTCATGTAGGCGTACTGCGGGATATTGAACGCTGCGAGGCGCACACCCGCGGAGATCAAGATGGATTTCGCCGTCTTGCCAGCGGCCTGCTTGAAAATCTTGTACTGCTTCAAAGCAACATGGTTGGGGTTTTCCTCCTCCAGCGCCTTGAACAGCATATCCAACGGGCTTTGGAATTGGTCGTCCTCCTCACGCACGTCCGCAAATTCCAGCATATAAAGCACCGTTTCAAAGTTCTGTTCCTCCGGCGGCGCGAAGTCCATGAGGTAGAGAATCAGCGCAGAGTCGAGCGCGATCTCGGCCTTTTCCCAAAAGGGATCGTTGTTCGATGCGTTCTTGGGCGTTGTGTTCTTGATCAGACTGTCGATCAGCTTCAGCACGTCCTTTTCATCGTGCAGATACACAAACGGGTTGTAGCAATCGGACTGGCTCGGATCAATGAGGTTGAACACCTTAACGTCGTATCCCTCATCAATCAGGAGCTGCCCCACGGCGCGGAGCATTTCGCCTTTCGGGTCGGTGATAAGAAAGGAGCAGTTGGCGCTCATCAGTCCGGGGATGCAGAAGAATTGTGTCTTGCCCGCGCCGGAACCACCCACCACAAGGATGTTGAGGTTGCGCCGGTGCTTGTGTCCGTTCATGCCGATCATAACGTGCATGGTGAGGATCACATTCATCTTGGCGTTTTCCCGATCCATGTACTTGCGGCATAGCGCCTGCGGGTCGCCCCACTTTGCCGAGCCGTATTCCTCGCCCGGTCGTCGGTTCTCGCGGTTGGTGTAGTACAGCCCCACGCTCATTGCGTAGATGACAAGCCCGGTCAGCATAAATTTCAGCGTGTGCGGCGTCCACCTTATGGAAAAGGGGCGCTCCAGCAAGGCACTGACACGCCCCACAAGATCAAACGCCGTCATGCCGTCCTCGTAGCCGTAGGCAAGCAGCGCCGAAAGCCATAGCACGGCAAGGGAGAGCGCCGCCCACATGGGGGCGGCGCTCTGAAAGCTCTTTTGCCGTTTCAAGGCTTAGAAGCCCGTCTTGGGCAGGGTCTTGTTGGCCTTGGCATAGACGCCGGTATTCCAGCGGGACACCGCCATGATCCATTGGCCGTTATACACTCCGCCCACGTCCGCGACGTTGACAATGCTGCTGCCGTTGGACAGCCCCTTGTTGACCGTGCCGTAGATGTAGGCGGTTTCCACCTCCGCGAAGCCCGCCTTGACCGTGCCAAACACAAACATGACCTCGGTGACGCGCTCATTCGCGGCAAGGCCGAGCGTTGCGGGTCTGGCGTCCAGCGCGTAGTTCTTCGTGGAGCTGAGATTGTCCGCAAGGGTGCGGTACTCGTCGCCGGAAAGGTTAGTCTTGTAGACGATCTTATAGGCAAGCTGCTGGTTGTAGGTTCCCGTCACGACCTTATCAAGCGTGACCTGACCGGGCAGCGTATCACGCCAGAAGAACGAGCCGAGGGCGACGGTGGACGTGTTGGCAATGCCCGTCACGTTGTAGCGGATCGGCTGACCAGGCATGACCTCCGCATAGCCGGTTTTCTTGATGGCGACGCCTGTTGCCACGCTCTCGTCCAGCACCTCAAAGCTGACGATCTGCCCCTCATGCTCCAAATAGGCGTTCATCACGGTGGGGTTGATCGCGTAGTAGCTGGGCGCTTTCACTTCCTTGATGGTGTAGCGGGACAGCGGGAGCAGTTGGGAAACGGCGCGGCCCCGGCTGTCGCTTCGGATGGTATCGACGACGTTGCCCGCCTTGTCGTAAATCTCAAAGACCGCTCCCTCCAGCAGCGTACCGGCGGGAAGGCCGTTGATCGGGTTATCGTTCGCGGACTTCTTCACTATCTGGATTTGTCCCCGGATGGCCGAGTTCTTCCATGAAATTTCGCTGGTCGAGCCATAGCGGACATAGATGGTTTTCAATTCGTTGTCCACAACGTAACCGTCCGCCGCCTTGATTTCCCGCACATAATAGCGTCCGTCCGCAAGGCCGTCGTCCATATAAACGTAGCCGTTCTGATCGCTGGTGTACTCCCCGATGGGGTTGCGGTTGCTGTCATAGAGGACAAAAGCCGCGCCGTAGATGCCCTTGCCGGTATCGGTGTCAATCTTGTGGAGCAGGATGCGGGAAGTCTTGCGGTTGGTGAGGGCAAGCGTCGCCGTCTGCCCGTCCTTGACCTCCGCGCTTTGCGGGGTCGGGTCAAGCTGATAGCCGGACGCCGCTTTCAGTTCCGTCACGGTGTACCAGCCGCTGTCGAGGCCGGGGAGCCGGATCGTGCCGTTGCGGTCTGTGGTGTACTGCCCGACGATCTCGCCGTTCATCTTCCGCACTTCAAACTGTACGCCGGAGATACGCGCGCCGGTTTCCTCGTCGCTCTTGGTGACGACAAGCCCACCGATGGGCGTGTTGTAAAACACAAGCGTCTGCGTATCGGCGGCGTTCACGGTCACGGTCTGCGTCCGGCTGTCGGGGTCGAGGATATACCCATCCGGGGCTTTTTCCTCGGTCACGACCACCGTGCTGGTCACGCCCGTAATGACGATCTCGCCGTTGCGGTTTGTGGTGTAAATACCATTGCTGGAAATATGCCCGTTTGCGTTGTCCACAAAGCGCCCGTCCGCATAGGTAACGGAAAACTCCGCGCCGCTGATGGGCTTCTTTGTGATGCTGTCCAGCTTGCGGATGACGAGCGTACCTTGCTTCGCGTTCCAGAACGTGAGCGTCTGCACCTCGCCCGCCTTGATGAGAATGTCCTGCGGCGTTCCGTCCAGCACATAGCCGTCCACGGTCTTGATCTCACGCGCCTTGACAGTGATACCGGGTTCGAGGCCGGTCAACACGATCTCACCGGCACGATCCGTATAGTACACGCCATCGTCGGGGCCGACTGCCGCGCCGCTGCCGTCCACCACGCGGAACGCAACGCCGGAAAGCGGCTCATTCTCCGTACCCTCAATGAATTTACGGATTATGAGGGTCGTGGACGGTTCGTTGTCAAAGGTGAGGCTGTTCGCCGCGCCGCTTCGGACAACGATGGTTTTGGGGGAAGGCTCCTTGATATAGCCGGTGGGCGCTTTCGTTTCGGTCACGATCACGGTGGCGTCGGGTTTCAGCCCGGAAACGATCACCGTGCCGTCCTTGCCGGTTGTGTAGCGCCCGTTGTTCGCCCCGATTTCCGCACCGTCGCTGTACTTCACGGAAAATTCCGCGTTTGCCAGCGGCTTTTTCGTGTTCGCGTCCCGCTTCAAAAGCGTCAAGGTGCAAAGCGGCTCGTCATAAAAGCTGACGGTCTGCGTATCCGCTTCGTTCACGCGGACGGTCTGCGGCACGGCGTCCAGCTTGTAATTGTCAGGGGCTTTCACCTCCGTCACGACGTAGGTGTCCGGGGTCAGCTTCGTCAGCACGATCTGCCCCTGCGCGTCGGTGGTATAGACGCCGTTGCTGCTCGTCAAGCCCTCGTTGCCGGGGACAAGCTCGCCGCTTGACGTGGTGATCTTAAACTGCGCGCCCGCCAGCGGCTCCTTTGTGATGCTGTCGTACTTCTGGACGATCAGCGCGCCTTTCGGGGGATTGGTAAAGGTCAGCGTCTGCGTGTCGGCTGCGTTTACCACGACGGTCTGCGGCTGGCTGTTCAGCACATAGCCCGCGGGGGCTTGCTCCTCGGTCACGACGTAGGTGCCGGGAGTGAGGTCGTAAAGCTGGATCTGCCCGTTTGCCGCCGTGGTATAAAGCCCGTTGGACGAAACATAGCCGCCGTAGTTATCGGCATACGCGCCATCGGAAGTGACGACGCGGAACACCGCGCCACTAAGGGGCGCGCCCGTAAAGCTGTCGCGCTTCTGGATAATCAGCCCGCCCTTCGGGGCGTTGCGAAATTCCAGCGTGACCGTCTGCCCCGCCTTGATGTACGCCGCCTGCGGAGTATCGTCCAGCACATAGCCGTCCTTTGCAATCGTTTCTTTTGCGATCAGCGTCGTGCCGGGGGCGATGCCGTCAATGAGGATCGTGCCGGCGCTGTCGGTGGTAAAATAGCCGTTGCTGTTCCCGATTACCGCGCCGGTGCTGTCCGTTATGAGAAACTGCACGTCGGAGATCGGCGCGTGGTTGGCGCTGTTGATCTTCTTAATCAGCAGGGAGCCTTTCGGCGCGTTGCCGAAATAAAGCTGCACGACGCTCTGCGGCTCGCCGCTGATATAGGCCGTCTGCGGCGCGGCGTCGATCACATGGCCGCTGTCGCTGGCAAGTTCCTCCACCACATACGTCCCAGCTTCGAGGCCAGTGACGGTAAAGCTGCCGTTGGCGCTTGTGAGATAAGTGCCGATGACCGTGCCGCCCGTGCCGCTGGTGCCGGACAGATACTTGACTTGGAACACGGCATTTTTGACCGCTTCGCCGGTCACGCTGTCGTACTTGAAAACAACGAGCGCGGAAAGGGGCGTGTTCTCAAAGGTGACGGTCTTGCCCTTGCCCGCGAGGATATAAAACTCCTGCGTGGCGGGGTCTTTGATGGCGTAGCCCGCGGGCGGCTCCAGCTCCGACACCTTGTACCAGCCGTCCTTTAATTCGCTGATAACGATTTGACCGTTTTCATCGGTATAGAAATCTCCGAGGTCGTTGATCTCTCCGCTGAACGTCTGATTGCTGGCATAGGTGATGTGGAATTTTGCGGCTTTCAACGGGTCGCCGGTCACGCTGTCGATCTTGTTCACGGTCAGCGTGGGCTTGATGTGGTTTTCAAAAATCACCGTCCCCAGCTTGTTCGGCTCCAGCGTGACAAGCTGCGACGGCTGCTCCGCGGGCAGATAGCCGGTCGGGTGTGAAACCTCGGTGATCTGATAAACGCCGGGGTCAAGCTCTTTCAAGAAAATTTCACCTTTGGCGTCGGTCTGCTCGGTCGTCAGCGTGGAGCCGTCCGCGCGGTTGATCTTGAACGTCGCTCCTGCAAGCAAAGCGCCGGTATCCGCGTCCTTCTTGATGATCTTCAAATCCGGCTTCTTATCATCGCACACGACAAGCTGGGAGGTCTGTCCGGCGTAAAGCTGGACGTGATACTCGGTATCGTTGACGATATAGCCGCTGGGGGCTTCAATCTCCTGCACCGAGTAAACGCCGGGGTCAAGGTTTTCAATCGTGATGCTGCCCTGCGTGTCGGTGATGCGGTCGAGATAGTGGGAGCCGTCCTCGATCTTGGCGATGCGGAACGTCGCGCCGGACAGCAGCTTTTCGCGCAGCGCGGCATACTTCAAAACGGACAGCACGGGCTTTTTGGTGTCTGTGAACACGAAAGAGGCGTTTTCGCCCTCGTTGATCTTGATGGTGCGTCTGGCGTCGTCGATCAGATAACCGTCCGGCGCTGCCAGTTCCTCCACGGTGTAGCTGCCGGGGGTGAGGCGGGACAGGTCGATTTCGCCATTTGCGTCGCTGACATACTCCTTGGAGAACGTGCCGCCGATCTCCGTAATACGGAAGCGGGCGTTGACCAGCGGTGTCATGCTCTGGCTGTCCAGCTTCGTCAAGTGGATGCCGGGTTTCAGATAGTTGAGGAAAACAAGGGTATAGTTCTGCTCTCCCGCCTCCAGCTTGATCTCCTGCGGAGTGCTGTTGACAACATGGGTATCGGGGGCGGAGATTTCCTTGACGAAGTAGGTGCCGGGGGTAAGGTCATACAGGAACGCCTCGCCGTTGGCGTCGGTGGTGTATTCCCCGATCAGCGCTGTGTCGCGGTAGACGGCGAAGGTGGTATCGGACAGCGGCTTCTTGGTCTGCGCGTCATATTTCACGATCCGCAGCATCGGCATGACCTTGTTTTCAATGGCGATGCGAGGATCGTCGGTGGTGGCGGGGTCGTAGTTGTTCACATAGACGCTATGCTCCTTGCTATCCAGCACATAGCCCGCGGGGGCAATCGTTTCCTTGACGGTATAGTAGCCGGTCGTGACGTCGGGAACGTAGGCGAGGCCGTTCTGATTGGTGGTGACGGTTGTGACAAGCTGCCCGTTGCGGTAGACCTCAAAGGTCGCGTAGGGCAGGCTGTAATTATTGCCTGCGTCGCACTTATAGATGATAAGCGTGGGCTTTCGCACATTGTTAAAGGTCAAGGTCACGTCGCGCAGTCCGTCCCAGTTGACCGTCTGCGCCGTACTGTCCAGCTCATAGCCCTCCGGGGCCGCGACCTCATACACCTTATAGCTGCCGATGGGGAGCTGGTCGGCGTCGAGCTGGATCATGCCTGCGTGGTCGGTGGTTTTTGTGGTGTAAAAGCTGCCGTCGATCTGCTCAAAGGCGATAACCGCGCCCATGAGGGAGTAGCCTGTCTGCTTGTCGATCTTTTTGACGGTGAGCTGCTTCGATACTGAGTCCTTGACGGTCACATAGTTGGTACGCGCCGCCTTGATATTCAGCGTGATGGGGTCAGCGACGCCATAGCCCGCGGGCGGCTTCATCTCGGTCAGCGTGTAGGTATAAAGCGGATTGAGCAAATCCCATGTCACCTTTCCGCCCGCGCCGCTGGTGCCGGTGCGCATGGAGCCGTCGCTGCCGGCAAGGGTAAATTCCGCCCCGGCGAGGGGAATGCCGTTGCCGTCCACCTTCATCACTTCCAAATCGCCGGTTTCCGTGACAATGCCGCCCCATTTCAGCGCGGCGTCGGCGGTTAGCGTCCCTTTGCTGGGGTCAGCGATGATATAGCTCTGTTCGCTGCTGCTTTCGTTGTGGGCAAGGTAGATGTTATACTGCATAACATAAGAGCCACAGTTGATCGTGATTTCGCCGCTGTTGGGGGCGGTGGATGCGGGGATGCAGAGCTTCGCCGCGCCGGAGTATTCAAAACCGTTGTCGTTGAGCGAGGTGGCCTTGTTCTCGGTAGGCAGCGTCCATGTCGCCGTCTCACGGAATGTGCCGCGGGGCAGCTCCACGTTGTTGAGGTCGGTAAAGATCGTTCCCGCAGGCGCGCCGTCCGCCCACACCTCGATGTTATATCCGTCGTAGTAGGTGGACGTGGCGCTGGCGAAGATGTACTCATGCGTGATATAGCTCACGCCGTTGATGACTTCACGCTTAAAGCCATAAATCGCCTGATCTCCCGCATAGTCGAGCGTTGTATTCGCCGGAAGCGAAATGTTGCCGCCCAAGGCGTTTGCCTCCGTGCGGATATACATACCCGTTTGCGGCACGAGCGTCCACGCATTGGCGACATTCAAAAGGAGCTGCACGGCACGGAACACGCGCGCCTGTTGCGTGTCGCCGGTAGGCTGGACGATCTGTTCGCGGCCTGCCGTGAACGGCGTTCCGTCAATGCCGAGCTGTCCGAGCGTCGCCCAAATCGCAAGCTGCGTTGCATAGGCGTATTCCTCCTCGGTCAAGCCGCTGAGAATGGCATTTTGGCTGAGATAAAGACCGAGGAAGGTGTCAAGCGAGTGCTGCGGATAGCCGTTGGCGAACACGCCCGCCGTCTTGGGGCTGGCCGTATATTTGCCGTCGATGGGCAGCGTCCGGCTGGTGAAATGCAGCCCATGATTGACGCAGTACGCGGGGCCGGTCAAGCCGTCGTTGGTCGTGTAGGTATAGCCCCACGCGCCGAGGGAAGTTCCCGCCGTGGTTTTCAGATAGAAATGACCGGGGCCGAGGGTCATGTATGCGGTTTTGCTGCCGTCCTCAATGGTTGAGGCCGACGCGCCGACGCTCAACAGCGAGAGCGTCATCAGAAGCGCAAGGAACAGGGACAGCGCCCGTTTCCCGTAGGTTGTAGCAGTTTTCATAGGTACTCCTTTCAAAAATGGGCATAGAAAAAGCACCGTCCATAATTGAACGGTGCTTCATGCCTTTGGTTGATTTACTTGGTGGAGCTGGGGACAAGCAACTCCTTTGCGAAGCGGGTGAGCCGCGGCTCGGCCTGCTCAAAGATGTTGCCCTGCATATCGGCGGCGTCATGGAGAAGCGTCGCGCTCCCCCGGTCGGTATAGCCGATGTCAAAGGACGTGAGATCGACGCTGTACCATCTGCCGCCGACATAGACCTCATTCCATTGATGGACAGCGCTATGCACGAACACACACGGAATATCACCGAGATCGCAGAGGAATTGCAGACCGTGGGCGTAGCTCATGCAGTTGCCCTTTTTGGAGCTGTCAGACGCAAACACGACGCGCGGCGTTGCCGTGGAGCCTGCGTCATATTCCAGCCGGTCGCAGATATAACAGGCGATGGCATAGAGCTTGTCGCTGTCGCTTTTCCCGGCAAGTGCGCCGAGGAAGTTCTGACAGGTCGCTGCCGCGTCCTCGTAGGCGCTGGAATACGCCGCTTGGAAGTACGCCGTCCCATTCGCGCCGCTTTTGAGGTTGAAGGACGGATAGCTGCCGATGGCGGCGGTAGCGTTCATCATGACCGTGCGAGTTTCCGCACTCATGGAGACGGGGGCGCTGTCGCCGCCGTTCACGATGCACTCCCGCAGTGCGTCATAGGCCGCTGCCGTGTAGATACTGTCAAACACGGCGGGGGTCGCCTGCTCATGGTATGCGGTCGGGGGCGTCTGCTCCGGCACGGTAGGGGTTGCTGTGTCTTCGCTCATTTTCGGCGCTGCGTTTGCCGGGGCTTCTCCCGTGTAGGGCGCGCCGCTCTGGATTTGCACCACGCCGTCCCAATAGACGTTGAAGCCTACGGCCTGCCCCACATCACGCAGCTTCACATAGTTGGAGCCGTCGATCAGATAGGCTTCCAGCTCGATGCGCTGCCCGTCCACATAGACAGTGTTTGCGCTCCGCTCCGCCATAATACCCGCGGCGTAGGCGATGCCGCCGCCCGACACCATCGCGCCGAGCATAAAGCAGACAATACCATAAAACATCGTTCCCTTTTTCATGTTCGCTGCCTCCTTTTTTCTTTCTGAGAATAGCATACAGAAAAGGGAAATCTTTGTCAAAAAATTACGCGGTCGCTTTTGCCTGTACGCACCATCTGTACGATGGCTGATCCATAACGCAGGTGACAAGCGTGATGATGTTCTCCGCGCTGTCATTCAGCACCGAGAGATCGTCCACGGAAATCTTGGCGACGGAGCAGACGGTATAGCTGCGGGTGCCGAGCTTGGTCGTGTAGGTGATCTTGTCGCCCATGTTCAGCGTGTGGATCTTGCCGAAGTGATTGTTGACGCCGCGGTTGTGCGCCGCAATCGCCACGTTGCCGTCCCAAACGCTGGTGTCAACAAAATGCCCTGCGCCCTTGGCAAGCGTCGCGTTGTCCGTGCCTTGGTAGACCTTGACGGTCAAGCCGATGGCGGGAACAGACAGCGTTCCGAGATGCCCGCCGCTGTAATAGAGGTCGGACGTGACCGACGTGTAGCGCGTGTATTTGCTCGTCGAGGCGCTTGTGTCCGCAAGCGTGAACGGATTGGACGGTGTGGCAACCGTAGTCGGCGGCATAATCGTGACGCCGGTTGTCGTGTAGCCTGCCGTGCCGGTGAGTTGTGCGGGCTGATTGACCAGATTGGGCGTCAGCAGCTCTCCCGCGTTCAGCGTGTATGACGTGGGAGAGCCGAAGCGCGGGGGAATGAGCGCGGCGTTCTTGCTGCGGTCAATGTTCGTATCGCTGCGAACGGCGACATACACCGTGCTATCCGTCGTAGGCGTTCCAAATAAGCCGGAGTCCGGGCCGGTGAAATCATAGTCCAGCGCCGACGCGGGAGCGCATAAGGCGGTCAGCATCAGGCAGACAGCCAACAGCGGTGAAAGATACTTCTTCATCATTCATAGCCCCTTTTCTTATTGATGTAGTGCTTGTACCACTTGCGCCCGAAGTAGCCGGCAGCGCCCAGCGCGATGACACCCACGGGAATCAGCAGCAGATACGCCTTGGTGGAACGCGCCGCGCTCTCCCGGCTCACCGTATCCGTAGCAAGGCTTTCGCCGTTGTCGGTGCCGGAAAACACGGCGGTGTAAACAACGGTATCGCAGCTCGTCTTGCTGACCTCGCCCGTGTAGTCCACCGTCACCGTGTAGCCGGTGACTTTGCGGCTGGTCGCCGTGCCGGTATAGGTGGCAACGGCGGTGTAGCGCACGGCGAGGGGGTCGCCGTCCACATAGTCGGTGCTGGCGTCCTGCCAGTCCACATCGGCAAGGGTCAGCGTCCGCCCGTTGTCCTCAATGCTCTTGGGCAGGAGCGCAATGTCCGCGTCGGACAGGTTGGGATAGGTGCGCGAGGCGCTCACCGTCCAACTGCTCGTCTTGTAGCCTGCGGCCTCCACGGTGATGGTGGTATAGTCAGGCTTCAAGATACCGTTATATCCGTCCTCGGTCACAACCTCCAGCTCCGGCTCCAGCGTCTTGATGATCTCGCCCACGTCCTTGGTGTCGCTGTCCAGCGTGATGACCTCGGCGTAGTCCTTTACGTCCGTTTCGCTCATGTCGGTTTTGAGAACGTCGAGAAGCGTATAGTGCCGTCCCTCGCGGTCGAAGTCCTCCGTGGGGATGGCGGTGGGATCGTCGCGCACGGTCAGATAGTAGACCTTTTCCAGACGAGCGACGCCGTTTTCCTCGCTGGCCCGGACTTCCGCGGGGTAGACGGTGGGAGACGGCGGGATAACCGCCGCCCCCGTGATGGCCTCCGTCTGCTGCTCCTCTGCGGAAGCCGCCGCAAACGTGGGGACGCTCATACACATGAGCATGAGCGCCGCGCCGAGTATGCCGATGATGCGTTTTTTCATGTTGTACGCCCTCCTTATCTTGCCTGCTGGTTGTACGCCCGCTTCTGCTCCTGCTGCGGCGTGATCTCATTCTGCACCGCGCCCTGCATCTCGCGGAAGATGCCCTGGATGCTGTCGAGGATGCTACGGGCGTCCTGCGGCTCCATGCCTTCGTAGAGAGCGCCGAGCTTGGTAACATCGGGCTTCTCGCACGGAACGCCGAAGCTGCGGCAAAGCATATAGCTGGCGCTGGCGGCGTCCAGCTCCGTTTCCTCGCGGGAATAGCCGGTAAATCTCCCGTGGTCGTGGACTTTCGCCCGGAAGATCTCGCGGGCGAGCGCCGCGAAGGTCTTGCTGTCGCTCATCAGCTCCGATACGTCGATGATCTGGCGCTGCGGGTCATAGTAGGCGTCAAGGCTGTTATCCCGGATGGGATTGACCTTGACGGGGGACTTGTAAAGCAGCGCGTGGAGCGCAAGCTGCATCTGTGGCGTGTTTTCCGCGAGGGTGGTCTTGCTTGCCGTCCGATTGCCCGTGGTCTGCGAAATATCAAAGACGCGCCCGACCTTATAGCCGCGATGCGTCCGCCCGTCCTTGAGATAGGGATCGGACACGCGGACTTTGATCCCGGTTTCGCCGGAGATGACGCTGCGCCCCAGCGCGTTCCAGCCCTTGACGCTGTTGAATACCGTCACATCAGGATACTGCTGCATGGCAAGCAGCACGTTGGACGTACTGAAGCCGGGGTTGTCCGCCTGCACGTCCAGATAGTGCAGATACGCCTCCGGCTCCTGTGTGATGCCGGTGATACCGGCGTCTGTCATTTTGCTGAGTTCCTCGCGCTCGGCGCTCTTGCGCGCCTTGAATTCCTCGGTCTGCCGCGTCTGCTCCGCGACCAGACTTCCAATGTTGGACATCTTGTTCTCCTCCTTATCGTTCGGGTGTTGATTTCTGAGCGGCTTCCTTGACCGCCTCTTTTGCGGGGGCAGCTTTCGCCGCTGCGTCCGCTGCCGCTTTGTAGGCGGCGAGCCTTGCCTTGACGGACGGCTTCTCATTCGTCGCTGCCGTAGCCTGCTCTGTAAATGCTCTCGCACCATTCCCGCGCTCCTTGGAGCTGCTCGCGGACGGAGCGCGGGCGTCGGCTTTTTTTGCGGTATCCTCCCTGACCGGCGCGGGATAGCCCATGCGCTCAAAAATGCGGTTGAGCTGCCGGGCGTCCTTTGCCTTCGCCATGATCTCCACGGTGCCGGTTTTCTCCATCTTGTTCACGATGGGGCAGTACAGGACGCCGTAGCTCTTTGCCTCCATGCGGAAGCCGTCCAAGTCCTCCTTTTTGACGGAGAAGATGGTCAGCTCGTCGCCGTCCTGAATGAGCCGCTTCAAGGTGGTCTTGCCGGCGAGCTTCTGGTTGTCGTTGGCGACGGCGATCAGGAGCGCGGCAAGGTTCTTCGCGCCCAGCCCTGCCAGCTTGACCGCGCTTTCGGTGATCTGGATGCCCTCGCGCACCATCAGGTCAGCGGTTTCGCCATTGGTACTCATGTTGCTTTTCCTCCTTCGTTACAGTTTCGGATTGATCTTCGCGCGCTTGCCGGAGCTGCGCGGACACCTGCGGTATATCGGCTTGTATCCGGCGGCATAGGGCAAGCTCCCGGCGTTTTTCTCGCAGGGCGGCGGTATGCCGGTCGATCTCCGCGGAAATCTGCTCTTGCGCTTCTTCATCGGTTGCCTCCTTCCGTTGTTGATAAAGTGGTTTGCGCTCATTGGTCAGCGCCGCTATCTCTCCCTCCAGCACCGCGATCCGCTGCTCCAGCTCGCCCGTGGTCGTGATGTCCTGCTCCAACAGGTACCTGAACTGCGCTTGATAGCGTTCAAACTTCGCCGCCTCCTGTCGCAGCGGGAACGGGGCGCGGTAGGGCTGCTTGCGGCGTTTCGTGCGCCGCAGCAGGTAGAGGTATCGGAGATAGAGCGCGTGAAAGCCCGTGATCTTGGGCTGTCGCGCATAAAAAAAGAGTCTCCGCACTCTGTAACGCTTCACGCGCTTTTTCGGCGTGTGAAGTGCGGGGACATGATACAGGTTGTTTTGGCGCTGTTGCGCGAGCCGTTGTTTGATGCCCTCCTCGGTGTACTCGTCACCGAGGCTTGCCAAACGGATCGCCCGCTTTGCGTCTTTGGGCTGGACGGTCGTGTACTTGCGGTGCGGCCCGCGCCGATGGACGGTGTAGCCCTTGCGCTCAAGCAGCATGAAAAAGGTGTCGAGCGTGTACGCCTCGGCAATGATGGCGTCCATGTCGGCACGGATCATGCCGCGGATCGTGGGCTTGCCGTCCTGCTCGGCTTTCCATTCGCCGTAGTGCTTGCCCTTGCCCTGCGGAGTGATAACGGACAAATCATTCTCCCGGCACAGTTCGTCCGACGTGGCGCGGACTTCGTTGTAATAGCTCTCCGGGCTGGAATGATATTTATGCCCGTCCACAAAGGACACGGAGTTGACGACGATGTGGTTGTGGGGATGGGCTTTGTCGAGATGCGTCCCGATGACCACCTCAAACTGATCCCCGAACATACGCCGCGCAAATTCCACGCCGATCTTGTGTGCCTGTTCCGGCGTGACCTCGTCCGGTGCAAAGGACTGTATGAAGTGGTAACCGAGAACGCCGCCCATTTTCTTAAATTTGCGCTTGGTGGCGCGCATGGCTTCAAAAGCGGTTTCGGCGCTGGCGCAGTTCAATACGTCCACAAACCGCACCTGCTCGGTTTTCTCCGGGTTGACGGCGTAGGCAATGCCCGCGTCCAGCTCGGTCTTTTCTCCGTTGACCGCATATTTCACGCGGTCGTCCAGCCTGCGGCGAATGGCAAAGATTTTTGTATATGCCATATCAGAGCCGCTCTGCGATTTCCCATATCTCCCGTTTCGCCTCCGTTACCGCTTCGATGTCCTCCTTGCTGGCAAAGCCGCGGGCGTTGACGGCGCGAGCGATCTGGTTGATGTTGTTGCCGATGGCGGCGAGCTGACGGCGTATTTCGACAAACTCGTTGGGCGGGCGCGGACGCATCTTCTCATTGGCAATCAAGGCGCGGAGAAACTGCTCCATCGGAAAGCCGGAAAGCGCGGCTTGCTGCTTCAAATGCTCATGCTCCTGCTCGTTCAGACGGAGCGATATTTTGATGGGACGTTTTCTCAAATAGACTTCCTCCTTTCAACGCGGCACGGGGTTTTAGGGGGGCTTGCCCACCTAACAAGCGCATTTGGACGGCCAAATGCTATGCTTGCGACTGCAACGCAGCCGAAGGCTGCGCTGCAATCCATCACCGACCGAAAAAGAATCATCGCGCGTCGCCGCCGCGCGTTTTCACACGACCGGCGATGCCCTTCGCCAGTTGCAGCAGCTCGTTGAAGTCCTTGCCGCGCCGGGGCGGATTCTCCACCACCTCGTATGCGTCCAGCCGCGAACGGATCGCCCGCGCCGCGATTCGCCCCGGCTCGTCGTCGTCCAGGCAGAGAATGATCTTCTGGATCTGCCGGTTGTCCGCAAGGTACTGGCCGAGGGCAAGCGGAAACTTCATCTCACCGCCGTGCTTGGGCTGGTAGACGCCGGCGAGGGACAGGCAGTTTGCTTTGCGCCAGTCGCGCCCCTGCATTTTCAGCAGCGTGAGATAGGAGAGCGCGTCGATGGCGCACTCAAAGACGCATAGGGCGCTGTTGCTGCCCGCCTTGACGGGCACAGCGAATGAAAAGCGTTTATCGCTGCCCGGAACGTCGCCCACAAAGGTCGAATGCGAAAGCGTCCCGCGCAGCGCACCGTAGCGCGGCGTGTCACCCTCAAAACCGACGAACACGCAGTTGTGATGCACGGCGTCCTCGTAGAGCTGTCCGCTCTTGATGCAATGGTTGATGATCTCCGGGTCGATGCCGCGGCTTCGCAGGTATGAAAAAACACGCCTGTTATCGGCGTGTTTCGGCGGCAATTCAAAAGCAGGGGGCGGCTGCGGCTTTTGCACGTAGGCCGGGGCGCTGCTGCGGGGCGCGCCCGCGATGGCGTTAATGGCGTCGGGCAAGGTCATGTTGCAGACCTTTATGAGATAGTCCAGCGCCGATTTACCGCCGATACCGCGTGACCACCAGCACCACATACCGTTGGAGATTTTCAGCGAATCGTGGGTGCGGGTGGAGTAGACGTTGCCGCCGACGTGGACGAGTTCGTCCGGCTCGCAGCATTGCAGGTAGGTCAGCAGGTCAACCTCGCGGGCACGGGCGATCTCATCTTTAGTATAGCGAGGCATGAGCATCGCTCACGCGCTCTCCTTGGCGAGCTCGTGGTCTGCGATTTC
>Ga0256404_1004272_pt1 | contig 27305 bp, 23 predicted proteins | sample RumenRJG_01DNA_FD_185990 | JGI IMG/M metagenome (GOLD analysis project Ga0256404, IMG submission 185990) | Bovine rumen microbial communities from Lethbridge, Alberta, Canada - RJG_01 | ecosystem: Host-associated > Mammals > Digestive system > Stomach > Rumen | place: Canada: Alberta | collected...
ATCTCCGCAACGACGGTACCGACTCCCTGACAGCAGCCTTCGATGTCAAGGACTTCGACACGCTGTACGACTCGCCGTTGCTTTTCGGCAACTTCCGCCTCGACAAGTTCAGGTACGACGACCGCTGGTACGAATTTGCGCTGGAAACGCCCGACGGGGTTGACGAACTCGACCTGAAGGGAAAGTTCTGCAAGATCGTGTCGGCGGCCACAAAGATGATGGGAGACGTGCCCTACCGTTTCTACAGCCTCATTCACATGGGAAAGGGCGAAGGAGGACTGGAGCACCTCAACTCGCAGGCGTGCTACACCGACGGCACTTATCATTTCAGTTCGCGACGCAGCGAAGTGAAATTCCTGGCACTCGTCGCCCACGAATATTTCCACCTCTACAACGTGAAGTGCATCCGACCGGCCGAGCTGTGGCCCATCGACTACAACCGCGAAGCCATCACCCCGATGCTCTGGGTGAGCGAAGGGCTGACGTGCTACTACGAGTTCCGACTGCTGCGCAATGCCGGCATCACTACACCCGACGAAGCGCTCGAACTGCTTTCCACCTATTTCAGCCTCTACGCGCCCTACGAAGGACAGCGACACCAAAGTCTCAGACAGTCGAGCTACGACATCTGGCTGAACTTCATGAACAATGATGCCAACGGCCGCGACGTGCGCATCAACTACTATTTCAAAGGACCGGTGGTAGGTCTGCTGCTCGACATCGACATCCGCCGTCGCACCCAGCAGCAACGCTCGCTCGACGACGTGATGCGCCTGCTCTACCAGCGCTACTACCTGGAGCTCAAGCGTGGGTTCACCGAAGAAGAATTCTGGGCGCTCTGTGCCGAGGTGGCAGGCAGTCCGCTCACCGAGGTGCGCCGTGCTGTCGATACCACCGATGACATCGACTACGACTACTGGCTGCGTGATGCCGGGCTGCGCATCGACGGCTATAAGATTCAGCGCATTGACCGTCCGACAAAAGCCCAGAAGGCATTTCTGGAGGCAATGCAACTCCTCAAAAAATAGGGAAAATACTGAAATAATAGGGAAAATCCCGATTTAGTTTCCAAATAATTTTGCACTTTTGCAGTCGTAATCAATTTTAAACATTTGGGAATTATGAAAGAGAATCGTATCATTGCAGCAGCCCTCGTAGCACTGGGAATAGTGTGCCTGGGCTGGTTTATCAAAGCGGGAATGGACAATTTTGCCAACAAAGACCGCAAGGTAAATGTGAAAGGATTGGCCGAAGTAGAGGTGGAAGCCGACAAGGTGACATGGCCCATCGTGTCGAAAGAACTGGGCAACAACCTGCCCGAATTATACGACAAGATTGGGTCGACACAAGGCAAAATAAAGGCTTTCTTGCTGCGCAACGGTATCAAAGACAGCGAGCTGACCATCAACGCCCCACAGGTGAACGACCTGAATGCCCGCGAGTATGGCGACAGAAACCAGCCCTACCGCTACATCGTGACATCGGTCATCACCGTAACGTCGAAAAACGTGAAGCAAGTGAGGGGCATCATCGCTCGCCAGGGTGACCTGCTGAAAGAGGGTGTGGCCATCGTCGACGGCGGCTACGAGAACCCCGTGAAGTATGAGTACGTGTCGTTCAAGGAGATGAAGCCCAAGATGATGCAGGAAGCCATTGAGAATGCAGAGAAGACGGCCCAGCAGTTTGCCGCAAACTCCCATTCGAAACTGAACAAGATTGTCAGTGCCGACCAGGGTCAGTTCTCCATAGATAACCGCGACGAGAACACCCCCTACATCAAGAAGGTGCGCGTCGTCACCACAGTGACTTACTCGCTGAAAGACTGATCAGGACCATTCATTCTGTATATATGCTGCGAAGCCCCCATTGTCAAAGCAGTTTTCAATCATTCCTCCTGACCGGCTCTCACTTTCTCCCATGCGTGTGAGCCGGTCAGGAAAAACTGTTCCAATAGCCTTGATGTTTTTTAGCTGAAAAACTTCGAGAATGCTTTTACGCAGTAAATGTGGTCGGCAGCGCTACCTGTTTCCCTGCAACTATGCATTGCCAGTATGGCATTGCCCATGTCGACGCCGCGCAAGGGTATCGACGAAGCAAGAATGTTGCCAAGAGTACTGCCGCCTGCCACATCGGAGTGATTCACAAAACGCTGGCAGGGGACACCAGCCTCCCTGCAGATTTCCATGAAGACTGCAGCCGAGACTGCATCACTGGCATATTTTTGAGCAGCATTGAACTTGATGACCGGACCACCACCGAGCACGGGGTGATTTGTGGGATCATACTTCTCGCTATAGTTCGGATGCCAGGCATGGGCATTGTCAGCTGAAATCATGAACGCACGCTCCACGCCCTGATAGAAGGCTTCTTCGCTTCCGCTCTGAGCCAGCGCAATGCGCTTGAGCATCATAGAAAGGAAGGGGCTGCCGGCACCTTGCTTTGTCTGTGAACCAGTCTCTTCGTTATCAAAGATTGCCAGCACCTTGGTCATGTCAGTAGTATTCGTCGCTATCATCGCCTCCAAACCCGCGAAACACATTGAGAGGTCGTCCAGACGTCCTGACGAGATGAACTCGTCGTGAACTCCGAAGGTGCAGGCTGGTGTGGCATCGGCGAGATAGAGGTCGAAGTCAAGGATGTTGTCTGGGGTGATTTTCAGTTCATTGCAGATGACGTTCATGAGCATGTTGCCTCGTTCCAGTTCCTCGTTGACAATACCCAGAATAGGCAGCATGTCTTTCTGCTTGCTCAACTTCACTCCGTCGTTCACCTGACGGTTGAAATGGATGGCGAGGTTACTAATCTGCAACAGCGGGCGCTTGACGTGCAGCAGCAGCGTCTCAGGATTGAGAGCATCCTTCCCCCTGATGACTACACGTCCGGCAATCGTAAGTGGACGGTCGAACCAGGTTGACATGATAGGCCCTCCATACACCTCGGTATTTAGTTTCACGATACCTCCCTCACACGTCATCTCAGCATTGGGCTTGATGCGGAACGTCGGTGAGTCGCAATGGGCACAAATCATTCGGAAGCCGGCGTCAGCCAGCGATTTGCGTCCGACATGGAAAGCGTACACTGACGAATCGTTCTTCGTCACAAAGAATTTGTCACCTGCCTTGACCTCTCCAAGAGACATCTGGGTGTCAAACCGACGATAGCCAGCATGTTCGAGAAGGTTGGCAATGTTTCTTGCTGCCAGGAAATTCACCGGCGAAGCATTTAGGAAATCAAGCAGTCTGTTAACCATATTGCTAAAGTCTATATTTATTCTCCGATAATTGTCGCCACGAGTTTCTTGGTGCCGCCATAATTACGATACTCACAGAGGTAGATTCCTTGCCATGTGCCCAGATTTAGACGACCGTCGGTGATTGGAATTGTCAGGCTCACGCCACTGAGTGTCGACTTGGCGTGGGCAGGCATGCCGTCAGGCCCCTCCAGTGTGTGCACATACTCAGGCAACTTTGGCAGCTGGCGCATGATCTTGCCTGTCACTAGATGGAAACCGCGAGATTCAGGGCTGAACGTTGTTTCTATTTGCTTTATCCTCCTCTGTTTTCATTAACTTTTTTAATTTAGGTGCAAAGTTAACCAAAAATCCTCAGAATTCACTAAAAATGAGTAACTTTGTACCGGAACCAAGGTCGTATTACGTGAATGTCCCCTTTGCGTGTCAGACGCTGCGGAGTTTTTGGAAACATTTCTCTGGTTCCCCGAACAATGAAAGTGACAGATGAAACAGTTGTTATATATCTTCATGGCAGTCCTCCTGATGGGGTGCTCCGACGGAAGCATAAAACCCGAAACCGCTTCTGCCACCACTCCCTATGACAGCATCATGCAGGCAGAAGGTTACGACGCCGTTCCGCTTTTCAAGGCTCGGACCGGCCATATTACCGTGACCCTTCAGGTGAACGGAAAGGCCTGTGTATTCCTCGTCGATACCGGAGGTGGTGCAACGCTCATTGACATATCCAAGAAAGACAAGTACGAACTCGCCCCATTAGCAGTCAGAGACTATGCCGCAGGCATCGGCTCGGCCACACCTTTGGTCAGGACGAAAGGCATATTCTGTATCAACGGCAAGAAGTTCAGAAACGACAGTTTGTTCCTCATGGATATATCCTACATCAATGCCGAGTTCAAGAAAAACCATTCCCGTCAGGTCGATGGCGTATTGGGAACAGACTTTCTGGAGAAATACAAAGCCATCATTGACTATTCACGCTCCATTCTTTATCTGAAATTCATATCCGATGGAAAAGATTAAGTGTACCATAAAACGCATTCCGTTCTAGTCCCCAGAGAACGGCAATTCCTTTCTTTAGACTACCGTTAAAGGATACAGGGATGAAAGCAGACCATTCTCCTGCCTCCCACAGCCTTCGGCTGCTTATACCAGTCAAAACTTTCCAACCGTGATGCTGGGCGATGACAGCGGAATGTTGGCCCGCATGAGGCCAAGAAGTATGGTTATGAAAAATGCAGTAGCCGCCCATGGTGGAACGACAACTGCACTTGCTTCTTCCGGCGACGCACTCAACATCAGGTTCACACGTCGCACGATTCTTACGACTCTCTACCCCTGCCCATCGCGGGGACGGTCTTCGAAGTCATTGTCCAGACCCTTGCCGGCCTGCACCACGTTCATGACGTAGTCGCCCAGCTTCTCGCACTCCGAGATGAAGTCAACGTAGAACACGCCGAGCTGATAACTGTATAGTCCAGCATTCACGTCGTGCAGGTTCTGGTTCTTCAGCTGCGTGCGATAGTTATTTATCTCGTGCTCAATGTTCAGCGAGGTCTTCACGCCAGCCTTGGTCGTGGGCAGGTCTATCCGTTTCATCATCTCAACCAGTGCACCATCCACGAGATTCATCATCGTCAGCATGTGTTGCTTCTGCTCTGCTGTGAACTCCTCCTGGCAATGCATGCGGTGGCGGTTCAGCGTGCGGCCGAGGTTATACACTGAGTCGCCGATGGACTCCAACTCCGTAATCTGCCGCAGCATTTTCTGTATCTGACTCTTCGAAGCATCCGACAGGCGGCCTTCGCTCACTTTGTTCAAGTAGCTAGCTATCTCCATCTCCATCGAGTCGGTGATGTTCTCATATTTTTCGATGCGGGCATACAGCTTGTTGAACTCCACCTCATCATCCATCTGCAACAGCTCCGGTACGAATCCGAACATGCGCTGGCAACGCTCGCCGAAGCTGTGTATCTCCTTCTGCGCCTCCATGATGCTCAGCTCGGCCGTCGAGAGCAGACCGCCGCTGATGAACTTCAGGCGGTAGTCCTCGTCTTGTGCCTTCATCGGCAACACTTTGCACACCAGCGCCTCAATCTGGCGCACGAAGCCAATGAGCAACAGCGTGTTGATGACGTTGAAGGCGGTGTGGAAGGCCGAGAGCTTGTAGAGGTCGTTGCCGCCACCCATCACGTTGTCTACAAACCAGCTCACGGCATGGCAAGCCGGATAGAACACGATGAGGAACACCACCACACCGAACACGTTGAAGAACATGTGTGCCAAGGCGGCACGGCGAGCCTGCGTGTTGGCGGTGAGCGAAGCCATGAAGGCAGTAATCGTCGTACCAATGTTCTGACCCATCGCCAAGGCAGCAGCCTGTTCGAAACCGAAACCAGGGATGTTCATGCCGAAGAGCATGAGCGTGATGGCCATCGTGGCTGCCGAAGCCTGCACGATCATCGTCACCACAGCACCCACGACGACGAAGAGCAGAATGGTGAAGAACGAGTCCTGCGGCACATGCGACAGCATGCCTGCCACCATGTCGCCAATGTTCATGGCGTTGGCAGCCTCCTGCAGGAACGACAAGCCCATGAAGAGGAACGAGAAACCGAAAATGAACTCACCGATGCTCTTCCTGTGGCCGTTCCCGCTGAATATCAGCGGCATGCCGATGGCGAGCATCGGGATGGCAAACGCTGCTATGTTCACCTTAAAGCCCACGGCAGAGATAATCCATGCCGTCACAGTCGTACCGATGTTGGCACCCATGATCACACCGATGGACTGCGCAAGCGTCATCAGGCCGGCATTCACGAAGCTCACCACCATCACCGTCGTAGCACTCGACGACTGGATGAGGGCCGTGATGATAATACCCGTCAGCACACCCATCACGCGGTTCTTCGTCATGGCGGCCAAAATACTGCGCAGGCGGTCGCCTGCAAACTTTTCCAGACCCTCCGACATGGTCTTCATTCCGAAGAGGAACAGTGCCAGCGAGCCCAGAAGCGAGAAGATGTTAATGATCAATTCCATTGCGTTGCTTTGAAAATCACTGCAAAGGTATTACAATCATGTTACAACGCCGTAATTTTCATGTTACAATTCTGTTACAATAGCCGCTGTAACGCATCCGTCACACCCTTGAAACACGTTTCTTCTAACGCACAGCATGCACTTTTGCAGCCCTCTACCCCCTAACTAATTATCTGTTTCCCTTCGCGCGGTTATGCGTCTTGCAGAGCATCTGGCTGTTGGCGATGTCGGCAGAGCCGCCACGGTACCGAATTCATAAAGGCAGGCCTCTGCACGGAGACCAGCCTTCGAGTTTAGCTAATGAAATCCGAGCTCTGTGCGGTTCCATGTGGATTATACTCATTGTAAGTGCAAAACCTTTGTCAGCTACACGTTATCCAATAAGTTATTATACACTTTTGGCGTTTTTGTCTCTATATAACTTGGCTGCTTCACCAATTGTTGCTAGGACTTTATAAACAAGTGTGAGGACTTCTCACAAAAAAAAGACATTGCCTTTCGGCGATGTCTTCTTAGGGTGCCCGGTGGGACTCGAACCCACGACATTCAGAACCACAATCTGACGCTCTAACCAACTGAACTACGGGCACCATGTTGGTTGTTATGGGTGCTTCTTTTGTAAAGCGAGTGCAAAGGTACGGGATTTATTTGAGATAGCCAAATAAATCCCGTACTTTTTTTGCAGAAAATATAAATTTCTGCCAGTTTTACTTGCAAACAGCGATTTTATTACTGTGCAGGAGCGGGTTCAGCGGGTGCTTCCTTTGCTGCTGCGGGAGCTTCCTTTGCTGCTGCGGGAGCTTCCTTTGCTGCTGCGGGAGCAGCTGCATCCTTAGCAGCAGCGGGGGCTGCCTGCTGGCCAGCACCAAATCCCTGTGTATTAGTAGGATTGGTTGTCTGGGTCTCAGTGGCTACGTTCTCGAGCACGCTCTGCTCCATGACAGACTTCGGAGCAACGTAGGCGCAGATGACGCTGAACACTACCATAGCTGCTGCAAGACTCCACGTTGCCTTTTCGATAACGTCGGTGGTCTTACGAACACCCATGATCTGGTTTGAAGAGGAGAAATTAGAAGCAAGTCCTCCACCTTTTGACTCTTGGATGAGCACGATGCCGATCATCAGCAGTGCTGCAATTACGATAAGAATTACGAATAATGTGTAAAGCATTTTGTTTAATTATTTTGTTTGTTATTTAATATCAATTTCTCTAAAAATCTGATTTGGTCTGCAAAGTAAGCATTTTTTTTTGGATAATTCAAATTTAAACGCTGAATAATTTCTAAAGCCTTGGAATATCTGCCCTGTTTGATGTAAATTTTAGCTAAAGTTTCGGTAAAATAGCCATTTTCGTCATCATTTTCGTCATCATCGTCCAACAAATTGATTTCTGGAGTGTAACTGATTTCTTCCTTGAGTTGGATCTTTCCTCCTTCGTTTTCGATGAAGTTATCGATGAGGCGCTGGCCCTTCATCTCAGGTGCCTGTTCCTTGTTGGCAGAATCTTCAGCTTCGCTTTCTATGTCGAGCAGGTAGGCCACGTAGTCAACGGCTGCATCGGCAGGTGTCGGCTTACGCTTGGGTGCCGAGGTCTCCTGCTCCTCGTCCTGAGGAATGGAGTCGAGGAAGTTGTCGATGAGCGCGATGGTACGATCGGCCTTCGCTTCGTCGGTTTTCTTATTCGTTTTCTCTTCCTGCCGTTTGGGAGTGCGCTGCAACTGATAGTGACCTGCCTCAACGAGGTTGAACAGCACTTTTCGGTCGGTAAGGTAGATGGCGGCCCGGCGCAGTTCCTCGTCGAACGTGGAGTCATGAAGCAGGTAGAGATTCTGCAACATGAGGATGCGGGCGGGCTGATAGTAAGGATGGAGCGCGAGCAACGACCGGAGATCATAGAGGGTCTCCTTGTCGAGTCTTTCGGGATGACTAATGAGCGTTTCGAGTTCCATTTCCTTTACCTTATTAATATATATGATGGCATCCTGGCGATAAACTACCAATTGGCCACGGTTGCATTGAAAATCTGATCGGTGAGTTCCTTCACCATCTGGGTCACCAATTCTTCCTGCACAGAGTTGAGCGACTGCGAGGAATCGTAGGTGGAGGTAGCGGTGAACGAGCGCTCAAAGTCTTCAGAATGCTTCTTGTTGTTTGTAAAACGCACGTTGACTGTCATCGACAGTTCCACCTGTGCCGAGTAGCCTTCGCTCGACACCGACTTGTTGCGCTGGGTGTATTGCGTTATCTCACCTTCCACTTTCAGGTCGCCATTACGCTTCACCTGCTGCAATTTCGTGTGATTGGCATACATATCCTTCAGCTGATTGTTGAAGAGCGGCCCCATCGGTCCCCACACGTAACTGGCACGAATGGGGAAGTCGGCTATCTGGATGGTTTTGGTCTGCGAATAGTCGATACTGGCTCCATTGAACTTATAGCTTGTCTCAAACAAGCCAAGGTTCAACGAGCACGACGTGAGCAGCATCACGAGCAAGCCTGTCAGATATTTACCTATTTTCCAGTCCATATTGCTTCAATCTACGATAGAGGGTGCGGTCGCTGATACCCAGTTCCTGGGCAGCGCGCTTTCTGTTTCCACCATTTCGCTCGAGTGCCTTTTCCAACATCTGACGACCCATGTCGCTCAGGTTCAGACTCTCCGGCTCGCGAATCTCTTCAGCCTCAGCCTCCTCGACGGCTCCCACGTTGCCTTGCGGCTGGTTGCCGACGGTTGCCACAGGCAGGTTGTCGGCATCGACGGCAGGTATCGGTGCATATGCCCCTACCCCACCGAGTCCGCGGGACTCATCAAGTTGCTTGCGCAGACTGTTCATGTCGCGACGCAGGTCATTGACGTTACCACGCAACTCATAGAGCACCTTATAGAGCAGTTCGCGTTCGTTTTCGTAGGAATGCGACTCACTCTGGCCAATGGTAGCCAACTGCATACTCTCTGGATCCTGAGGAATGAACTGCGACAGCGTTTGAAGATCAATCTCGCGTTTTTCGCTGAGCACCGACATCTGCTCTGTCAGGTTCTTCAGCTGACGCACGTTGCCCGGCCATTTATACTGCAACATCAGTTGCTTTGCCTCGTCGCTGAGCGTGATGCGCGGCAAGTGGTATTTCTCAGCCATCTGCATGGCGAACAGGCGGAAAAGGAGTAGAATATCCTCACCACGGTCGCGCAGAGCTGGCATCTGCAGGGGAATAGTGTTCAAGCGATAATAGAGGTCTTCACGAAACCTGCCCTCGCTAATGGCCTTCTGCATGTTGACATTCGTGGCAGCCACAATGCGCACGTCGGTTTTCCGTATCTGCGTACCACCAACCTGAATATATTCTCCTGTTTCAAGCACACGCAGCAGTCGTGCCTGGGTAGCCAGCGGCAGTTCGCCTACTTCATCAAGGAAAATTGTTCCCTTGTTGGCCACACCGAAATAGCCCTCGCTTTCGCCGATAGCGCCAGTGTATGCTCCTTTCTCGTGACCAAACAGTTCGCTGTCGATAGTGCCTTCGGGAATGGATCCGCAGTTGATGGCAAAGTACTTTTCACGTCGGCGGGGCGAATGGTCGTGAATAATACGCGGAATGATTTCCTTACCTACTCCACTTTCACCAACGATGAGCACGCTGAGGTCGGTGGGTGCCACCTGCAGGGCGACATCCAGCGCACGGTTCAAGGCATCGCAGTTTCCTACGATGTTATACCGTCTTTTTACCTCTTGCAATCTGTTCGTATCCATTTTGGGGTGACAAAATTACATATTTTATTCGAAATAACTGCAATTTTGGCAGAAATTTTATCATTTCTTGGGATTCCGACGGCCAATTTTAATCAACAGAAGGCCAATTCCCGTCCAAATCAGCTCTCTGATGCGCACGATGAGTGCAACAAATGTTCCTGCGCTGGCCGTCATTCCTAACCCGTTGACCGACATCAGGAAACCACCTTCACGACCACCTAACTGCAACGGCATGAAAAATAGCAAGTTGGCAAACAAAGAGGTGAAAGCCAGAATCAAGATACACTGCACATAGTTGACCGACGGCATGAGGATGAGCAGGACGAAGAATATCTCTGCAGCAGCCCCTATGCGACAAAGCAATTCGAGCAACACTGCCGAGACAAACATCTTAGGATTCTGCTTGTGCAAAGCCGCTATTTGCGAGTCGATTGTATCCAGCTGCTCACGGTGAGTTTCCACAAATGGCTGGGCCCATTTCTTGATGAAAGGAATATGTCGCAACAGCTTCATGACCCTGACAGCCAGTCCCTTCCTGTAGCCAGCCATGAAGAACCACAATCCCAGCAGACAAAAAGCCCCTGTGATGGTGAGCAGTGTTCCCATGAAGAAATTGACGGGCCGGGTGAAAATGTAGAGGAAAATACTGATGAACCAAAACCAGAAATGGCTGAAGATATGGGTCATGGCATATAAGATGACCGACGACGATGCCCGCTCGGTGCCGATTTTCGGTGCCAGCTCCATCACGCGGTACGGTTCACCTCCCATAAGTCCGCCCGGCGTGGCATAGTTCAAGGCGAAGCCACTGATTGTGACCTTATAGAGCCACCAGAACGGTACTTCCTTGTCAGTGGGTCGTGGCTGTTGAGCCTTGATGATAACATACCACGCAGCAGTATTGAACAAATACAAAACAGCCCACAATGCCACTACTGCAAAGAACCAGTAGCCAGCATGCTTCAGTCCGTTCCACACTTCTGCGAAGTCGAGTTGTGTCACCATGATGATGAGCACAAGCAGACCGAAGGCAAAAAAGCCGTTTTGATATTTCTTCTTCATCTTGAAAAACTTTTATTCAGCATCACCGCCCTGTTCATGGACTGCTTCCTGAGATTTGTTCTCACGCTTCTTCGGAATGGCGAAACGAACCTTCTCGCTGTCGTCACGTTTCTCATGATAAAGCTTGGGCAGCGGGTTGGCCAACGGAGCGTCATAGTTCACCCGGTTGCGGGCAGCATCGATGACGGCATACAATGCCTGCCTGAACGACAGTTCATCGGCAGTGCCTCGCCCGGCCTGCTCGTAACAAGGACCGCAACACGGCATGGCACATGGCAGTTCCATACCCGCCACGTAAGCCACTTTTTCTTCCGACGACAGCGCATTGAAAGGAGCTGCACCCTGATCGTGGTACATAGCCAGAACGGCATCAAAGGCATTATATTTTCCCGTGCCGAAGAAGTCGTCGGCAGCATAGGGACCGAAAGCCTGCTTGCTTTGCGTGGCCAGCTTTGCCACTGCGGGAGCCAGGACGTCGCGCTCTTCGGGACCGTCTGCATCCGGATTGAGCGACAACACAGCCACACGCGGATTGCTGATGCGCAGATCGCGCTTCAACATGTTCAGCAGAAGTTCAGCCTTAGCCATCACCTTCTCTGTCGTCACGTGGGTTGTCACGTCCTTTAACGCCATGTTGTTTGTGGCAATGGCCACGCGAAGTTGGTTGCTCATCAGCACGAGCAGTCCATCCTTCTGGAGGTCGGCATTCGCAGCCAGAGGAGCCAGCAGTAGAGCATCGAAACAACCTTTCTTCATGTCTTCCAGGGCGCGCACAAGTGCTTTCTTGCCTGCAGTCACAGCCTCATCGCTGCGGGTGCCGAGTTCCACTTTCACCTCCTCGTCGAAACAAGTGATCAGGTTCAAGCGGCCGTCGCGCACGTCGTCCATCGAGTTGATGATGCTGAAAGAGGTCTCCGTATTGAGCGCCTTACGATGATAGGTTGCCACCTTGGGCGAACCATAGATGACAGGCGTGCAGAGTTCCAGCATCTCAGGTTCAGCAAATGTTTTAAAAATCAGTTCGTATCCGATACCATTTGTATCGCCATGCGTGATAGCCACGCGAATTCTTCTTTCTTCCATAAGTTATTGTTCTTTTCTTAATTGTTCTTTCCGAGCAGTGCTCAGCAGTCCGCAGGCAGCATAGATGTCCTGCCCTCTGCTGGCACGTATAGTGGTGAAGATGCCATGAGCCGTCAGGAAGTCACGCAGTCGCAGCATGGTGTCTTCATCGGCTCCATGCAACGGCACGTTTGGAATCTGGTGGAATCGAATGAGGTTGATCCTGCAGTCGAGTCCGCGCAGCAGTTCAACGATAGCCTTGGCATGACGCAACGAGTCGTTCACCCCACCGAAGACGATGTATTCAAACGAGAGGCGTCTCTGGTGGGCGAAGTCGTAGCCCCGCAACAGTTCCACCACCTCGCTGATGCTCATTCCGCGTTCGGCAGGCATCAGTTCCGCGCGCTGCTCGTGTAGCGGCGAGTGCAGGCTGATGGCCACATGGCACTGGCTCTCGTCGAGGAATCGCTTCAGCTTTCCACGAATACCCACCGAGCTGACCGTGATGCGCTTAGGACTCCATGCCCATCCCCAGTCGGCCGTGAGCACCTCCGTTGCCTTCAGCACGGCATCGAGGTTGTCCATCGGTTCTCCCTGCCCCATGAACACGATGTTGGTCAGGCGGTCGCGCTCAGGCAGTGCGTATATCTGGTTCAGAATGTCAGCAGCGGTCAGGCTTCCTTCAAATCCTTGTTTTCCTGTCTGGCAGAACAGGCAGTTCATCTTGCAGCCCACCTGGCAGGAGACGCAGAGCGTGGCACGGTCGTCGTCAGGTATAAACACCGTCTCCACATAGCGGGGCTTGTCGGCCAATCCACTGCAGCGCACGGGAAACATATACTTGATCGTGCCGTCCTGGCTGCGCTGGCAGTCCACCGGAGCCATGCTGCCCACTTCGTACTCTTCCTTCAGTCTTTCGCGGCCCTGTTTCGACAAATTGGTCATGTCGTCAATGCTCTCCGCGTGCTTCACGTAGAGCCACTGAGCCATCTGCCCACCGGCAAAGGCAGGCAATCCCAGCGATTTGGCAACCTCTTTCAATTCTGTCAACGACAGGCCTAAAAGGCTCTTTTTCATGGATTCCATGTGGTAATTACTCTATTTCAAGTTGCAAAGTTACAATTTTTTCCCTTCTTTTTGGCATTCTTCAAGTTTTTTTTGTACATTTGCACATATTTATTGCATTTACAAGGAAAACAAAACACAGAAATGAGAGAACGAATAGATTGTTTTTTGCCTTGCGACGATGCCGGTTCACTCACTGCTATGGTGGACGCATTGCGTCGCGACAAAAACGTCAGGCACATATACTTGCTGACAAATCAGGAAACTGGAAACCACCACATCCACATGGATGGCTGCCAGTCGTTGGGCGTAGACGGAGTGCTTTCGAGCGAAACCATGAAAGCCATCGCCAGGACAGCCGTCGCCGACTACATCCTTCTCAACCTGAAAACTCCTCCTGCCCTTCCCGGCCCGCATGCTTTGTCGCGACTGGTCCGCACGGCCGACGAGACGCATGCAGCCTTGGTCTATAGCGATTTTCTTGAAGAAAAGCAAAGCACCGACGCCGAATCGGGACGAGCCGTCGAGCGCCATCCTGTCATCGACTATCAGGAAGGATCGCTTCGCGACGACTTCGAATTTGGCCCGCTCGTGCTTCTCCGCACGACGCCTGTCAAGGAATGGGCAAAACAGGCTTCTGCCGAGGGTTATCCGTCCTATCGGTTTGCCGGATGGTACGACCTTCGTCTGTCGCTGAGCCGCCAGGGGCTGTTGTTCCACCTGAACGAGATGCTCTACACGACCATCGAACTGGACACACGCAAGAGTGGCGAGCGGCAGTTCGACTACGTAAATCCGCGCAACCGCGATGTGCAGATTGAAATGGAACGCGCCTGCACGGCTCATCTCAATGCACTCGGCGCACTTGTCGACACCACAGCCTATACTGACATCGATTTCGACGAGCAGGATTTCCCGACCGAGGCCTCGGTGGTCATTCCTGTCTTCAATCGGGCCAAGACCATTCGCGATGCCGTGGAGAGTGCACTTTCCCAGAAGACATCTTTCGCCTACAACGTCATCGTCGTCGACAACCACTCCACCGACGGCACCACCGACATACTCCGTTCGCTGACGAGCAAGCACGAACATCTGGTGCACCTCATCCCCGTACGCACCGACCTGGGCATCGGCGGATGCTGGAACACGGCCATCAACGACGCCCGCTGCGGACGCTTTGCCGTGCAACTCGACAGCGACGACCTCTATTCGTCGCCGCTGACGCTGCAGACCATCGTCGACGCCTTCTACCAGCAACGCGCAGCCATGATTGTGGGCAGCTACCGTATGTGCAACTTCCAACTTGAGACCCTGCCGCCGGGACTCATCGACCACCGCGAGTGGACCGACGAGAACGGTCCTAACAACGCCCTCCGCATCAACGGTCTGGGAGCGCCGCGTGCCTTCTTCACTCCGCTGGTGCGCCAGATGCAGTTCCCCAACACCAGCTACGGCGAGGACTATGCCATGGGGCTGGCTTTCAGCCGCCAGTGGCGCATCGGACGCATCTACGACGAACTCTACCTCTGCCGCCGGTGGGAAGGCAACAGCGATGCCGCCCTCTCCATCGACCGGCAGAATGCCAACAACCTCTATAAAGACCGTCTGCGCACCATGGAGCTCATGGCGCGTCGCAGTCCCCACAATCCCAATGCCGACACTCCGCTCACCCGATTCTTCGACCGTCAATTGGAGAATTGGGACGATGCCCGCCAGCGCTATCGCGATCTGACGTGTGTCGAGACACGCGAGCTCTCAACGGGCGACAACCTTCTCCGCGTGCAGTGGAACCCGGCACGCATGGTGTCCACAGGTGCCAAGATCGACAAGAAGACCATCGGCGAACGTCCCTGCTTTCTGTGTGCCCACAACCGTCCGTCCGAACAATTCGAAAAAATCATTCAGGACGAGGTCAATGGCGACCGCTACGAATTGCTCGTCAATCCGTTCCCCATCCTGCCCATGCACTTCACCATCCCGCTCGAAGCCCACCAGCCACAATGCATCGACGGCCACTACCCCATGATGCACCAAATGACGAACCGCTATCCCGACATGATGGTGTTTTATAACGGCCCTCGCTGCGGCGCCTCGGCTCCTGACCACATGCATCTGCAGGCAGGCACCAACGGCATCATTCCTTTACAGCAGAGTTGGCCGCGACTGAGCCGCAACCTCGAAGTGGTGTTCAGTCTCAACGACGATGCAAATATATCCCTGCTCCACGGATTTGTCTGTCCGGCTGTCGTCCTCCGCAGCAAAGACAAGAAGAGCGATGCCCAGCTGTTCAGCATCCTCTACCGCTGTCTCGACGCCCCGCAGGGGACCGAGCCTATGCTCAACATCGTGGCTTGGCGGCAGGACGGCCAGCTCGTCTCCGTCGTGTTTCCACGGCGGAAGCACCGCCCCGACTGCTACTTTGCCGAAGGCGAAGAAAAACGGCTGGTCAGTCCTGGCGCCCTCGACATGTCAGGCCTCATCATCACCCCGCGTCAGGAAGACTTCCTTGCCCTGTCGCCCGACGAGGCCGAAGGCATCCTGCGCGAGTGCAGTTTCGACAGCGACGACATGCAGCAGCTCGCCGACCGCTTGCACGAGGCCGAGGCTGCTTGGGTGAAAGAACAGAGCAGCAAGTCGGTTGCCAACCCGCGACAGCCAGACGTCACCGTGGGCATCGTCAGCGCACAGCAGATACGCTTCACGCTGAACAAACCCTATACCGCCAAGGGCGTCGACATCACTGGCACCCAGGTGGTGACATTTGCCGAGGGTGGCATTCTCTGGAATGGCAACCAGTATCGCGAACTGCTCTTCACCCCCAAACGCAGCGACGCCTCGTTTTCGCTCGAGGATGTCGTCATCGGTGTCGGTTTCCACTGGGAGCGCCACGAGACGCAGACCTTCCGCGGCACACTGCGGTTGGTGGTCGAAGCCGACCAGATATGCGCCATCAACGAGCTGCCCGTCGAGCAATACCTCGAAAGCGTCATCTCCAGCGAGATGAGCGCCACCTCGTCTCTCCAACTGCTCAAAGCCCACGCTGTCATCTCTCGTTCATGGCTGATAGCTCAGATGGAGGCACGGAAAAACGCACGCAGCGGCGCCACTGCCACCGATAGCTTCTTCTCGTTCACGAAGAAAGAGAACGAACTCATCCGCTGGTACGATCGCGACGACCACACCATCTTCGATGTCTGTGCCGACGACCATTGCCAGCGCTACCAGGGCATCACACGGGCTACCAACCCCCATGTGGCAGAAGCTGTCAGAGCCACTGCCGGACAGGTGCTCTGGTCGCAGGACTCAGGCATCTGCGATGCACGCTTCTCGAAATGCTGCGGCGGACAGACCGAGGAGTACCAGTATTGCTGGGAAAACATCTCTAAGCCCTACCTCCAGTCGGTGGAGTGCCCGTGGTGTAATACCAGCGACAAGCGCATCATCCGCCAGGTGCTCAACGACTACGATCAGGAGACCGCCGACTTCTACGAGTGGACCGAGACCGTCACCTCCCGCCAGATTGCCCAGTGGCTGCAGGCGAAACTGAACGTCGACCTCGGCACCATCACCGACCTCATCCCGCTGGAGCGCGGCAAGAGCGGACGCATCTGGAAACTGAAGATCGTAGGCACCAAGGGCTGCTACATCGTCGGCAAGGAACTCGAGATACGCCGCGTGCTCTCCGACTCCCACCTGAAGAGCAGCCTCTTCACCGTCGTCGCCACGCCCAGCACCGCTGACGACGACAACACCGTCTTCACCCTGAATGGTCGCGGTTGGGGCCACGGCGTAGGCCTCTGCCAGATAGGAGCCGCCGTCATGGGCGACCAGGGCATTGACTATCAGCACATCCTAAAACACTATTATCAGAATGCAGAAATCAGAAAAATCTACTAAGACAACCCCTTGGAGCTGGGTTCCCTCTCTCTATTTTGCCGAGGGACTGCCCTACGTGGCCGTCATGACCATCTCCATCGTGCTCTACAAGCAACTGGGATTGTCGAATGCCGAAATCACGTTCTACACCTCGTGGCTCTACCTGCCGTGGGTCATCAAGCCCCTGTGGAGTCCGTTCATCGACCTCATCAAGACCAAGCGTTGGTGGATCACGTCGATGCAGCTGCTCATCGGAGCGGCCTTCGGCGGCGTGGCCTTCACCATTCCCACCCATTTCTGGCTGCAGGGTTCGCTATTCTTCTTCTGGGTGATGGCCTTCTCCAGCGCCACCCACGACATTGCTGCCGACGGTTTCTACATGCTCGGCCTCGACGAGCACAATCAGGCGTGGTTCGTGGGCATCCGCTCCACCTTCTACCGTCTGGCCACCATCTTCGGCCAAGGCATCCTCGTCATGATAGCCGGCAACCTGCAGGTCATCTATCGCAATAGCATCGCCTTCTCCTGGAGTCTCATGTTCTACGGCGTGACAGGCATCTTCATCGGCCTCTGGCTCTGGCATAGCTACATTCTGCCGCGCCCCGACGACGACCAGCCTCGCAACGACATCAACGCCCGCACCATCTGGAGCGAGTTCGTCCACACCATCGTCACCTTCTTCCAGAAGCCACAGGTCGTGGTGGGCATCCTCTTCATGTTGCTCTACCGCATGCCCGAAGGACTGCTGGCCAAGGTGTCGGCACTCTTCCTCATCGATGCCGGCCACAACGGCGGACTGGGGCTCTCGCCCATGGAGTACGGCCTCGTGCAGGGCACTGTGGGCGTCATCGGCCTCACCCTGGGCGGCATCCTCGGCGGCATTGCAGCCGGACGCGACGGACTGAAGCGCTGGCTTTGGCCCATGGTGTGCGCTATCACCCTGCCCGACCTCGTCTATGTCTATATGAGTTTCGCCCTCCCCGACAGCCTCTTTATCATCAACGCCTGCGTCTTCCTCGAGCAGTTCGGCTACGGCTTTGGCTTCACGGCCTATATGCTATACCTTATTTTATATAGCCAAGGCGAATTCAAGACCTCCCACTACGCCCTCTGCACAGCCTTTATGGCCCTGTCGATGATGATTCCCGGACTCTTTGCCGGAGCCCTTCAGGAAGCTGTGGGCTACCGCGCATTCTTCCTCATCGTCATGGCATGCTGCGCTGTTACGTTCATCGTCACTTCATTCCTGAAGATTGATTCTGAATTCGGAAAGAAAACAGAAGAAGTAGAGTGATTCTACTTCGCTAACAAAATATTCACCAATGCCGTCACATCGGCAATCGTGATGGAGCCGTCGGCGTTCGCGTCGGCGGCTTCATGGTCATAGACGTAAGGCTCTGCGTCGTCCTTCCCCAGCAAAATATTCACCAGTGCCGTCACGTCGGCAATCGTGATAGAGCCGTCGCGGTTCACGTCGCCTCGCAGGAACCGCACCTTGTTCACCCGCATCAGCACAAATTCGCCCACGGCAGGTCGGTGGTCGCCCAACGCCTTCGTGTTGCCGGAGCCGTCAACGGTGCCGTAGGTGTAGTCCTGTTCCAGGCGGAACGACCGGGGCTGTAGCTGCAAGGCACCTTCCGACAAGGCAGGGTTCAGATAGAGCAGTTTGTCGACGACTTCATAATTCGTAAGGTTCGCAGGATCGGTCTGGTCAGTCAGGTCGCCCGTTCCCGGCGTTGGGAAAACACCGCCTCGCCAGAATTTCACCCATGGGTCGCCCACCGTGAATCCGTTCAGCCTGTTGACAAAGTTTGTATTGATGTCCTCGCGCGTCCAACGGCTGTTGGTGTCGCCGATGATGAGTTTCGGGCGGTTCGGGTCGGCAGCGTTCACGGCATCGGCCATCTGGCTCCATTGCTGTTCGCGCGACGAAGTCACGTCGCCGGCATCCATGTGTAGCACGTAGACGTCAATCACCTCTCCACCTCCCAGCGTCATGTCGTAATGCCGATAGCCCTTCTTGATGTATTTGTTGCCGTCGCCCGGTTCTGTATGGCTCCACTGCGTCCACGTCTCATTGCTGGCCGTCACCTTGTTTCGCTTCCAAATCAGGTTCAGACCGTCGGTGTCGAAGCGGAACCCATTTAGGAGCATGTCTAATGACAGATCTTCAGCGCTGAGCGTTGCGCGTTCCTGTCCGCTGTCGTATTCATCGTTCAGCGATTCCATCAGCGAGCCGTGATAGTTAAAGTCTTCGCTGGCACCGATGAAGTCGTAGCTCTTCTGCTTCAGATACTTACTGATGAGCTTCGTGCCGTCGCTGCCCGGTCCGTCGGCATTGAGGGTGATAAACGCCACTTTCTGCGGCAATCCATCCACATTCAGGGCAGTAGCCGTGAAACTTGTCAACTCCTGATTCTCATAAAGTCCCTTGCACATCAGGCGAACATCATCAAGTTTGAAAAACGTCTGCGTCTCGCTCTCATGTCCTTCAACCCACCATGCCCCATAGCTGCCGGCCGTAATGGTGAACATGCCGTCTTCTCCCACCACTACAGGCACCGAGACGGGAATGCCCGTCGCGTCGCCCTTGCCCGTTGCCGTTACCTTTTCGCCATTGCCCGACAGATAGACCTCGCGCCCCTCCCACGTGCATACAACAGCCGAAAGTTCGTACACTCCGCTCGGCACATTCTGCACCACCTGGCTGATGCTCAGCGCACCCGACCACCAGTGGTAGGCATTAAACAGCCAGTCGCCCTGCTTGCCCGTCATCGTGTAATCGCTGCGCACGGCAATCTCTAGGTCGGTGCCGTCGCCCTGATAATCTGTTGCATCGCAGAACGTCGTCCACCCCGTCAGGTCGCCTGTCTCAAACGAGGGATTCGTGATGAGCCACGTGGCATCCACGGGGTTCTCCTCACTGGCGCCAAGCAGTCGGCGGCGGTTGTCGTTGGTATTGCCTGCCAGCACGGGCAGGGCTGTCATCATGCAGAGCATGGTCAGTAGTCGAAGTATCTTGTTCATAGGTCCATTGGTAAAGATCGCTGCAAAGGTACATAAAAAACTTGAATTGTGAGCCAGTCCCTTTCTTTTTTTATGTCATGTCCGCATCACGCAGGGGCGCGATGCGCTCCTTGAGACTCTCGTCAATCATGAAGCATTGCTGCGAATCAATCATCGCCAGGTGGTCGGTCGCCACCATGTCGGTCTGGCGGCCACTTAGTTTCGTGTGGCCAAACACCTGGAAAACCTTGTCCAACCCGTATGCCTTCGGCGTGTCGGGAACGGCATGTTCGTGAATGTCGGCCCACAGCACGCTGCCCGTCTTCTCGCCGAACCACGAGCGATAGGTGCCGACGGTTGCCAGCATCTCCTGCCCCTGACCGTCATCGTCCAGCCGGTTGACTCTCTCCACGATGGCCGGATCAGCCAGAGAAACATCGTGGTCGGGCAACTGCCACACCTTGTCGTTCACCTTTTTCAGCCAGTAGAGCGTCATTCCCGCATGCGAGAACACATAGGTTACGTCGCCAACCACTTCCATGTGGGCAATCTGGAACAGCTCCTTCCATTCCGCAAATGCCTGATGATAGCGCTCCCAGTTTTCATAGTCCATGCGCGTGCCGCCCGCCTCGTCGCGAAACTGTTCCGAGGCATAGTGCTGGTCGTGGTTACCCTTCAGGAGGACCACCTTCTCCGGATGCTTCTCCTTCAGTGCCACTATCTCCTGCAGATTCTCAAAGATATCGTCGGCCAACTCATCCCCATCCGCATACGGATCGAGGTAGTCGCCCAGGAACACCACCCTGTCGACCTCCTCCAGATACCTCTCCACAGGCTCCTTCCAGAACAGCCGCCCATGCACATCGGGCACCACCAGTACTTTCTTCGTCATCGTTTCATTATCTTATCGTTTTCCGCTTACAAATATACAGTTTTATTTTGAAAAATGGTAGTTACGTGATAAAAATCATTGATTTATAGAAAATAAAAAGGCATCACTTTTCAGTATTTCTTTGGTGCAAAGGTAGCCTAACATCAGGCTAATAACAAAGGAAAATAGCTAAAAAGTTCTGATTTTTAGAAATAATTATCAGTTTTCTTTTGAAAATCAAAACTTTTTAATAACTTTGCAACCGAAATGAGAATAGTATCACATAGACGATTAGTTGAGTTCTACTGTTCGGAAGGACATGGAGACGCGCAGGCTGCACTTGAACGATGGTATGACATCGCAGAAAAGGCAGAGTGGAAGAACCTGTCGGATATAAAGGCAGATTTCCCCTCGACAGACTACGTAGGAAACCAACATTATGTCTTTGACATCAGGGGTAACAAATATCGACTTGTGGTGGTAGTAAAGTTTACAATCGGGCATATCTTCATCCGATTTGTAGGTACGCATAGTGAATACGATAAGATAGACGTTTCAACGATATAAAATAAAGGAGGTACGAATATGGCAAAGATTACAAAAGAACAATATGAATTCGCATTGGCACGCATTGAGGAACTGCTGCCAATGGTGGATGACAATACACCTGCCAACGACCGCAATGCTGTGGAGTTGACAATGATGTCGGATGTCGTCATAGACTACGAGAAGGAGCACTATCCCATAGGCAAACCTACTGTAGCCCAGTTGATACAGTTGTCGTTGGACGAGAAGAATATGAGCCAAAAACAGTTGGCTACAGAGATTGGGGTCAGCCCTTCACGTATAAGCGACTATGTTTCCGGCAGGGCAGAACCCACATTGAAGATTGCCCGGTTGCTTTGTTCCACCTTGGGGATAACGCCAGCAGCAATGCTGGGATATTAAATGGTAAAACCTAAAGGGAAAGGCACATATTCTTCCCTTCAAGTCCTTCGAGGTGATGAGTCCTTGGGCTTTAGGAAATGATGGAAAATATACAGGGTATAATGCTCAAACAGCAGCTCTTAGTGATATATTAAAGCGGAAAGATTATGTATTGGCCGATGAATACCTTGATGCTGCTCCAGAAATTTATGGGAGAATGATGGAATTTAGGTATAATCATAATATGGACCCCAATAAGAAATACACTAGTAAAGAGATTCAAAAGATGCTAAAGCAAGAGAGTAAAGAATTTAATTCTGAGTTACAAAGATATGACCTTGATTCTCTCACTAAAGCCCTTAATGAGGTTGCTCAAAATGAATTATTTAATAACAGTTTATTCACTACATACTATACTTAGCATGAATTTTTATGACAAGAGAAGACATTAAAAAATCAATTTTAGTTGGGGTAATAAGCGGTTTTACAGCCGCTCTTACTCTCCTTTTTGTAGTTTGGGCTCATACTGTTGTTACTCACTGGTATCGTGATTACAGTGAAAGAGTAGGTATTGAACAGGGAGTCTCTTCTCACTGTGGTAGACCAGGTATGAAAGAATTAATCGAATCAATTGATTCTTTAAAACAAGAAGAGCAGGAGTAATCCTGCTTTTTGTTTTAGTATTCTCACTTTTCCTTATTATTTTTTGACTGGTATAAGCAACCGAAGGCTGCGGGAGTTGCCGTTGAAGGGGAGTCATAAGAAGAAGGGTTAGGAATTTGGTGATTTGAAAAGAAAGTAGTATCTTTGCGGAAAATATTGCTTATTATGAGGAAATTGGTGATAGTGCTTTTGGCGATGCTGGTAGTGGGGTGTGGAAAGCACCCCACATATATAATTCCAGAGTTTCAAGAGTTAGATTCATTTACTATAGAAGTACAGGATTCTATTTCAGACTCTATTTTTTATATAGCAGTAGGAAAGCAAGACACTTTCTGGTATGCAAAGGACAAAAATGATTCCATCTACCTTTGGGCTATTGTTAAGGGAGAAGGGGTTCATTTAATAAGGGATATTGAATAGTAAAAAGATTTCCCTTATAATTTGTCGCTTCACAACATCCTTGTATCTCCTTTTCAAATGAGAAAAACGACGTTTTTTTTCTTTTGTTCTTTTGCGATTTGCTCATAATTCTTTCTTTGTCATTTTAACTCCCACATAACCTGCTAAGGCGGCCACCGGAACGCCAAGGCCAGGGATTACATAGATTAATATGAGTATTCCCCATATAACGGCTACCCATAGCAATACATTTAGAACCTTCCATATCCTATGGCTTTTCTTCGCAGATATATCCTCAAATAATGCTGGCGTTCCAGATATTAGCTCATGCTGTTTGCCTGGCTCTTTGATGGTCCTATAGGTGTAATCTATCGCACCATCTATCCATTTCACAATTTTCCAATTGCCTATTAGCTTTAGTACAAATGGCAATAGGAGATACGTGAACAAAGGAATAGCAATATACTGAAAAACGCAATTCTTAAGGTCATCATTAAAGAAGTTTCCTTCTCCTATGAAGAAAAAGAATAGACAATAAAGAACGTATATCACCAAACATTTTATATTATAAGACGATAGTTTCATATTCATTTGATTCTGAGAAGTTATGATGTTGCATTTGTAATATATTCACTCTCTACATGTTTTCTTATTCCTTCATCCAAGATTAAGTACAATTCGTTCTCATCCTCAGTTTTCCGTATATCAAAGAAATCTTCTGCATCACCAGAGAACACATTCCATAATTCCTTTTTTGAGACACGACTTGCATTTCCTAAACTTGTCAAAACATTTTCATCTTCTATGGAGGTATAGCAGCCAAAATGCTTGATTATGAATTTCAGTTTCTTTGTTTCCATATTTCTTGTTTTTTCTGCAAATGTAAAACAATGATTCCTTACTTGCAAATGCTTAACAATAGTTCTTAAACTTTCTAACGATGAAAATTAGTCTGTATTCCAACACGCATCAGATTCTCCATCATAAGCATCAGAAATATGTTCTCTTGCTGCTTTATTATAATCATATTTGCCATAAGGATCAAAGGCTGGCTTATTATTCAAATTACCTCTTCTTGTCTTTTCTTTTATTGCTTTCTCTCTTTGCTCTCTCTCTTTGACACTTTCATAGGTTTCATATTCTAAATCCTTCAGCAATAAAATACTCTTTTTGCTTCCATGTTCAAGATAAACTTTATCATCCATAAGTTGCATGTTTGAATATATCGGAGGAATAATCTCGTTACCTTCAATATCAACAAGTCCCCATTGAGTATCAGCAAAGCTATTGCCATTAGTTTCTTTTCCTCCTTTTACTCTGGCTAAACCTTTTTTAAAAAAATCTACCCATCTATACTTGCCTTGTGGAACAATTATATCTTGTTTCCAATTTATAGCCCCCCATTCGCCATCTGAAGTCATAATGGAAACAACCTTTCTGTCATCGGACAATGCAAAATCAGTTATACAATACTCACCTACAAACCCGTTGTAATGTCTCTGCAACTTTTTTGAAAAAAAACCACTTCCAGACTGGAACAAGTAATAAATAAACTTGTAACATTTGGGGGTATCAGATACAATAGACTTTATTCCATAGAAAGTTCCATTTTGAGCCTTCTCACAAAGATTGCCAAACACAACGATATCATCTAATTCATAGACATCTCCTATTATAACGTCGTATGTGGGTTCAACTTCAATTCTGTACTCTGTATCTTTCAATGCTCCTCCATAATCGAAATGCCCAAAAGAGGCAAGCCCATACTTAAAAAAGGGAAGCTTCCCAATTTTGACAGTTTCACAAATAGGGAGCAATTTGGCTTTCGATTTCCTTATACTACCATCTACAGTTTCTAATATAACCTTCATATTATTACTTATTATTTTGACGATACCAATAATTCTTCTACATCCGTTCTTTCTGATTAGAGCACCTATTTCATCAACTCCCTGTTGCTATTCCCCTCCAGCAGCTGCATCTGCTGGATGGCTATCTGATTAAGTTTAACGAGGCGTTCGCCCTGAGGCATGCCATCGTCAATCAGTACGGCGTTGATGTTCTCCATATTGGAGAGGCAGATCAGTTCATTAATAGTAGCGTAGTCGCGGATGTTGCCTTTCAACTCTGGATTGGCTTCTCGCCATTGTTTGGCTGTCATACCGAACATGGCCACGTTCAATACGTCAGCTTCCTCGGCATAGATGATGTTTGCCTGCTCCTTAGTGACTTCCTCTGGAATTAGATGTCGCTTGATGGCATCTGTATGAATATGGTAGTTTATCTTGGAGAGTTCGCGCTTGGCCGTCCAACCAATCAATTCCTGTTCCTTAGCTTTAAGGCGTTGGAATTCCATGACAAGATATAGGCGGAATTCAACCGAAATCCACGAAGCAAACTCAAATGCTATATCTGTTTGGGCAAAGGTACCTCCATATCGGCCTGCCTGTGACACAATGCCTATGGCATTGGTGGCTTCAATCCATCGAGTAGGCGAAAGGGTAAAAGCATTTAAGCCTGCCTCCTTCCTAAACCCCTCGAATTCGAGGGGGTTAAAAATAGGGTTGTGAAGAGTCTCCCATATACCAAGAAACTCAATAGTATTGCGGTTTCGCATCCAGTTACCAATCACGCCATTCGGGTCAACAGCATTCTTCTGTCGGGCAATGTCAGTAATACAAATATAATCTATACCGTCCTTTTTCATAGTCTTAATGACCACATCTTTGACGATAATTTCGTTTTTCTTTGCCATAAGGTTGTACTTTTATAGATTATGATAGCAAAGGTACAAAAATATTTTTTGAATCCAAAACAAAAGTTGGAAGAAAAGTGTTTTTTATACGAAAAAGAATGGTGTTTAACCTTGCATAAGAATTCTGCACATTCTACTCGTAAGCCTCCTTCATCGTTTTGAACACGACTTCTCTACCTGTAGTTTTTATTTTTTTGCTGCAATTGCTGCAATGCTGCAAGACTCGTTGATAATGAACGGGTTACGAATGGCAGCAAAGTGGCAGAGTGGCAGCAAACTCCGATTTTGACAGGAAATTAACATATTTTTAATCAATAATGCAGGGACGAAGCAGGAAAACACTTCACAAAAAATGTTGAGACAGGGTGTCACCCGTCACCTTCGAACTTAAACTACTTGTTTTCAGAGAGTTATGCAGGTGATGGGTTGAAATAGGGTGTCACCCTGAAAAAGGCTGCTAACCAGCGAGTTGGGGACACTGAGACGGGTGACGGAGTGACGTGAAAATGGGGGTATAAAGACGCGAACGGTTTACCAATTATATTACCAGCACGTGGTAATACTTGTACTAGGCCGTGGTAATACTTGTACCAGGCCGTGGTAAAGACATTACCAGGCCGTGGTACAAGTATTACCAAGGCGTGGTACATCCGCGGGAATGTAGCTGAGTAGCAAACAAAAAACGCGAGTGCAATTGAAAACAACTGCACTCGCGTGAACAGAACCGTTCTTTTTTGCACGACTATTCCACGATGACGAGGCCGCCCATGGGCTGAAGGGTAACGCGGGCCTTACCGTCGGCGGAGACCTTCAGGGTCTTCATGACGGGCGTGGGCCAGTATGGAGCCTTGGCCTTCGGGTCCTTCTTCAGGGCTTTCTGCTGAGCTTTCAGCGCCTTTTTGTCGGCTTCGTCAACATAATAGGTGACGGTCTTGCCGGCGAGCATCGGAAGACTGAGCGTGAGCGTCATGGGCTGGTCGGTGCCGTTGATGCCGCCTACATACCACTTGCCATTCGTAGCCTTGCGGGCGATGACAGCGTAGCGCGTGGGATAGCCATCGATGTAGCGGGTCTCCTGCCATGTTGTGGGCACCTGGCGCAGGAAGTCGAGTTCGAACTGCGGCAGATCCTGCAGATTGTTGGGATACATGGCCACGCAGTTCACGGAAGTCTGGTTGGTGATGGCGGTAGCGAGTTCGAAAATGTCGCCCGTGAAGCGCTGGTGGCGGCTCTTGTTGTCGCGGCTCATGTAGCGGTTCATCATCATGCCGCCCCAGTCGAAGGAGCCCACGGCGTTGCGCGAGAAGGGATGCATGGCCATCTCGAAGCCTTCCTTGCGAGCGTGGTAGTCGGTGAAGAACACGTTCTCGCTGGCCAGCGCAGCCTCGGAGGCCACGTAGTTGGGATACATGCGCTCCCAGCCGCGAGGCATCGTGCAGCCGTGGAAGATGCACTGGATGCCGTAGTCGTTGGCATCGCTGAGGATGTCCTCATAGAGGCGCATGGTCTCCTGCTTGTCGCCGCCGAAGAAGTCCACCTTGATGGCCTTCACGCCGATGCGCTTCATCCATGCCATGTCCT
>Ga0256404_1004273_pt1 | contig 27304 bp, 19 predicted proteins | sample RumenRJG_01DNA_FD_185990 | JGI IMG/M metagenome (GOLD analysis project Ga0256404, IMG submission 185990) | Bovine rumen microbial communities from Lethbridge, Alberta, Canada - RJG_01 | ecosystem: Host-associated > Mammals > Digestive system > Stomach > Rumen | place: Canada: Alberta | collected...
ATGTCGCCTTCATATCGATAATCCTTTAATATAATAACTACTATTAGCTACAAATGTACAAATAAAAAATGAACTGTGCAACAATTCATTAGAAAAAATTTTACGCTCTAACTGTCAAAGTCCCGTTGTTTTAATTTTCAAATTTCGCAATTTTGGTCTAATTGCACAAATTCATCCCTCAATTTTAAGAAATAATAAGTATATCATAGCTAAATAGCGAAGAAGCCACAATCAAGATTCAGGCACAACACGAAAGGCGATGTTGAGCATCGTGTGTTTTTTGCATCACAAAAAATTTGCAAGCTAACACTTAAAAAATTAATTTTGCATACATTAAAATTACGTAATTCAATCAAGATAATATTATGAAAATTTTCAAACCAGTAATTATGGCATCGGCTATGGCGATGATGGCAACCGGCACACCTGCTGCCACCGGACAGAACGTGACCAAGGCCCCTGGCGGAAAGTTCACTCCCGAAGTTCTCAACAGTTTTGGCCGCGTGAGCGACCCACAAGTTTCACCCGACGGCAAGCGAGTGCTCTACGGGGTGACACGCATCGACATTGCTGCCAACAAGAGCAACCGCGACCTGTGGGTGATGGACATAGACGGCAAGAATGCCACACAACTCACCAACACCCCCAACAGCGAGAGCAACGCTGTGTGGATCGACGGCGGCAAGCGCATTGCCTTTGTTTACAAGGATGACAAGACCGACAAGGCAGTGAACCAAGTGTGGGTGATGAACGCCGACGGCACTGGCCGCCAGTGTGTATCGAGCATGAAAAAAGACATAGAGGGCTTTTCTATTTCGCCCGATGAGAAAAAGATAATCGTGATATCGACAGTGAAATACGACACACGTGCAGTCGACGTTTACCCCGACATGCCCAAGAGCGACGCCCGCATCATCGACGACCTGATGTACAGGCACTGGAACGAGTGGGTCGAGGAGATTCCGCAGCCCTGGGTGGGCGACTTCGACGGCATGCAGGTGACCAATCTCAAAAATGTGCTCGAGGGCACCAAGTTTGAGTCGCCCATGCGCCCCTGGGGCGGTGTTGAGCAACTGGCGTGGATGCCCGACAGCAAGAGCTTCATCTACGTGTGCCGCAAGAAGGTGGGCAAGGACTATGCCCTCTCGACCAACAGCGACCTCTACCTCTATGACCTGGCCAGCGGCAACACTACCAACCTGACCGAGGGCATGATGGGCTACGACAACAATCCTGTGGTGTCAAGGAGCGGCAAGATTGCCTGGATATCGATGGAGCATGACGGCTATGAGGCCGACAAAAACCGCATCTTCGTCATGGACAGGCCTGGCGGCACCAAGGTCGACCTCACTGCCGACTGGGACTACAGCGTTGATGCTGTGGCGTGGAGCCCCGACGAGAAATACCTCTACTTTACAGCTCCCTATCATGGCACGATACCCATGTTCCGCATCAACGTGGCCAACAAGAAAGTGGAGCAGATAGCCGGTGGATGGCAAGACTACAGCGGCATGATTCCTGTGGGCAAAAACCTGATTGTGACTACCGTGCAATCCTATAGCAGCCCAGCCGAAATCTACAGCGTGAAAATTGGCACCAAGCCCGCGGCACAGCTCTCCACAGCCGCGACCAAGCTCACGGCCGTCAACGACGAGCTGCTGGCCAGCATCGACCCCATAAGCTGCAGGCAGGAGTGGGTGCCCACCACCGACGGCAAGCAGATGCTCACCTGGGTAGTACTGCCCCCCAACTTCGACCCCAACAAGAAATACCCGTCAATCTTCTTCTGCGAGGGTGGTCCGCAATCGCCAGTATCGCAATTCTGGAGCTACCGTTGGAACATACGCATCATGGCCAATCACGGCTATGTAGTGATACTGCCCAACCGCCGCGGCATGCCTGGCTGGGGCACTGAGTGGAACGCCGAAATTTCGGGCGACTACTCAGGCCAGAACATGAAAGACTACATGGCAGCTGCCGACTACATGAAGAAGCAGTCCTATATCGACGGCGACCACATGGGATGTGTGGGCGCCAGCTACGGCGGCTACTCGGTGTACTGGCTGGCCGGTCATCACAACAACCGCTTTGCCTGCTTCCTCTCGCACGCTGGCATCTTCGACCTGCGCGCCCAGTATCTTGAGACCGAGGAAATGTGGTTTGTGAACTGGGACCTGGGCGGTGCACCTTGGGACAAGGATAACGCCACTGCCATGCGCTCCTATCGCGAGGCCGACCCCAAGAACTTTGTTCAGAACTGGGACAAGCCCATCATGGTGACAACTGGCGAGAACGACTTCCGCATAAGCTACACTCAGACGATGCAAGCCTTCAACGCAGCACGCCTGCGTGGCATTCCCACCCACATGGTGCTCTACCCCAGCGAGTGCCACTGGGTGCAACGCCCGCAGAACAGCATCGTGTGGCAGCGCGAGTACTTCAAGTGGCTCGACCGCTGGCTCATGCCTGACAGCGAGGCTGCCAAGCAAGCTGCTGCCCAAGGCAAGTAAAAATAACAAATAGAAACCACACCGCAATCCTGCACCATAGTGCTAAAGGGTTGCGGTGTCTTCGTTATGTGTGTATTGTCACATCAAAATCCTGCTCAACAGAACTGGACGTATCAAGAAAAAATCGTAAGTTTGCAACTGCAATATGAAAAGAGCTAAGATAAAAATCACGGTCGTCGACCGCAAGGGCCCCATGGGATGCCATCACGGCCACCGCAAGGGCAACACTTGGGATTGGGACACCCAGCGTGGCTCGCTGTGCCCCATGGCCCAGCATGTAATGTTCCCTTACATCGACATCTTGAGATACGGCGGCCAGCTGCCAGGCAAAGACCCAAGCAGCATATGCGTGTGCTGCCCCGATGTCGACGTGATCAACGTGTTTAAGATTGAAAAGATAGAGCCCGAGCCTCCCGCAAGCACGCCCCAAGAGTGACCGCGCTCAGTCGACGCGGTTGAGCCACTGGGAGAGCACGTCGCAATAGCGGTCGGTTTGCTCCACAAAGCACATGTGACGGGCGCCGTCGAAGAGCTCCCACTGCGTGTGGGGAATGGCGTCGTACATGAGCTTGGCAATGAGCGGTGTGCACATGTCGTTGGTGCCGCTCATGATGAGGCACGGTGTTGAAATCTCGCCCAGGCGGTCGATATAGTCAAAGTCCTTGAGCGTTCCCAGTGGGGTGTACTCGTTGGGCCCCCAAGCTGTGATGTAGGTCGGCTATAGACTACTTTCACGATAACAACTCATTTATTATTAACATACAGACTGTCAATCATGGACAAACAGCAAACTCACACATTGTGGCAAATTGTGAAATACTATTTCAACGTCATGCCCGACAAGGAGGACGAATCCCTTACCGTGAGTCAAATAAACAGCGGGATCTCCTTTCATGGAGCCAACTTGTGGGTGCTCATCTTTGCTATCTTCATCGCCTCTTTAGGGCTCAACGTCAACTCCACAGCTGTCATCATAGGCGCCATGCTCATATCGCCACTCATGGGTCCTATCATCGGCATGGGACTTGCTGTGGGCATAAGCGATCTGGAGCTACTCAAGCGCTCAGCCAAGAACTATCTTGTAGCAACTGGCATCAGCGTGCTCACTGCCACCATCTACTTTTTGCTTACACCACTCAACGAGGCCCAATCAGAATTGCTGGCCCGCACATCGCCCACGCTCTACGATGTGTTGATCGCCTTGTGCGGCGGAGCAGCAGGTATTCTGGCCATCTCGACCAAGGGCAAGGGTAATGTCATCCCTGGCGTAGCCATTGCCACCGCGCTCATGCCTCCACTTTGCACAGCGGGGTACGGACTGGCCATGGGCAAGGCTCAATTCTTCTTCGGAGCCTTTTACTTGTTTTTCATCAACACTGTATTTATCAGCCTGTCCACCTTTTTAGGGGTGCGCATGATGCATTTCCATCGCAAGCAAATAGTAAATGCCAGCCGAGTCAAGGTCGTAAACCGGTACATTCTTGCCGTTGTCGTGCTAACCATGCTGCCCGCCAGCTACATGACAATGAAAATTATAGGCAAGAGTGTAGCCGACAACAATGTTCGCAAGTTTGTGAAAAAAGAATGCACATTTCCTGGCACACAAGTCGTTTCACAGTCGACCGATGACAAAACACTAAATCTTGTTTTGGTGGGCAAAACCATAAGCAACAACCAGATCGACCACATGCGCTCCATGATGGGAGAATACCAGCTGGGCGGCTATCGTCTAAATATCATCCAAGGCTCACAGTCTGACAGTGTGCTTATTGCCCAGACCTTGAATTCGGCAAACAGCAACACCGAGGCCAGCAAACAGAAAATCATGGAACAGAGTGCGCGCATACAAGCGCTTGAAACTCGTCTTGAGGGATATGAGCGCTATACGTTGATGAGTGCCGAAATTGGAAAAGAAGCCAGCACAGTGTGGCCCGATGTAATGGGCATAAGCCTGACACGAGCCTCTGAATGGAAAAACGACTCGACCAGGACATCGCAATATGTACTGGCTGTAGTGGGCTGCAAGCGAACCTTGGGTGCCAACGAGCGTGCCCGCATGCAGTCGTGGTTGAAAGAACGTACGCATGCCGACAGCGTGAGACTCGTTGTCACGCGATAGGCAAAAGCTCAACACATGTGAGCGAAGGTCGCTCAGTCGACGCGGTTGAGCCACTGGGAGAGCACGTCGCAATAGCGGTCGGTTTGCTCCACAAAGCACATGTGACGGGCGCCGTCGAAGAGCTCCCACTGCGTGTGGGGAATGGCGTCGTACATGAGCTTGGCAATGAGCGGTGTGCACATGTCGTTGGTGCCGCTCATGATGAGGCACGGTGTTGAAATCTCGCCCAGGCGGTCGATATAGTCAAAGTCCTTGAGCGTTCCCAGTGGGGTGTACTCGTTGGGGCCCCAAGCTGTGATGTAGGATTCCTCGCCTGCCTTCTTGGGCCGGCGCAGGCACTCGGGGCTGTCGGGGGTGACAGGACCGGCGCAGTGCAGGGCCATAAAGTGATCGTTGGCCTTTAGATAGTCCTGGCTGGAATAGTCGTTGGCAGCCTCGGCCCGGGCTATGGCTTTCTGATCCTCGCGACTCATAAACTTGATGAGGCGATGTTGCTCCTTGCCCCAAAGCCAGCTTGCCGGGAGACCGCTCGACAGTATGGCCGACTTCACGCCTGCCGGTTTTTCCTCGATGAGGTATTGAATGGCCAGCATCACGCCCCACGACTGGCCCAAGAGGTGCACCTCGTCGATGTGCAGATAGCCGCGCAGGGCCTTGAGCTCATCGACCCAGGTCTGGGCAGTCCACAGCTCGGGGTGACCGTCGACATAGGAGTTGCCACAACCCAGCTGGTCGTAGGAAATCACCTGCCGGCCAGTGAGGGCCATGCGGTCGAGCACTTCAAAATAGTTGTGTGTGCTGCCCGGCCCGCCATGCAACAGCAGCAAGGGAGCCTTGCCGTCGCACTGCTCGCCGGCAATGCGATAATAAGTCTTGTAGCCCATAAAGGGCATGTATCCGTCTTCGATTTTCATTTGCCTTAAAGTATTACGATAGGTTATCTTTGCAAAAATAAGTATTATGCCTCACATGTGCAACTGTCGACGCCCGCTCAGGCCGTCATACAACAATATGCGGGCCGAAAAAAATTGTGCGGGTCGGCACTATTGCTTAACTTTGCCACCTACTCTCTCGACAGCGACGGCTGCAACGGGCTGTGACATGCCGGCAGCACACCATCGCCACGTAACAAACTACAATTTACACTCACCTACAATTGAACACAATGAAAACTATGCTCACTATCGCTCCATCATCGATGCCGAGCTGCAGCAGCAACAACAATGGCCGAGAACATTACGGGGCCTTAGACGGCATGCGCGCCTACGCGATAATTGGCATTGTGATGATGCATGTTTTATCTGACATTGCTATTAAGCCCAGCGAGAACTACTTGACAACAACTGTCATTCCATTCTTCACCAACTTCGTGTTTCTCTTTATGATGATAAGCGCATTTGGCTTGAGTTGTGGATATTACGACAGGATTAAAGCCTGCCATATTACGCCTCACGCCTTCTACCTGAAGCGATACAAGCGTGTTTTGCCATTCTTTGCCATTATGGTTATTATCGACATGACGTGGACACACAATTTAGGCGCCCTGCTTGAAGGCTTTGCCGACCTCACGTTGTGCTTTGGCCTGTACCCGAACGTCAAAATCGGAGTTATCGGAGTGGGGTGGTTTTTAGGTGTGATTTTCGTGTTCTACATGCTTTATCCGTTTTTCGTTTTTCTCATTGACAATCGGCGCCGGGCATGGGGCACACTTGCGGTATCGGTGTTGCTTGCATTGATAGGGATCTATTATTTCGGCTCAAAACAATACTTCCAGCAACCAACCGATTTTGAACGAGATAACATACTGTACTGTGCACCTTATTTTGTAGTTGGGGGCATTGTCTATCTATACCGTCGCCAGTTAGCCGCATGGGTGAGCGCCCACAAGCTGCTGGCACTCGCTGGCGCGTGTGCAATCACGGTGGCAACATTCATGTGCCTCGACCGTCTTGTTGAATTGGCGTCATGCACCATCATTTTTGCAACGTGGCTCATCTATGGTTTAGGGAGCAACGACGTGGTGCTGAACAATAGGGCAACCAGGTATCTTGGGAAAATAAGCATGGAGATCTACCTGTGCCACATGATGCTGTTCCGCGTGACGGGTCTCATGCATTTAGAAAAGTTGATTGCCAACCCCAACCTTCTTTATATCCTTACGCTGTTGGCAACCCTGATTGGAGCCGTAGCCTTTGCCCACGTGGTCAAATTCTATGTGATAAACAAGATAAAATGGCTACAATAGCCCGACTGGGGGCGGCACGATTATAGTGCAACATAAAATTGCGGATTTCGGCGCAAATGCTTAACTTTGCCCATAATGATCTTAAAACAACTTTTTCTGAAACTGAAATGAAATATATCAACCTTCCAGCTCCACGCCAAGGAGAAAGCCGCCAGTTGCCATTCTATTTCGCTGTAGAGGAATATGTGGCCAAGCATTTCACCGACGACGACTATTTCTTCATCTGGCAAGTTGAGCCCACTGCCATGCTGGGCCGCAACCAGCTGCTCGAGAACGAAGTAAACGAGCAGTACTGCCGCGAGCACGGCGTGCACATCTACCGCCGCAAGAGCGGAGGCGGCACCGTCTATGCCGACCGGGGCTGCCTGCAATTCAGCTACATCACCAAGGAGGGCAACGTGAATGCCCTGTTCAACGACTATATCGACCTCGTGGTAAAAGCCATCAACCGGCTGGGCGTCGCAGTGAGCTCATCGGGGCGCAACGACATCCTTGTGGAAGGCAAGAAAGTGGCAGGCGCAGCCTTCTACCGCTACGGCAATCGCAGCGTGCTGCACAACACCCTGCTCTACTCCACCGACCTCGACCAGCTGGCCAGCTGCCTGAAGCCGTCGAAAAAGCTTGAGAGCAAAGGCGTGAAATCCAATCGCCAGCGCGTAGCCAACCTGGGCGACTACACCAGGCTGACACTGCCACAGTTTGTAGAGCAGTTGCGACAGCTCGTGTGCGGAGACAGCCAGATCACCCTCAACCAGGTCCACATGCAAGGCGTTGCCCAGCTTGAGAAACCACTGGCCTCGCACGAATTTGTCTATGACAACTCACCCAGCTACACCGTGAAGCGCAGTCTCATCTTGAAAGATGTGGGCGAGATTGAAGCAAGAGTTCAGGTAAAGGCTGGAAAGATACAGTATATCAACCTTGTGGGCGACTACTTCTTGCTCGGCGACCTTGACCATGACCTGCTGGCGCGGCTGCAAGGTGTAGCCTACGACCGCGAGGCTGTGTCCCAGGCACTCGACGGCGTCGACACGGGCAAGGTGATACGCAACCTCACCGTCATGCAGTTCTTGCGGCTGCTCTTTGGCAGGCCGCCCCACTTGCCCAAGCCCGAGTGGCTGAAAATTGACCTCACCTCGACCACGACCACACGACACACAAGCGATGCTGTGGCTGGCAACCACCTCAACACGATATGCACCAGCGGCCTGTGCCCCAACAAGGCCGAGTGTTGGAAAGCAGGCACTGCCACCCTCATGATAGGCGGCAATGTGTGCACGCGCAACTGCCGCTTCTGCAACACACCCTCGGGGCGGCCGCAACCGCTCGACCCTTACGAGCCCCTCAACGTGGCCAAGGCTGTGGCCCAGCTGAAGCTCAAGCACGCCGTCATCACCTCGGTCGACCGCGACGATTTGCCCGACCTGGGTGCCCGACATTGGAGCCTGACAGTGAAAGCCATCAAAGAACTGAACCCGCACACCACTGTCGAGGTGCTCATCCCCGACTTCCAAGGGCGCCTCGACCTGGTCGACATGGTGCTGGCCGAGCAGCCCTATATCGTGGGGCACAACATCGAGACCGTGAGGCGGCTCACCCCGGCAGTGCGCAGCGTGGCCCAATATGACCAAAGCCTCGACGTGCTGCGCCACATCGCCGAGCGCGGTTTCACAGCCAAGTCGGGCCTCATGCTGGGCCTGGGCGAGACTGAGCAGGAGGTGGAGCAAACCATGGACGACCTGCTCGCCGCAGGTTGCAAGATACTCACTATAGGGCAATACCTGCAACCCACATTGCGGCACATTGCCGTGAAAGCCTATATCAAGCCATCGAAGTTTGCCCAATACAAGCAACTGGGCGAGGACAAGGGCTTTGAGCAAGTGGTGAGCGGCCCCTTTGTGCGCTCGTCCTATCACGCCGAGCAGTACAAAACCCTGCAACGCCAGGAGTGATGCAACGAGACACTTAAAAAATTGTGCGGCACAATGCCGAAGTGTAAATAATTTTATCTATCTTTGAAGAAAAATATAACTGCAATACCAACAACCTTTTATTTCACATAAAACAACTATGGCAGAAAACAAAAAAACATGTCTTTATGACAAGCACGTAGCACTGGGAGCACTCATGAGCCCCTTCGGAGGCTTCGACATGCCCATCCAGTATGCTGGTATCATTGAGGAACATAACGCCGTGCGCAAGCATGTGGGCGTGTTTGACGTCTCACACATGGGCGAGTCGAGAATCACTGGCCCCGATGCCGAGAAATATGTGAACCACGTGTTCACCAACGATGTGTGGAACGCCCCCAAGGGCAAGGTGTATTATGGCATGATGCTGTATCCCGACGGCGGCACTGTCGACGACCTGCTGGTCTACAAGATGGGCGACAACGACTTCTTCCTGGTCTATAATGCTGCCAACATCGACAAGGATGTGGCCTGGCTCGACGAGCAAAAGCAGGACTACAACGTGAGCATCGCACACCAGAGCGACTTCTACGGCCAGCTGGCTCTGCAAGGCCCCGAGGCCGAGGAAAAGCTCAAGAGCGTGCTCGGCATCGATGGCAGCGACCTCACGTTTTACACCCACAAGGAACTGGAGTGCAACGGCGAGACCATCATCGTGAGCCGCACGGGCTACACAGGCGAGGACGGCTTTGAAATCTATGCCAGCCACAATACCATTGTCGAGATGTGGGACAAGCTCATGGCTGCCGGCGTGCAACCCTGCGGCCTGGGATGCCGCGACACGCTGCGCTTTGAGGCTGGCCTGCCGCTCTACGGCGACGAGCTGAGCAAGGACATCTCTCCCATCACAGCCACACTGGGCATGTTTGTCAAGCTCGACAAGCAAGGCGGCTTTATCGGGCGCGACGCCTGTGCCCGTCAGAAGGCCGAGGGCAGCCCCAAGAAGCTGGTGGGCCTCGAGCTGCACGACCGCGCCATTCCGCGCCACGGCTACGACGTGCTCGATGCCGACGACAAGGTGGTGGGCTACATCACCACAGGCTACCACAGCATCTCTCTCGACAAGAGTTTGGCCTTTGCCCTGGTCGACCGCAGCGCCGGCACACTGGGCAACGAGCTGAAGGTGAAGATACGCAAGAAGGTATTTCCCGCCACCGTCGTAAAAAAGCGCTTCTATCAAGCCAACTACAAGAAATAGCACAGGCGGCACAACCAGCAAAAATAAGCAAAACAACCATATTAATTAACAACATAAAATAAACATAACACAACAATGAGTAAGGTAATTGACGGTTTATACTACAGCGAGAGTCACGAGTATGTGAAGGTCGACGGCGACTACGGCTATGTGGGCATCACCGATTACGCTCAGAAAGAGCTGGGCAATGTGGTGTATGTCGACATGCCCGAAGTCGACGACGAGGTGGCACAAGGCGAGGAGTTTGGCGCAGTCGAGAGTGTGAAGGCTGCCAGCGACCTCAACAGCCCCGTGAGCGGCACCGTGGCCGAGGTGAACGATGCTCTCGAAGACGAGCCCGGCCTCATCAACAAAGACGCCTTTGAGAACTGGATCATGAAGGTGAAGCTAAGCGACAAGAGCGAGCTCGACAGCCTCATGGACGCAGCTGCCTACAAGAAATTCATAGGCGAGTAACATCAACAAGACACTTAACCTTCTTAACAACAGAGCACAACGATTGCAGGGCCCCCGAGCAGGCAGCGTCGCCATGGGCGCCGTGGCCCGAACTGGAGCCCTGCACTCAAAATTTAATAAAGAGAAACAATGTTCAAATATTTTCCACACACCGAGGGCGACATCAAAGCGATGCTCAACACCTGCGGGATGTCGAGTCTCGACGACTTGTACAGCGACATACCCCAGGAGCTGCAGTTCAAGCGAGAATATGCCCTCCCCGACGCGATGAGCGAAATCGAGGTGCGAAAGTTCTTCGACGAGCTGGGCGCCAAAAACCAGCCGCTCAAGTGCATGATTGGCGCTGGATGCTATGACCACTACAGCCCAGCTGTGGTGAAAAGCATAGTCGAGCGAAGCGAGTTTCTCACCTCCTACACCCCCTATCAGGCCGAAATTTCGCAAGGCACCCTGCAATACATCTTTGAGTACCAGAGCATGATGGCCGAGCTCACAGGCATGGAAGTGAGCAACGCCTCGATGTATGACGGTTGCACCGCCACTGCCGAGGCCATGATGATGGCCTGCGCCGCAAGCCGCAAGCGCAACAAGGTGCTCATCTCGGCCACGGTCAACCCTGTTGTGACCCGCGTGGTAGAGACCTATGCCAAGTATCACGGCGTGCAGGTGGTGACCATCGACGAGCGCGACGGCGTGACCGACAAGGCCGACTTTGAGGCCAAAGTGGCCGCCGACGATGTGGCCGGCGTGATCGTGAGCGCCCCCAACTTCTACGGCATCGTCGAGGACTACACAGGCTGGGCCGACACCTGCCACAAGCACAAGACCCTGTTTATCATCAACAGCGTGGCAAGCACACTGGGCGTGCTCAAGACCCCTGGCGAGTGGGGAGCCGACATCGCAGTGGGCGACGGCCAGTCGCTTGGCATCCCCATGAACTTTGGCGGCCCCTTTGTGGGCTACATGTGCACCAGCAAGAAACTCATACGCAAAATGCCAGGCCGCATTGTGGGCCAAACCCACGACCTCGATGGCAAGCGCACCTTTGTGCTCACCCTTCAGGCCCGCGAGCAGCACATACGCCGCGAGAAAGCCACGAGCAACATATGCTCCAACGAGAGTCTCATGGCCCTCTACATCACCGTCTACCTGGCCCTGATGGGCAAGCAGGGGCTCAAAGAGGTGAACCAGCTGAGTTACAGCGGCGCCCACTACCTGGCCGACCGCCTGACCGACAACCCGCACTTCACCATGCGCTACCCAGGCAAGCCCTTCCTCAACGAGTTTGCCGTAAGGGTTGACGGCGACATCGATGCTCTTCAACGCCAGCTGCGCGAGGCCCAGGGCGTGCAATTCGGCCTCAAGATCGCACCCGACACCTTGCTGCTGTGCGTGACCGAAACCATCTCCAAGCAAGACATCGACAATGTAGTAGAAATGTGTAACCATGTAATCGAAAGGGAGGAGATTGAAAATGAATAATGTGTATTACGGAAAACTGATTTTCGAGCTTTCGAAACCTGGACGCGTGGGCTACTCGCTGCCCAAAAACGAGCTCAGCGGCGAGTACCGTATGAGCGAGGGACTGCCAGCCGAGCTGCTGCGCAATAGCGACCCCGCCCTGCCCGAGTGCGACGAACTCACCGTGGTGCGCCACTACACCAACATGAGCAACAACAACTTTGGTGTGGATACCGGTTTCTACCCGCTTGGGTCGTGCACCATGAAGTACAATCCCAAGATAAACGACGAGATGGCCGCCCGCCGCGACTTTGCCAGCTTGCACCCGTTGCAGGCCGTCGAGAGCGTGCAAGGCGCCCTCGAGGTGTACTACAACCTGCAGTGCAGCCTGGCCGAGATTGCCGGCATGAGCGAGTTCACGCTCAACCCCTTTGCCGGCGCCCACGGCGAGCTCACCGGCCTCATGATCATACGCAGCTACCACATGAGCCGCGGCGACGACAAGCGCACCAAGATCATCATCCCCGACAGCGCCCACGGCACCAACCCCGCCAGCTCGGCCGTGTGCGGCCTCGATGTGGTTGAGGTAAAGAGCCGTCCCGACGGCACCGTCGATGTCGATGCGCTCAAGCCCCTGCTCGACGACACCGTGGCTGGCATGATGATGACCAACCCCAACACGCTGGGCCTCTTTGAGCACAACATTGCCGAGATTGCCAAGCTCGTGCATGCTTGCGGCGGACTCATGTACTATGACGGAGCCAACCTCAACCCCATGCTGGGCAAGTGCCGCCCTGGCGACTTGGGCTTCGACGTGATGCACATCAACCTGCACAAGACCTTCTCGACCCCACACGGCGGCGGCGGCCCGGGCAGCGGCCCAGTGGGCGTGCGCGCCGGCCTCGAGAAGTTTCTGCCCAACCCGCGCGTAGTGCGCCACGAGGTTGCTGCCGACAACGACGACGAGGCAGCAACGCCCGAGTTCACCATCGACTTCGGCGACGATGCCCTGGGCTCGATTTCGGGCTTCCTGGGCAACTTTGCCGTGCAGATGCGAGCCTACACCTACATTCTCACCCTGGGTCACGAGCACCTCAAGATGGTGGGACCGCTGGCCACGCTCAATGCCAATTACATCAAGGAGTCGCTCAAAAACGACTATGAGCTACCCATTCCCACGGTGTGCAAGCACGAGTTTGTGTTCAACGGTCTGAAGGACAAGAGTACTGGCGTGACCACCATGGACGTGGCCAAGCGCCTGCTCGACTACGGCTATCACGCCCCCACTATCTACTTCCCGCTTCTCTTCCACGAGGCACTCATGATAGAGCCTTGCGAAAACGAGAGCAAGGAGACACTCAACGGCTTCATCGCCGTCATGCACAAGATTGCCCAGGAGGCACGTGAAAATCCCGACCTCGTGAAGGGTGCACCCCACACTACTCCAGTGCGTCGCCTCGACGACACCCAGGCCGCCCTGCACCCCGTAGTCACCTATAAAGAACTCACTGAGCAATGAGCAACACCTACGATCTCCTCATCATAGGGGCTGGCCCCGGCGGCTATGAGACCGCCGCGACGGCCGCCCGTTGCCAGCTCAAGGTTGCCATCATCGAGCGAGCCGACCTGGGAGGCACGTGCCTCAACCGCGGTTGCATCCCCACCAAGGCTCTGTGCCGCAACGCCGAGGTCATCGACCTGCTCAAGGAGGCCGACAAGTATGGCATCGCCACCGGAGGGCTCACCGTCGACTACAAGGCTGCCTACGACCGCAAGCAACAAGTCGTGGCCCAGCTGCGCGAGGGCGTGGCCATGCTGCTCAACAATCCGCTCATCACTCTGGTCAAGGGCGAAGCCCGCTTTGTCGACGCCCACACAGTGGCTGTAGGCGACGAGCACTACAGCGCTGGCAACATCATCATTGCCACCGGGTCGGCCCCCAAGGGCTTGCCCATACCAGGAGCCGAGCTGGCCATGACGAGCGACGACGTGCTCTCCATGCAGTCGCTGCCCAAGAGCCTGTGCATCGTGGGCGGCGGCGTCATCGGCATGGAGTTTGCCGGCATCTTCAGCAGCTTTGGTGTCGATGTCACTGTGGTGGAATACTGCAAGGAGATACTTCCCCCCTTCGACAAAGACGTGGCCAAGCGACTCAGAAGCCTGCTCTCAAAGCGCGGCATCAATATCGTGACTGGCGCAGGCGTCAAGGCCATTGCGGCCTGCGACATGGGCTACACCGTGACCTACGAGGCCAAGGGCAAGACCCTCGCTGTAGAGTGCGAGAAGGTGCTCATGGCAGTAGGGCGCCAGCCCGTGCTGCCTGCCGGCATTGAGCTCACCGGCGCCACCGTGGGCCGGCGCGGTATCGAGGTGAACGCCGAGATGGAGACCTGCGTGCCAGGACTCTACGCCATAGGCGACGTAAACGGCATGTGCATGCTGGCTCACGCTGCCACGGCACAAGGCGAGATAGCCCTGACCAGTATCATGGGCGATGCGCCCAAGTATCGCCTCGACATCGTGCCCAGCGCCGTCTTCACCGTGCCCGAGCTGTCGATGGTGGGCCTCACCGAAGAACAATGCAAGCAGCAAGGCCTCGACGTGGTGGTGAAGAAAGGTCTCTTCCGTGCCAACGGCAAAGCGCTGGCCATGGGCGAGCCCGACGGACTGATCAAGATGATCGTCGACACACACACACGCCTCATCGTGGGCTGCCACGTGTGCGGTGCCCATGCTGCCGACCTCATTCAAGAGGTGGTGATGGCCATGAACGCCAAGGCCACCGTCGATCAGCTGGCATGTAGCATCCACGGCCACCCCACCCTGAGTGAGGTGGTGATGAACGTGGCCAAGCAGTTTGCCTAACGGCAAAATTACACACCCTTTAACAGCAACAGCCAATCGCGGCCCAACACCCTGGGCCGCGATTGTTGTTTCGTCCTAAAACCACAGCCCAAAGAAAGGTTATATTGGCATCATTTTATAATTGACACAATTATTAAAATACGTAAAACAAACATAATATATATATATATATATCAATTGAATAAATTAATTTTTATCTTTGTATCAAAATAAATTTTGATAATGCTAAACCTTCTAAAGTTATGAAATAGAATACGACTGGATTCAAAATACAACTAAACACGAAATAATGGAGAATTTAAGTACAACAAAATTAATGAATACATATATGACAACCAATAAACTGATAGCGTGCCTGGCTGCGTGCATGATACTGGTCGCGCAGCACGTGCAGGCCCAACAAGTGAGCGTGGAGTTGAGAGCCAGCGGAGTGAACAGCGTACCCAGCAAGGTGACACTGTTTCAAGACACTGTGGCGGTGGCAAGCGAGTCGTTCAGGACTATGAAATTCACACTGCCCGATGTTGCCTTCAATCGCTTGAAGCTGGAAGCCCAGAACTACAAAGACGTATATCTCGATTATAATCATAACGACACCCTGCTCATCGTGAATATGCAACGCGACACCACTGTGCAGCTGAAAGAAGTGGTGGTGAGAGCAACGACCACGATGAAAACCGAAGGGACGAGCACCAAGTACCTCAATGTGGCCGAGGGATATCTGGGCACTTTTCACTCGGGAATGGAAACACTGGAATGGACGCCGGGGCTGATGAGAATAAATGGCGCAATCACGGTACCCGGCCGCGGAGTGCCGCTCATCTATGTCGACAACCGCAGGCTGTCGTCGCAGAAGGAGCTCAACAGCATTTTGTCGAAAGACATCTCGTCGATCGAAATCATAAGAGAACCTGGAGGCGAGTACCCACCGGGAACCACGAGTGTGATAAAGATAAAAATGAAAAAACACTTGCACGACTATGTGTCGTTGTCGCCCAATGTGAGATACACACAACGCAGCCACAATGCGGGCATAGCAACTGCGCTGAATGCCAACTTCAAGTTCAACAAAGTGTCGGGCGAACTTTCGGCCGAGTATTCCCATGGCGGCAGCCGCCCGTCGAGCACCTCGAGCACTATCGTCGACAACCTCGAGACGAAGCAACACGCCGAGGAGTACAACACAACCAACGACGCCCGATATCGCAGCAACGATGTGCAAGTCTTTGCAGGCATGAGCTACGACATCAACTCCAAGTCGAGGTTGCAGGCACAGTACTCGGGCAGCTTCGAGCATGGCAACACGCGCACGCACACTGCGATCGAGACCCTCTTGCCCAGCTACATGCTTCAATCCTACATGAGCAAGGAGCGCTCACGCAACCGCGCCCACAACGTGGGCATGGGCTATTACCTCGATGCCGAGAAAACGACACTCTCGATGCGTGTAGCCTACAACGACATACATCGCAATCTCGACAACACCCTCTCGGCCAATGGCACTGCCACTCCAGCAATTATATCCAATCCTGTACATTACAAGGCATGGGTGACCTACGCCGAACTGCAACAGCAACTGGGCAAGGGGGCGCTCTCGGCCGGGTATACAGGCACCTTCTCTTCCAATTCCAACAACTACATCACCAACAATGTGGGCCGACTTGCCGACGTGACCAATGATGTGCTGTCGAGCTATGTGAACTATTCACACGACATCAAGAGTGTGAACCTGAGCGGCGGACTTGCCTACTCCCACTATTACCTGAAGTGCGAGGAAAACGATGCCGAGCCATTCAGCAAGCGATATGACATGGTTCTGCCCTCGGCGGCCATCAAGTGGAACATAAAGGGCAAGAGCCTCACGCTGAGCTATAAGCGCTCGGGCTACGCCCCGCCCTACTATCAGCTTAACCCCAATGTGGAGTTTATCGACTCGCTGAATTACTATGTGGGCAACCTGAATTTGCATCACACCAAGAGCAACAACCTCTCGCTCTCATTTGGCCAGTTGAAAAACTTCACCACATCGCTTGAGTACACCTGGCGCAACAACCAGACGGTCGACAGCTACACCCCCTACGACAAGGTGAAGAATGCCATACTCACACAGCCTTGCAATGGCGGGAAATACAATGAAGTGGCCTATAACTTGACCTACGGCATGTGGCAACGCAAGTATAACGTGTTTGCCACATTGATCCTCACGTGGTCGCGAAACAGATATCCATTTCTGGGCGGGATCGACACACAGCACCAGCTGAACTGGCTGTTGATGCTCAATGCAAGATACACCATTGCAGGCAAATACGACCTGTTCACCAATAGCTGGTACCAGTCGCCCCGCAGGTTTGGCAACCAACGCATGGGGCACACCTTAGGGGCAAACGTGGGCATTTCGGCAAGCTACTTTAAAGATAAGTTGCAAGTCACACTGGCAGGCTACGACCTGCTGAACAAGTCGGTGAGCCCGTCGAGTTCACGCACCTACTCCAACAATGTGACGCGTTACTCACGATTTGACTACGACGGGCGGTGCGTGAGCCTGTCGATCACCTACACCTTCAACACGGTGAGAACAAGTTTTGAGCGCGACGACAGCTCAGACGAGTACACCCGCCGCACCGAGAGCCGATAAAAACAAATGCAGGACTTGGCTCCGCACAAGAAATGCCCTTGCGTCACTTAGGCTCGCGCCATAGTCCAAGGGCACATTTCTTGCTACACGACCGTCTTCATAAAACATTTTCAACGTAAAGTAATGAAGATTATTGATAATCAATCCATTTTACTCGACATCTACCAAGAATACAGGTTACCGCCTGGTTTGTTTTACGGCAATACGGGGTTGGGCATAGTTCTCTTGCTAAGCAGGCAACTGTCGTGTGACGACTTTTTCGGCAAGAGCATTCTCGAAAAATTAAACAACAGGCCAAGAAAGAAAAACGGATTTCGCAAGCCCAAAGGCATGATTAAAGAAAAAATAGCGTAACTTTACACTTGCTTATGGAATCCGCCGAACACCTCGATGCAGCCATTGAAGAGCGTTATGATATAGATAATGGTGTATTATTAGAATGGTAATATGATAGATTATATATTTTATAGAGTATATTGGGCTTATAACAAAAAAAGAGAGTCCGCAAAGTTTCTTAGCCCATTGTATATGGCAATGGTCTTTGCGTTTCTCTTTTTGCCATTCGCATTATTTTTGTGCGAACTATTAAGGGATTCATACCATAGAAATGATGGATATTTGTTATCCATTTATCTACTAATGATATTAATATACTCTTATTTAAGATTTTTCCCTAACAAAAAGATATGGTTGATAAATAAAAAATTCGAAGGGAATGGTTATAATCATAAGATTCCTGATTGGTGTTTTTTCGTGGTTCTTCCATTATCCATAGTTTGGGGAATTATAACATACTCTCTTTTGGTAAAGTTTTTCATAAAACCTTTTGCCTTGAGAGGTATTATATATAATATGCTGTAATCGTTCTATAAAAGATTGCAATCAAAAACTCATAGAATTTTTCTTGTCTGGAGTTTTTGGTCATCACTCGAAGGATGCACAAGCATCAAGATGTTGCCATCAAAAATTTGTAAAACAGGGCGTAGGCCTATTGGTGTAATAGCAAGAAAGCGGTGAACGTTGGCTGTGAGGGTGAGATTTCTGAAATCGGGCATCTTTTTGTAACTTTGCAAACAGAAATGGGAAAGACATTGAGCTACATATTGCTACTTCTTGCCCTGGCGAGTTGCGGCACGGGCATAGAGAGCACCACAGCGGTGAGCGAGAAGCAAGCCCGCAAGGAGCTTGCACAGTACAAGGGCCCCAAGGCGGTGCCCTCGCTGCGGCTTGAGCCCGACTCGGTAGCACACTGGAAAGCGGGCAAGCAGTTTTATGTGACCGACGACCAGGTGCGCCTCATCTTCACGCACAGCGATGCCTACAACCCCGACACGCTGCACCTGGGCGGCCATGTGCTGAGCTATGCCGGCTACGACACTGGCAGTGTGCTCGACAACCGCCACGACGTGACCTTGAAGTTCAGCGACGGCGTGCACACCTACGGCATCGCTACCGGCAAGACGCTGGCCGAGCTGCACAGCGACTACACGCTTCCCTTCATGATCGACATGGACGTCGTGCGACAGGTGTCGAGCCAGCTGGTCGGGCACGACTACTACATAAAGACGCGCATATGGTACAATCCTGCGACCGAGGAGATGATCGACGGGCGGCAATTCATCAAGGTGCACATCGACAGCGTGCTGCCAGGCAACAAGGTACTGCCGCTGAAAGTGATGTTCACAGCCAGCGACAACCGCGAGCGGGCCATGTTGTGGCTCTCGACAGGAGCGAGCGCGATGCACAGCCGTGACTTCGACAGCATGTTTGCCCGCCAAGACCTGCACTTGAGCTACCCCAACATCTCCGACGAGAACTGGCAACGCATCGTGCACGGCCAGATTGCCCTTGAGATGACCAAGGAGGAGTGCAGGCTGGCGATGGGCAACCCCAGCTCGATCAATCAGCTGCCCGACCAGACGGGGCTCAAGGAGTACTGGTACTACGACGGCGGCCGCTTTCTCTATTTTCAAGACGGGATACTCAAGAAATTCAGGAAATAGATACTGATAAAGACAGATACAGAAACGCTATGTTGGAAATCGAGTTTTTGGGCACTGGCACCAGCTGCGGCGTACCCTCGATAGGGTGCCACTGTGCAGTGTGCCAGTCGACCGACCCGCGCGACAAGCGCCTGCGCACTTCGGCAATCGTGCGCTACAAGGGCAAGAGCCTGCTCATCGACTGTGGACCCGACTTCAGGCAGCAGGTGCTGCGCGCATCGAGCCAGGCCCTCGACGCGCTGTTGCTCACCCACATCCACTACGACCACGTGGCCGGCATCGACGACCTGCGCCCCTACAGCTACAAGCACAGTTTTCCGGTCTATGCCCGTCAGGACGTGATCGACCGCTTGCACCTGACCATGCCCTATGCCTTCGGGACCCACCTGTATCCAGGCGTGCCCAAGCTCGACCTCGTGCCCATAGCCGACGCCCCTTTCATGATAGGCAACGTTGCTGTCGAGCCCATACCTGTGATGCACGACAAGCTGCGCATCACAGGCTTCCGCATCGGCCCGCTGGCCTACATCACCGACTGCAAGACACTACCGCCCGCCCAGGTCGAGAGGTTGCACGGCACGCCGCTGCTTGTGATCAACGCCCTGCGCTGGCACAAGCCTCACCACAGCCACCTCAGTATCGAGGAGTCGCTCGAACTCGTGCGGCGCATCGAGCCAGGCCGGGCGCTTTTCATTCACATGAGTCACGAGGCCGGTTTCCACAGCGTCACCTGCCAGAAGCTGCCTCGCAATGTGGACCTTGCCTACGACACCCAGATTGTGCGCGTGCCGTGACATGCAGTCGAGTTTCACATCATTTTAAACACAACCGCTAAGCATGATATATCCAAGCAATTTTGAAAACAAGATAGGATTTGACGTGGTGCGCCACGAGATAGCCAAGCGCTGCATCAGCCCCATGGGTGTGGCCTGGTGCGAGAAGATGCAATTCTCGTCGCGCCACAACGAGGTGAAGGCCTGGCTCACACAGGTCAACGAGTTTGTGGGCATCATTGAGTCGAAGCGCGAGTTTCCGCTCAACTATTTCTTTGACCTGCGCACCCCGCTCAGGAGCATAGCCGCACCCGGCACATGGATCACCGCCGAGCATCTCTACGACTTGCAGCGCTCGCTGGCCACCATAGCAGGCATCATCGCCTTTTTCAGGCCCGACGACGAGGGCCGCATGAGCTACCCTGCCCTGGCACAGCTCACGGCCGGCATGCAGGCCTTTCCACAGATAAGTGCCGAGGCTCAACGCGTGCTCGACAAGTTTGGCAACATCAAGGACAATGCCTCGCCCCAACTGGCCCAGCTGCGCTCGACCTTGAACTCTACCACGGCCAGCATCAACGGCATCATGCGCCGCATCATTGCCCGAGGCCGCCAAGACGGGGTGCTCGACAGCGACACGACCCCCTCGGTGCGCGACGGACGCCTGGTACTGCCTGTATCGCCCATGCACAAGCGCAAGGTGCACGGCATCGTGCACGACGAGAGTGCCAGTGGCAAGACCGTGTTTATCGAGCCCGAAGAGATAGTCGAGGCCAACAACCGCATACGCGAGACCGAGGCCGAGATACAGCGCGAGATCGTGCGCATCCTCACCGCTGTGACCGACCTCATACGCCCCCACATCGAGGAGCTGCTGGCCACCTACTCCACCCTGGGCCTCATCGACTTCATCCGCGCCAAGGCCGCCTTTGCGCGCGACGTCGACGCCCACATGCCCCACATCGAAGAGGCGCCCATGGCCGAGTGGTACCATGCCCAGCATCCCGCACTCTACCTCGCGCTCAAGGAGCAAGGCAAGGCAGTAGTGCCGCTCGATATCGAGCTCAACAAGAAAAATCGCATCATCATCATCTCGGGGCCCAACGCCGGTGGCAAGAGTGTGTGTCTCAAGACGGTAGGCATCGTGCAGTACATGATGCAGTGCGGCGTGCTGCCCACCCTATACGACAACAGCCACATGGGCATCTTCAAGAGCATCTTCATCGACATAGGCGACCAGCAGTCGATCGAAGACGACCTGAGCACCTACAGCAGTCACCTGCACAACATGAAAACCTTCTTGCAGCGCGGCGACGGCAACACGATGATACTCATCGACGAGTTTGGCAGCGGCACCGAGCCACACATAGGCGCGGCCATTGCCCAAGCCATACTCGAGCAACTCAACCACAAGCAGCTCTACGGTGTCGTCACCACCCACTACCAGAACCTCAAGCACTTTGCCGAGGAAACCGACGGTCTGGTCAACGGCGCCATGCTCTACGACCGGCAGCGCATGCAGCCCCTGTTTCAGCTCTCGATAGGCTACCCTGGCAGCTCCTTTGCCATAGAGATAGCCCGCAAGATCGGATTGCCGCAGCAAGTCATCGACAAGGCCTCGCAACTGGTGGGCAGCGACTACATCAACATGGACAAGTATCTGCTCGACATCGTGCGCGACCGCCGATACTGGGAAAACAAGCGCTACGACGTGCACCAGAAGGAGAAACGTCTCGACAAGATTGCGGCCGACTACAACGAGCGCCTCGAGAAAATTGCCCAAGAGCACAAACTCATCATCAAGGAAGCCAAAAACGAGGCACAGCAACTGCTCAAGCAGAGCAATGCCGAGATTGAGAAAACCATAAGGCAAATCAAAGAGATGCAGGCCGAAAAAGAAAAAACGCGCGAGGTGCGCCAGCATCTCGACGAGTTCAAGCAGCGGTTGCAGCAAGCCGAAGAGGGCCTCGATGCCGAGGAAATGCGCAAGCTGCAACCCAAGCGCGCCCTGCCACAGCGCCAGCAGCAGCCACGCAAGCCCTCCAACGACCAAAGCCCGAAAGCCAGCAACGACCGCCCGCTGGCTGTGGGCGACAACGTGCAGCTCAAGGGCTCGACCACCGTGGGCACCGTGATGAGCCTTGAGGGCAACAGCGCTACCGTGGCCTTTGGCAACATCAAGACCCGCGTCGACATCAAGCACCTGCAACGCACCCTGCGCCAGCCCGCGAAATCGGCACCCAAACCCACCGTGAGCAAGGCGACCAGCGACGAGATACGCAGCCGTCAGCTCAACTTCAAGCCCGATATCGACGTGCGCGGCATGCGCGGCGACGAGGCGGTGCAGGCCATCACCTACTTTATAGACGATGCCATCCAGTTCAACGCCAAGCGTGTGCGCATACTCCACGGCACAGGCACTGGCATACTGCGCACCCTCATCCGGCAGTATCTCAACACCGTGCCTGGTGTGAAAAGCTACCGCGACGAGCACGTGCAGCTGGGCGGCGCAGGCATCACTGTGGTCGACCTGGAGTAGCGCCCTACCGCGCCATGGCAGCCATGGCCTCGAGCGTAGCCTTGTTGATGGCAGCATCCACAGCCTTCTTGCAGCCATACTTGGCCTGCTTGGCGTTGATGTGCAACCCCACCTGGCGCTGCAATGTATCGATTTGCTTCTTCTGGGCTGCCGTGAGGCCGCTGTAGTACTTGTTCATGGGCAGGTAACTCTTGATATAGGTATACACAGCCTTGCTCAGTGCCTCGGCCGAGCTGGCAGCCTTTACATTGCCAATTGCCCTCACCAGGGCCGATTTCATCAAGTTGAACCCTTCTACACTGGCGAAGTACTGGGTTGCAGCCTCGGGGCGTGGAGTAGAGATAGTTTGAGCCGTTGCAGGAGTAGCCAGGCAGGCAGCGCCGACAAGGGCGATAATCATTTTTTTCATTTTTCGTTCTTTTCTTTAAAATCGAGGGCAAAGATACCACTAAAAACCACACCAGGCAACACAAGCCCTCGTGCCGGCAACACTCAATAGCCCCAGGGCTCATTCACAAGTATCACGATGTGGCGCCCAGCCGGATAGGAGTTGCGCATGAAGTGCACATAGTTGCATATGCAGTGCTCGGCATTGCAGTTGTGGCAAGCTCCGTCGCGGGTGCATGGTGTGTCGAGCTGCATGCGAGCAGTGTTGATGGGGGCAGCCGTGTGGCGTGCACGCATCAGGGCGGCCTCGACACTGGCAGCCACCTTGTTCATGCCCACCACCATGATCACGCGCTTCGGCCCCCAAGTGATAGCGGCCACGCGGTTGCCGTTGCCGTCAACGTTCACCAGCACGCCGTCCTCGCTCATGGCGTTGACCGAAGTGAGATAGTAATCGCAATCGAAGGCCTTGAGGTAGCACTGCCGCTTCGCTTGCGGGGTTGTAGCCTCGTCGCGGTCGTAGACGGTGTAATGGCCCGATTGCTTCACGGCTTGCGTCAGGCCCATGTCGCGCAGGGTCATCGAGCCGCCCCAGGTCACGGTGCTGCCCTGCGGCATGAGTTGCATCACCTTGTGGATGGCCTCGGCAGCATTTTTGCAAAAATAGCTCTCAAAGTGGCGGCGGGTCAAGTTTTTCATGATCTTCTTGGCCAGCCGTTCGTTTCTTATTTCAGTGGGTGTCATAGTTGAACAAAGGGGAAAATTTTACTTGGCCAAATGACGCTTACTCGTGCCACTGGTCATCGTTGTCGATCTCGCTGTTGAGCATGCGCATCTCCTGTTGTGCATCGTCGTCGTAGTCGAAGTCGCCATCCTCATAGAACACGGCACGCGAGCAGGCGCCGAGCATCCCCGTTGCCGAAAGCAGCAACACGACCAGAACCATATATTTCATCGCTCGTTTCATATTGACAAAATTAGCTGTTTTTATTAGAATAAAAGACTTAAAATCGCCAAAATATCCGATTTTCATTTCCAAATAGCCCCAAGCGTGCCCGCCAATGAGTTAAATTCTGCTAATTTTTTTGTATGGTCTATAATTCTATATAATTTTGCAAAAAGGGAAAAATAGAGATGCAACTCATGCTTAACCTACTATAAAGATTGAACATCAGCACCTGCTCCATTTAATGCTTATATATTGAGTTTTTTTTAGTTTATAATCTTTCATAATTTATCAAACAAAAAAGTGATGAAACATTTTCACCTTTTTGCCTCGCTCTTGCTTGCGGTGAGCGTGGCTACATTTTCAACACAAGCCTCTACCCCCCCGCAACGGCTTGAACTACAGTGTTTTAGATGGAAAAACTGTAAAGGGGGACAATAAAGAAGAAGTAAAGCAGTCTGCCCCCGGGCATTACGCCCAGGCGCCTGCCCGGGCCGAGGCTACCAATTCCAACATGAAGATCCTCACGCTTGCCGAGGCCCAGGCCATCACCTTCACCTGGACCGATGCCCAGGGCGTGCAGCACACCAACAGCATTGCCGACCCGGCCACCGACCCGCGCCACATCGTGGCCCTGCTGCGCGAGATCTACATCAACCGGAAGGTGCCCGGCATCAAGAAGGTGGGCTACAGCAGCGCCGATGTCACAACGCCCGATAGTGGGAAAGTAAACTATGTGATTACCGATGATTATCTTGATGAAAAATCATGGGAAGGTTATCCCCTCACCGAAAGAAACGACAAGAACAAGTTTGCTCGCGATTGTTACAATATCCTCACCGAGACAGAACAAGATATTTGGAAGAATTGGTATCAAATAGATGGAAGGGGTTATTACTCCGACTACATGCCCGATGTTGAGGGCTATACCACGCTCCTGGTCAAGACAAAGCATGATGTGAAAATTGGCTCGGTCACTACCCAGCAACAACTTTACGACGCAATAGCAGCCAATATCGAAGAAGTCGTCTTGCTCACCCAGGGAAAATACTATGCCAAGGGTGATGGCATCGGCAAGTCGGGAGCCTTGTACAAAACCAGCGGCACGGCCTCGAGTTTCTTCTTTATCTCCAAGGGTAAGGCTCGCAGAAACACGCTCAATGGTAGTGGCCGAACCTGGTCGTTTGCACCTTTCTTCGGCCTCTACGAGGAGTATAGCCCCGAAATCGTAAACAGCTCGACCCAGACCACCGACGTTTGGGTGAAGATGAAAAACGGAAACGACTACAAGGTGCAGCACGACTGTGGCAGCGTTATCATTTTGAAGCACCAGTTCAACATGGCCGACAGGGAGGAGAGCCACTCGATCGACAACATGGTCTTCTTTATCCCCGACAGGCGACTGGAGTACTGGGACAATAGAGACCCGGCTAACTTAAACTCCACTTTCACCAACTACAAGCCGGCCTATGCCCCGGCCATTGCCATGCTCTATATCCCGCTCAAGGCCACGGGCGCCAAAAACGCCAGCGACGGCAAGACGTGGGACATCACCCTCACCTGGTCGTCGAACCTGAACGCGATGACGGGCAACGTGATTCCGCAGAAGTTCAACCTTTACATCGTCGACGATGCCGGCAACCGCACCCTGCTCAAGCAGGACTTCACTGGCGAGCCCGATGCCAATGGCAACTACCACTACACCTACACCGTCGACAAGGAGCCGAAGAGCCGCATCATTCGCTACGTGGTCGAGGGCACCCCGCTGGAGGGCGAGTTCACGCCCGTTATATCCAACTACGACCTGGTTGAGGTGCCGGGCCTCGACCAGAACCAGCGCCTGCAGTTGGGCCTCAACGTGCGTCCCGTGAGCGACTACCGCCTCAACGAGCAGCTCAACGTGTACTGCAACCACCTCGACGTGTCGAACGCCGCTGGCACCTACATCACCGAGAGCTACCTGACCAAGTCCAACGCCCGCATGGAGCTCTACCGCCAGTGGAACGATGTCGATGGCAACGCCCAAGAGGCGCTTGTGGCCACGATCTACAATTTCACCAAGGACGGCGACAAGGGCTACACCTACGCCATGACCCACAGCAACCAGGACCACCTGCAGAAGTCGGCTGTATACGGCCCCAGCGACAACAGCACCCACTTTACGGTGGCCTCGGGCAGCACCGACGGCAAGATCAACTTCGGCAAGCTGGAGATATGGGACCAGTTCTCGGCCTCCACGAGCCAGAACCAGCAGCCCAGCCGCTACACCTATGTCGTGCACTACCTGTGGGATGGCATCAAGACCGACACCGAGGGCAACCCCGACGGGGTGGACTACTTCTATAGCACAAGCGTGCCTGTCGAGGTGTACAAGACCACGGCCGGCAACAACAACCAGACCTTCACCGCCGCGCAGGTCGAGGCCGACCACGTGCTCAATACCATCGACCGCGACACGCTCGACAGCTCCAAGCCTGCCGTGACCCTGAGCCTGGAGGACGACCGCGACATCAACTACTACAAGGTGTACCGCCTGGAGCTTGACCGCAACGCCTATCCCAGCACCGAGGACAAGCGCGAGCAAGACGAAACGGGCTACACCAACATGAGCGGCTACAACCGCTACGACGTGTTTCAGAGCGGCAAGTTCGTCGCAACAGTCAACACGACCGACGGGGCCACCATTGCCGACGAGACCGCCATGCAATCGAGCGACGCCAGCACCTATGCCCGCCGCATGGTGCCCGTGATATGGACCAACCGCTACAGCCTCGACGGCACGCTCGACGCCACGGCCCAGAACACCTACGGCGCCCCCATCGTGACGGTGCAGCGCGTGGGCGTGACAGCCAAGCTTGCCGACGGCAGCAGCGTCGAGACGAGCAACTTCGCCTTCAACCACAACGGTGTGAAAGGCCGCTACTACAAGGTGCCGCTGAGCCTGGAAGCCATTGTGCCCTCAACGCTGCGCCCGGTGAAATACCGCATTTGGCGCTCCACGCCCGACGGCGTGGCCATGGAGGGAAACGATGTGGCAGCCTACCAGAAGCGTCTTGACCAAAAGAGCCACCCGCTCACGGTCAACGTCGACGAGAACGGCAACATGAGCTTCGACGCCAGCAACGAGGGCGAGACCCTTCAGACGGCCATCAGTGAGACCCAAGACGGCCAGCAAAAGGTGTGGATACCCATTGCCG
>Ga0256404_1004276_pt1 | contig 27293 bp, 26 predicted proteins | sample RumenRJG_01DNA_FD_185990 | JGI IMG/M metagenome (GOLD analysis project Ga0256404, IMG submission 185990) | Bovine rumen microbial communities from Lethbridge, Alberta, Canada - RJG_01 | ecosystem: Host-associated > Mammals > Digestive system > Stomach > Rumen | place: Canada: Alberta | collected...
ATTGATGTTGTGCTGTTGCTTTTTACTGAAAGCTACTACTAACGACTCATAAATCTACCCTTAATCGTGTATTGGATGATAGTTGCGGATTTTAGGAAGATTATTTATTGGTTGCTTAGCCCCTCTATTCCAGATCTCAGCTCAACAAAGTTTAACACAATTAAGATGATCTTCTATCTTGATAGTGTGAAACACATAATCTTTTGCGAACAAAAAGATAAGCAGTTAAAATATAATCTTACCATTGGCGAAAAAGTATTTCCACCATTAGTGGCATCTTTAGTAAGAGACCCCTCCTTTTTCAATAATGATTATCGGGAGCGCGAAATTATTAAACACAGCTATGAAGGATTAAGCCCCGAGTCGGAGGAGTTAGAAACATGGGAAACCATTAGGAATATTCCAGACCCTGTATTTCTTGGTGTTGATCGTTATCCTCACCTTACTGACAGAGAGATAGAAGACGGGCGAAAAACGAAAAAGACGAATAATCAATATTCTGCTATTAATTATTCAACAAAATTACTGAGAAATGCGTTTACCCAAGAGAATGCCAACGTCTTAAAACTTACTGAACGTATCAAGTCAAAACTCATGCTTTATGCTTTTGATTCGGTATTAGATATTACTGAAACTATGCCTAGAGCCAGTAAATTGCCATCTCAACAACAAATAGAAAAAGTTGAGAACAGGGTCTTGGATCTATGTAATTCGGAATTTCTTGAACAAGAAGATTTTTCTGGGGTGAAACAATATTTCGACCAATTGAAAAGAATAGGTAATCAAGACAAGAATACTAACGAGGGAAAATTAAGTCTTATACTTAATATTAAGCAATTCGAGAAAGTAAAAAAAATATTGAAGGATTTTGAGGATTTTGAGACACAGAAAAAAACAGAAACGAAGAAAACGGATATATTTATCCGTATTATGAATGACTTCTTGGTCGATTCAAACAAATCTGTTTATTTTAATCCTTCTACTTCAGTTTTGGAATATAGGTTGTTTGATGAAAAAGGCGAAGTGACAGAAGATGGTCTCGATATACATTATCTTTCGTCAGGTGAACAACAATTACTTATTCTATTTGCAAACATTATATTTGGAGAACCTAACCATATCTATATAGTGGATGAACCCGAACTTTCACTTCATGTGAAATGGTTAGAAATGCTATATTCGCACCTTGATGAAGTGTTTCCATTAGGAGACCAATTGATAATAGCTACTCATTCGCCTATACTGGCTGATAAAAAAAGAGACAATGCTGTTGTGTTATATCCCTATTGAATTATGAGCGTAGGCTTTCCAGAGGCTAGTGTTTCTTTCCGTAGAGGGCAAGACCTTCTCTACAGCCAATTTAATGATATTGATGTCTATGTTGAAGATACTGGTAAAGAGAGATTATACTACCAACTATTCAAAGATTTGCTTCCTGGTATCAAACTTACTAAAATATTCCCTCTAAATGGGAAGGATAATGTTGTAGCAAATGCGCAGGCCAATCAGACAAACAAGAAGAAGGTTTATCTGGTTGATTTAGACTTTGATGAAATACTGGGACGAAAGCGGGCTATACGGAATTTAATATACTTAGGTCGTTATTCTATTGAAAACTATTTACTTGACGAAGAAGCAATAAAGGAACAGATAAGAGAGAGGAAGCCTTCAATTAAGGATGCAGGAATAGCAGCTCAATTTGATTTTGACTCAGAGGTGAATGGCATCGCAAAATATTTGAAGAAACTTGCACTTGCCGCCATTGTAGTTCAAAGATATGAATTGGGAATTGCATATCCGGCAATAGAGTTTTATGAATATAAGACCTATTGTAATACAGGGGGCTATGCTGCAAATATGAATATTTTCCTGAGTCAGGTCGAATCTGCATTAAAGAATAAAGATAAGAGATATACACTAGCAGCAAAAATAAAGGTTGAGGTGGCTAACACTAGAGGTAAGAGGATGGCTGACTATATTCCTGGAAAATGGATGCTAAATTTATTAAAGGGGGTGCTACATGAGAAGAAGCTTATTTACCAAAAGAGAGATGATTCCTTTTCATACTCCCTTGCGAAGGATATTAATGTTGGAAATCTTGCTTTTATTGCCAGCGAAATAACGAGGATACGAAGTTGAGGAATCTCATAAAACGAGTCCATCAGACTCGACTACTCCGCATGACCTGTCATTACTGCCACATATTACTTTTGGTCTTTTATGCCACACGAAAAGCATGTGAACTATGATATGTGTGCATCGTCATCCGAACTGTAATGAGAATTTTATCCTGATTACTGGAAAAATGTATGAGATTCTCTATGAAGATACTGAGAATGGGGAGCTGATGGAAACGGAACGGATATATCTCTGCCCTGCCGAGGGAAGATTCGGATGTCAGGTGCCGAAAGGTGTGTGGCATACAGTGGAAGTGATAGAGCCCTCGGTGATCTACGAAGCCAAAGACGGTAAATACGGAGAAGCTGCTCCACACTCATTGTCATTTCGAGCGTAGTCGAGCGCATGGAGCGCTCGGCTCATTGCTTGTCATTTCGGGCGTCACCCCGTTTGTCATTTCGACCGAAGTGGAGAAATCTCATAAATAGCAACAATGGGGCTATAACCGCCAATCAAGTTTAAACACTTGGTTGGCGGTTTTGTTTATATTATGTTGCAGTGAGAGCTTTATTTCATTTTTTTGCATTATTGTTTGGATGTTTAGGGATTATTTCATATATTTGCCCACCGAAAGTATAGAATCGGTTCCATAAGTTCATATTATTTATTTTTAGTTAATGTTGAATTGCTGTTAACGTGTTGATCTATGGCTTATTAAGGTCTAACGTTGCAAAGAATTGTTTAATTACTATAGTTTTTATGAGTTATCATCCTTATATAATAGAAGTTTCGGGTAATATAATTGCCAAGGAAGGCAAGAATTACACACAGGGATGGACTGCAAGTTCAAAAGCAGATATTAATTTGACTAATGCTTTAACTTATCCAAGTGTATACGATGAGAATAAACATATGATTTTGGGAAATTTAGTCTTGGATAAAAAGACACGTGCAGTACCATATGCTACGTTTTTTGCTCGTGGAGATGTTGGTATTACTGATGAAACTAAATTTGGAACAGACTTATATTGTTCCCCAGGTTTCTTCCCTGCCTTTGCGTATTTTAAGGAATATATCAAAGAAATTGAAGATTGTCTGAAGATCGTAGTAGGTGATGAAATCAAAGAATTGTATTACAACGGACTGTATATTAGTGCATTTAGCGTTTTGGAACTTTTTCTTTGCGATTTCCTTTTATGCGGTGTGTTTGCAAATGATAGGTATTATACAAAGGCGCTAATTAAACTGAAAATTAAAGACGATTCAGATCAGTATAAGGTTGAGAAAGCAATAAAGGATACTGTTAATAGGCGGGTCTATCATAGATTCAGAGACGTAGAGAAGTTGTTTATAGCTATATTTGATTTCGGCTTTCCAAACTATGATGAATTGAAAAAACAGATTTACAGAAGGCATAATATAGTTCATCGGTATGCCCTCTCCAATCGTGATAGAATGACCGTTTGTGCTGCTTCTCACGAGGATGTAGCAAAATTGATTGAATCTATTGTAGGCTTTGTTGATGATATGATGAATTTATGTGGATTGTGTTTGAGCGAGAAAGAGTATCTTATGAAAGACTAGGCTTCGATATATAGAATGATTGTGCGGTTGTAGAGTAAATAGTCATTTCTCTTTCTAAATGAAAACAAGTAAACTTGTCTTTCTAGTGTAGCCGAGAAATCTCATAAATAGCCCTACAAGGGGCTATGACCGCCAACCAAGTGTTTAAACTTGATTGGCGGTTTTTGGTTATATGATATTTAAAAATAATCTCTTTATTTCTTGCAAATATCAGAAAAAGACCTTATATTTGCAAAGTGCAAGTGTGATAGCAACGGGTGCCGAAGTTTCACCTTGCCGCGCCAATAAATTTATGAATTTAAACTAACGTGCTGAAAACCAAATAATTATGGTGTGCGTTGGGAGAATTGGTGTGGGGGAGGGGATTGAATAGAGGATGAATGGATGGGCTGCTATCTGTATCCGTACATCTATTAGGTATCCTGAGACATTGGATAAAGCATGTTTCTTTCTTGCTGGTCTAAAGTCAATGGTTGGCTACTTTCTCGCCTCGGGATAGCTTAAGCAAGCTTAGCTCTCCGCTCGGCTTACCGAAAGAGTTCTTTCTGCAGCTTCGACGGTACGAAGAAGAAATGCTTGATGTTTTCCTTCAGGAGGATGATCATTTCCTGGAACTATTGCAACATCCTATATGAGATGCTGCCCATAATACTGGCAGCTTCGCATTTGAGAGCGAATAAGAATGCCCGCAAACTTGCTGCCATCACCCTCGTTGCCGCTGGCTATGCCGGTGATATGGATGAAGAGTTGGCTAATGAACTCTTGGCCGATATCGTCTATCATTTCAATAAGGTGAAGTGTCGGAAGATTGAGGGGCTGATGCCACGGCTGATGAAGATGGCGGAGAGTGAGATGGAGGGGATGAGATAATGAAAATAGACGTACTACCAGCCCAAAATGGTGATTGTTTTTTAGTGGAATATATCCCTAACAGGTATATTTTGATTGATGGTGGATATGCTGACACATATCGAAACTGCTTACTCCCCAAACTGAAAAGCATTGCTGAAGTTGGTGGCGTAGTAGATGCTATCGTAGTAACACACATAGATAGTGATCACATCTCAGGCATTATCAAAATGCTGGAAGAAGACGACCTTCCAGTACGAGTGGGCGGGATATGGTACAACGGCTACCGGCATGTACAATCTGGCGCTATCGTTTCAGAGGAGGAGGAAACGGTAATACATAGGAGTATCTGCAAAGAAAATCAAACTGACGAAGCAAAACCCATCAGTGCCAAACAAGGCTGTACGCTGTCACGACTCATTGCAGTCAATGAACTTCCATGGAATAAACCTGTAGAAGGAGGGGTAATGAGAGCTCCGCTTTCATTCCCTTTAGGCAATGCCACTATACATATACTTTCGCCTAGACAGGAGAATATAGAAGGACTGGAAGAATTCTGGAAGAAAAGACTCATAAAGGATGGATTGCTTAAGAAGGCTCATAGTGAAGAGTTTTGGGATGACGCCTATGAATTTAGTCTGAGTCAGGAAAAACCAGGGTTCCACTTTCACGAAAAGCCAGTTTCAAAGAGTTATGACTTGCAGAAAACCAAAGGTGAACTCTACGAACCAGATATCTCTGCCACAAATGGCAGCACAATCGCTTTTGTTTTGGAAGCAGACGGTAAAAGAGTACTCTTCTTAGGAGATGCCTTTGCGGAAACAATAGTCGGTTCTTTAAAGCAATTATACGGCAAAGAAAGTGCACCCTATTGGTTTGATGCTGTTAAGCTGTCACATCACGGAAGTTACAACAACAATTCGCCAGAATTATTTGACATGATAGCAACCGACAAGTGGATAGTCTCAACTAACGGAGATAAGTATAACCATCCGGATATGCCAACACTGGCGCACGCCATTACCCGTGAAGAAGAAAGCAAGATATATTTCAACTACAACCTGCCAATATGCGATACACTGAGAGACGATGCCTATCATAAGGACTACGTATTTAGTGTGGTTGTACCAGAAGATAGTGGAAGAGGAATTCATATAGAACTGTGAAATGGATGAGAAACTGATAGTACAGATTATTTGTGACCGAGAAGTCGGAACTGCGTTTTATGTGGCTCCAGACACCCTTGTGACCGCTTGGCATACTGTTGCTTCCGATAAAGAGACAGGAAGGCGTATTGTTAAAGATTCCGATGAAGGAAACTTGACATATAAGGTGGTCAGTATATTTGAAGATGCAGATGTTGCCATTCTGAAAGTTGAAGGTCGCAAGTCAAAAGAATACCTCCCTCTTCTGTCGCATCGAATCAAAGTCGGAGAAGAGTTTGACGTATTCGGTTTTCCAGACATCGGGAAGCAGGAAGGTCTGAGAATTATCGGGCGCATCAGCCAAAGACTACCAGACACAACTGCTGACTATAAGATATTAACCAATGAAGTAGATGCTGGTTATAACTATGCAGGAATGTCGGGAGCACCTGTATTTCAGGAGGGTCAGGTTGTAGGAGTTGTGATAGAGCAATCAGGAAACAGCCTGAACATCGTAAGTGTACAGAAAATAGAAGGTGCAGATACAAAGAAGATACTCCAGATAGAGCAAAAAACGAGCCTTACGGCTGTTCCGGATTCTATTGCCAAGGATGTAGAGTCAGCCCACCCTAACTATTCGGTCATACAGGTATTAGACGAGCGTTTGTCTGACAAAGGTAATAAATGGGTACTATTGTACGGCTCGCCTGGTTGCGGAAAGACAACACTTTCTGCGGGATATGAGCCGGTAGACGATAATACTGTAGTGCTGAGCCGCTATTTCTTTAAGGTGCCGAATGATCTGGTAAGTCGCGCTGTGAGGTGTTCGGAAAACTATTTCGTGGACTGGATAGAATCGGTGTATGTAACACAGACAGGTCAAGAAATAGAGAAACTGACTTTTGAGAACAAGGTCAAGAGTATCACGGGATGGTTACGACAAGTGTCGGGTGTTATTGCAGCCCAAGGGAAGCGTGGCGTTCTGATAATAGATGGTCTGGATGAACTTGTGACGGAAAAAGAGAACAGGGTAGATGCTTTCTTGTCCCTGCTGCCAACAACCTTGCCACAAAATATCAGTGTTGTATTGTCGTGTATAACGAAGGAGATACTCCCGGCAAGTGTGATTGAAAGGATAGATGCAGATGACTATATAGAAGTAGCACCGTTGAACATGGCATCCTGCGAATCGTATATACAGGAGAATAGCGGAGAATGGGAAAAGCCATACTCGTTCGTGCAAGCTGTAGCCCTGAAGACAGAGGGACATCCTCTGTATATGAACTATCTATGCAGGTATATAACAGAATCGTTCAATGCTACGACCGATGAACGGCAATTGACGGAATGGGTGGCTAGCCTTCCCTCGATAGGTGGAGATATACGCTCTTATTATGAGGCCGTTTGGAAGAAATCTGACCCACATGGTGTCGCATTCGAAGTGTTGGCTCTTTTGTCACAAATTAGGGGTCCCATCAAGGAATTTCAGCTGGTTGGCATGATGAGAAATTCCAATCCATACGAATTCAAGTCTGCCACGAAGGAATTCCTGCACTTGATGAAAGAGAAAGATACAGATGTGTATGAGATTTATCACAGTTCGTTCCGTCTCTTTGTTACAGGCAAGTTATCTACGATGATAAACGCAACGAATGACCAAATTGCTTCATACTGTGAAAAAAAACAAGATACGACATACACGATAGAAAACTATCTCCACCATGTCGTTAACGGTAGTGATATACAGAAAGGACTCTCCTTATGCAACCAGGCATGGGCAGACACGTGTGCCATGAACGATGTTTCGCCTGATTTGATAATGCAGGATATCAAGGAGTGCCTTTCGTTTGCCGTAGATTGCAACTTGCCTATTGAAGTGGTTCGTTTGATGTTGCTTGCACAGCGCATTGAAACACGGTGTGATTCCATTATGGTTGATAATGCAACAGAGGTGGCCAATTATAAAATTGCCATGGGCAAGCCAGAAGTAGCACTAAAATATCTTGTCAGAGATAATATACTTTTGGTAAGTATAGACAGTGCTATTACCTACTTGAGGGAATTGTTTGAATTGGAATATGAGGAGGAAGCTGTGACTTTGTCATCGGCCATTAGCGCGGCTATCAGAAAGCAGATAAATGATAATATGGGCAAGAAATCAAGTCCATACATATTTCTCCAACAGGGTTTTCTCATTGTTGAAGGCATCTTATCCGGTTATCAAGATGTTTCGCATCTACCAAAGTACTTCACTTTTCTCGACCATTTTATGCCAGAAGAAGACAAGAATGCTATGCAGGTTAAGACTGCGATACGGGATATGGTTGTTGCCTATCAACTGTCGAATCGACTGCGTGCAGGGAAAAAGATAGATATTGCAAAGCTCTTGGGACAGTTAGGCGCGGATTGGGATGAGAGGGTGATGATGCTCTTCCTGAAAGTACTTGCCCTATACGATGACAAAGACAATGGTCTCATTATCTTAGGACATAACGAAGCATATGACGACTGTTTGAAACAAATAGAGGAGGCCCTGAAGAGTCATGAGTTCTCTTTTGATGAGAATGACTTGATGGTACTGCCAAGAGCCTTGGTTGATAAGAATATACAAGCGAGCCTTGTTCAGAAGTATCTGAAGGAATACAAACCTGAGCCTGGGAATTTTGTTTTCAGAAAAGATAATGGAGTAGATTTCGATGGAGAAACAGTAAACCACTATTTTCAAGAGAGTTTGTATCAGGCTTACGCAGATGAGAACATGCCTTGCCCGCCATTGAACCGTAATTATTATGGCGATAATAGCTGGGAACAGTATGTAGAAGCACTGGCGGCAAGGATTGCATATATCAATGGCACGGCCTATCGGAAGAGAGCTGCCGGAGAGGATTACATGATATTATATCCTTTGGTTAAGGAGGTTCTTGAGCATATCGACTTTAGCTTTGAGAGAAGGGTTCAGTGGCAGAGAAGTTATCTGTTACCTGAGGAATTGTTCCCATTCATTTATTGTAAGGTTGCCGATATTTATTGCGTATTTTTTGAGGATAAGTTGAATGATCTTGCTGAACATCTGCGAAGCAGAATGCCAGCCCAATTGAGCCTTTACAGAGAAGGCTACTGCAGTGTGCTTATTAATCTGATAGGTGTTTTTGTGAATAGAAATAAAGGCGGAACACTCGCAGTAGAATTGGCTGATGAGGCGGTGAAATACATAGAATATGCTGTGCAAAACAGAGCAGAGCGATGCACCTGTTTGTTGCAGATATGCAATTTCTACGCTTTACTGAAAGAAAAAGGTAAAGCAGAAAAGGTATATCAGGAAGTGCTTAACAGTTCAATGGGTCCTGAATGGTATAAGGAAGCCCAACTTGAACTGATTAACCGTTTCAAGAAATTCAATATCGCATTTAAGGGATATCAGGTTGGCCATTTGGCTGCTATTTTTGAAGAGGCTTCTGGAGAGATGACATTCCAACGCTATGTGCAGCAGCAAAAGGATGAGTTTGTGGCTACTATTGCAACCAATTCTTCGCTTTCGGATGCCATTGCTTATTATAAATTCGAAACACTTCCTCCAGCTGAAAGGATTGTGAAGAATGCTGAGGAATGGAAAGTGGATATGCCCACGTCGGGCGATGGCTATGACCTTGGCGCCAATCACCTAATAGAATCCAGCGCTTTATGTCAGCTACTGATTGCATGCAAAGATGTGTCGCCATACATCAAATATGCTCTCAGCGAGCTGTTTTGGGAGAATTGGGACAAGATGCACAACGACCATCAATATGCTGAACTTCACAATGATATTATAACAACACTTGGTGAGGAGAAAGCTGTGGTGAATATAGTGCCCAGAATGGCAGATTACTTTGTGCATGAATATAATCACGACGGGAAAGGTGATTATCTACGAGATTTGGAGAATACTCCGGTATCGAGAGCTGTTCTTGATGAGTTGGAGAAGCAAATGGGGCCGCTGGGGTATACTTGGAAACGAACGGCAAAGCAATCCCAAGGGATGGAAGAGAATGAACGCCAGACAGAAACACTTTCAGACCTGCCATCGAGCAAAGCCATATTAGAGCGTTGTAGAAAAGATATTGTTTCACCTATAGGAAGCTACTGGTATTCTCTCAGTGAGATGATTACACCCCTTGTCAATAAGTCGGACTTTGATGTTTCCCAGTTGTTAGATGTGTTAGCAGAACATTATGATACCAATGTGCGACCTTCAAAAGAGCAGTTTGAGAAGTTTGACTGGTTTGTCGGAGGACACGAGGAACGTAATAAAGATGAACAGTTGATACATTTGTTGATATGGTATTTGGTTCATCCTGACAAGAAGGTGGCTGGTAGGGCTGTTGAATCAATCAAGTGGCTATTTCCTTTTGATGAAAGAGTCGTCGATTGCTTAATGGAAGAGATAGTACGACCTTTGGAGATTGGATTAGATACGGCCGCTTCTTCAATGCTATTGGAAGTGACAAAAGAGAACCCGAGGGTGGTTCTGGAACATCTGAGAAAAGAGGATGTTGAGGAAAAGATATTGACCGTTACGAATTTTTCAGTTTCGAGAAATCTTTTTGAGATGGCGAAAGTTTTCGCAGAAAAAGAGGGATGTGATGTCTTGCTGAAAAAGCTTTCACCAATAATTCCTGAAACTTTACCCGACAAGGGTGATGTATGGTTTGATAATGAAGATATGATGTTTTTGGAGCATAAGATAGAGAAATTGAACTATTTACAGGTCACAGGAAAGGATTTTGCGAAACAGTATCTTGAGGAAGAAGAACGGATGAAGATAAATGGGACTATAGGAGTGCTTATACGCTCGGATATATACACCCGCAGGAGTTTCCACATAGACTATAGAACAAAGGGTAGGTATGATAGGACTATGGAAGATTTGCTGAACAATGTACTCTATGGGAAGATAGACCAAAAGAGAGTCGGGCAGGTTTATTATGCAATTAACTGATAGAGAGCATTATGGCAAAAGATATACGTTCATCATACCCTGGAAGAAGATATTTTGAGAGGGGAGCCAACTTGTTGAAGGAAAGTATAGAGAACAAACGCATCTTATTCTCAACAGGCGTTTCGGACCAAACGGCGGACTCTCTTATGCGAGTGAGGATGTTGCCTAATGGACGGCTAAACCTATTCACGGTTGATGAGCTTGTCCGCTCCAGTTTCCATATGTTAGCTTCAGATGTATTCAGTAAGATGCATGAAAGAGAAGAGTAAATACGGAATGCCGCCACCCATCACCAGAGAAGAAATAGAACACAATGTTTATCTGCTGGTGGATGAGATGCTGCAAAACATAGATAATGAGGAATTTATTGCTAACCGTTTGTGGGCATTAGGTGATTCAATAGAACACTTGAGGCATTTACCCAACGGACGGATAGAACTTCCCACGATAGACGAGCGAGTAAGAAGTCTTGCCAACATGATGGACTGGATGAAATACATGCCACCAATGACTATTCCGGGAAAGGAACAAGAATAGTGAAATCGAGATTTTCAGGGAATGCCAAAATGAATAATGATAAGAAATACGACTTGTTTATATCTCATGCTAGTGAAGATAAGGATGCGATAGTGCGACCACTGGCAACCATACTGGAAAGGTTGTCGGTGAGGGTGTGGTATGATGAATTCTCTCTGCAACTGGGAGATAGCCTGACGGCATCGATAGACAAGGGATTGCAGGAATCAAGATATGGTCTGGTGGTACTGTCAAAAGCATTCCTCTCGAAGAAATGGCCGGAGTATGAATACCGTTCACTGATGACCAGAGAGATTGACGGGGAACGAGTGATATTGCCATTGTGGTATGACGTAACTAAGGATGACATCAAAAACTTTTCGCTATATCTGGCAGACATTAAAGCTTTGCCTATATCGAGAGCTAATTTGGGGAAGATAGTGCCAGCTATCCTCAAAGTAGTGCGTCCTGACATCTATCAGGAACGACGGATGCAGGGTGTTTTGAGAAAGGCTGTTGCAGAAGGGACGCATCAAATGGCTAAGATGTCGGAGATAAAGAGAGCGACTACCAAGCAGAGCAAACTGACAAAACAGCAACTTATCAGGAGCAAAGCTGTGTATTATGGTATAGGAAGACATCTGAAAAGCAATTTCGATGACTATGTGGACCAGTATGAACTGGACGTGGTGCCAGAGCGTGAGTTGCAGTCGTGGGAGATTATGAATGCCTGCTATCTGGAAATGCTGGAGAGACACGCAGATGCTACTGTCAGGGATAGGGAGGACTATTTTAAAGTGCTGGTAGCTCTTAGTGTAGGATGGAGTGAAATTGCGGGAGTGCAGTTAAGCGATGAGGCGATTGAGGAGTTGGCGGCTTTGTGGAAGGAGAACTATTATGAGTTTTGAAAGGAGCCGGGAAATGAAATTTCCTGAAAAAAGACGGGAGAAAGAGAATGGCGGCTAATAGGAACCGTAATGGTATCGCGGGGCAAGGAACGAAACAATCTCAGCGGGGGAACCGCCGAGCACAATAACATAGAAAGAGAATGAAACAGTATTCAAGGGCGATTAAATGGGTATCTTGATGAAGTAAACCAACGAAAAGAAAACTGGATAAGTGGGAAAGAGAAATACCAGCATGACTAAAATTACTCCTAATAACTTTTGAAAACGATGTTTACAAAGATATGCATGTTTGTGATTAAGGAAGAGGGGCTACAACTTGTGAAAAAGGTTGTGACACTTCCTCCATATATTCGTGAAGATGAACTTAATGCTTTCCTCGTTTCCGCCAGGCGCGACTTGACGGCAAAAGACTTTCGGGATGCCGGGTTTGAAGAACTGGTGGATGGAGAAAGAATGGCAGCAGTTGGAGTTAGTTACACAAAGATGGGTGATGACGCCAAGTGTTATTACTATAAACATGGATTCTTGCCGATAGAGGAGCATGTGGCCCAACTGCGTGCGAAGGAGATTATTAATGATGAGCGCTATAAGGAAGTGTTTGAATTCTGTCTGGATGATGACAACGGTACATACAGCGGACGCAGAGAAACGGATATTCGGAAGGGCATAGACACTTATAAGGAGTTATATGAGAAGATAGGGGAAAGGATAAACGGCTTGGACTATGGTGTTGAGAGAATAGACGACCATGTGTTGAAGGATGGAATATTGAGGAGCCTCGTTTGTATCTATGACCGAACGTTTATACAGATAACGATGAACCTGTCAAATAAAGGTCAGATAAGATATACGCCGGACAAATACTTTGATTCGAAGTATAACATCAGCATGATACCATTGGGGCATGGCATATTCAATTTTCTGCATGATAACGGCAGGTATCTGCATGAGGACTTTAAACGGGAGGATTGGGACGAGAAACTTGACTGGGTCTTTCAGTTGCCATCGGATTATGCGAAACAGAAGGAGGTGGTGAGGAGAAAGGTTAAGAAATTCTTTAGGAAGGACATTAATGTGGATGATGTTGCATACGACAGGATGAGTAACTGCTATTATCTGCGTAACGAGGTGAGTAACGAAATATTGAAGGCTTTTATCCCGGAACGGTCAAAGGAGCAGTTTGTGGGGAAATATACCACGATGAATACGCTGTTTGAAATATTGAGGAACGGGAAAATCAGGTTGAACTCCATTATCTCGATGAACGACAAGACAGAGACTTCGTTTCTGTCGGAGTTGACGAAAAACTATGATGAACCATCGGAAACGGCGGAATTGACGACGATAAGAGCCAATAGTACGCTTATTGTCTCTTTCTCGACGAATACCGACAATCTGGATATGTGGAGATGGTATGGTGATGACGGTAAAGGTGTATGCCTGGTGTTTGAGCGGGATGTGGTGAAGGACGAAGACGTGATGTCGGTGGCATACGTGGATGCGACCCTGCAAAAGCAGATAGATAAGGTGAGGCGGTTTCTTGATGATTTGAAAAAGGAGGGCGTGGATTTCAGATTCCACCTGCTTGAGGATTACCGGCACTACATCAAACCGAAGGAGTATAAACCAGAGGGCGAATGCAGGGTGATAGTGAAGACCGGGCAGCATGACGGATGGTTTATTCATAGCGACAATGGGATTATGACTCCTTATATAGAGGCGAAACTGGTGAATGCGGTGAACTGTGAGAGAGAAGGTGTGTTTCCGTATAAGCTGAGAAAGGTGATACTTGGACCCAAGTTCATTGAGGGAGGAATCAACAAGACTCAGATTCGCATGATGTGCATGGAGAGAGGATGGTGGGATGTGGAGATTGTGGAAAGCGAGATTAAGAGTTATAGATGAAAAGGTGAGGGGTAACAGCTGCTTAAGGGGGAAGGTGTGGCTGTTTTGTCGAACTCAAATCGAATGAATTATACGAATATGAAAACTTTTCTGATGCTGTTTGGTTATATCTTTATTGCAGGAGTTTCTGTGATAGGGACATATAGAATTGAAGTTGTTTTTATGAAGATTCTCTTAATTCTATCTGCAATGGTGTCTTTGGTACTTGCAGTAACTCGTCTTGTCGATAGTAAGAAAACTGCGGAAAGGATAAAAAGATTGGAAAAGAATCAATTGTCGGTAAGATACGACGAGAGCGAAGAGAAGTTGTATTTTGAGAAAGGAATTTAATAATGTACAAGGCTAAGGTATATCATATAATGATTGGCGCACCTTCTGACATCACAGAAGAGGTGACAATAGTAAAGGATGTAGTAAACAGATGGAACGACTTGAACTCTGAAAAGGAAAAAGTCGTTCTGTTACCTAAATACTGGGAGTCTAGCACTTATCCCAAAGCTGGAGCTAGACCGCAGGAGTCTATCAACAAACAGATTGTAGAAAAAAGTGACTTGCTGATAAGTATCTTCGGGGCAAGAATTGGTGCACCTACAGGAAGCTCTCTCAGTGGCTCGATAGAAGAAATTAATGAGCACTTGAAAGTCGGAAAGGAAGTGATGGTGTTCTTTAAACAATCTGGTAGTATGATATTGACCCCGATCAATTGAAGAAAGTTAAGGAGTATAGAACTAGCATCCAAGATAAAGTATTGTGGGTAGACTATCAAAATGCAGAAAAGTTTAAAGATCTCCTGTTTGATAAAATTCAGTTGTTTTTGAATGATAATTGGCTAAAGGAGAAAGAGGATGATGAGTATTATGACGAAGAAATATTAAGGGGAGCGGACCGTGCTGTTGCTTCAGCCCAGAACACTGCTCAGTTCAATGAATATGTCAAGGCTATGAATCTTCTCTTTGGTTCACTTGAAAATGTGCTGACCTGTAGGGATAAGAAAAGGTCAGAAAAGACGGTGGAAATGCTTGTCAATTTTATACATGAGATTTTGGACGTAAGATCAAAAGAGGGTAAATGTAGAGTGACAAAAGGAAGACGTGAACAATATATTAAATTGATCCAACAAACTGGTAGTCCAGATACAAATAAAATTATCAGGTTGCTCAATTCTGCAGTGGAGGTAAGTGAAGGTTACCATGAGATGGATGACCTGTTTGATGAAAAGATAGAAAGGAAGATAGAAGAGGCCTTGCCCAGGTGGGAGAATGTAGATGGAGGTACTCGGGATGATGATTCTGCACAAGCTGAATATGATAGAATAAGAGGGAAGTTAAGGTATGATGCAAGATGAACGGTGGATAATTCGTTTTAATGAGGTGATGAACTTCATGGAACGGGAGCACAGGAAGCCATCGAAGTATTACCCGGAAGAAAAACTGATGTTTCACTTCATTCACCATAATAAGAAGTTGTATAACGCAAGTGGTTTGAAGGCGGATCGTTTAGAAAAGTTTGAGAAGCTTCTGGCGTTGTGTGAGGAGTATAGACGAGTGAATCAGTGGGGATGAATTTAGATGACAGTATGGCATATGCAGTATCTTTGTTAGATAAAATGTGCTTATTTAGCTCATGATTTTGTTAAAAATGCAAAATAATACATAAAGAATACGGCAGAATTGGGGTAGAATCGCTAATTTTGCAAGGCAGTTTATATAGCCGGAATAGTATTTGCACTGTTCTAAATGAAACGAAGCATGAGAAAAACCGCATATGGATAAGAAGCGACGGAAATTCTTGATAAGGCAAAAAAGGAAGCGTAAAGAAAAGCTTCAGAAGCTTACCGGAGGTGTAAAGAATATAGCTCCGTCAAGGATTGATGTCACAAAACTTAAACGTGCGGATAAATTCGTCGGGGCAGAAGAAGCACTTGATTTGTACTTTGTTCCCGCAGATGGCACGATGTATCGTTTGGTTCATGATCCTATTAATGAGAACGATTATAAGGTTCAGAGTGAACAAGAATTTGAGGGGATTGCAAATACAAGATCTGATTTACCGTTTACAGTTGCCCCTGATAGTACAATCGAAGAACAGTATGAGCATTTGAAGGATTGGATGTTATCGTTCTATCTAGACGACGAGAAGTTGGCAGAAGATATGTTGCGATATTTTAGTAAGCGAAAAACTGTTGCCTCCAAAGAGATTTTCAAGAAAAAAATGGGGTTCAATGTGGCAAAATACAATATGATCCCGCTTGTGGGGGCAATGCAACGCGAACCTGACACTAATAGCCATCTTGTTGTTGCTGAATATGCCGACATCAATTTGGAAGATTATAGAGACAAAGCGTTTGGTTTAAAACCATTAACAGATTACAAGTATGGAAAAGAATGAGACAATCAGTTTGCTAGGACACTTGCAGGTTCTGGACGAACCTCTGTCCTCGCTTTATACAGACCGCACGCGCGGTGTGTTGTACTTGTTCGTGCGTCTATTTGAGGAAACTCCTGTAAGTACTTTCGTTTTAACGGAAGTTACGCCAGTGCAGGTGATGGACTATATGGAAGGTAGGCTTGGTCTTAGTGGTATATTCAAAAAGAATAAAGCATACTATTACGAGGAAGTTCATGTTTCGTTGGATGCGTCAGACTTCACTCCGCTTACAAAAGCTTGTGCACGCAAGAAACTTAGTAGTGATGGTTTGGATGATATGTTTGACATGCATTTAGCTTACCGAAGTGTGCCATTGAAACAGTATATAAAAAATATGATAATATAAAACAGAAACGTTATGAAGGCGAATCCGTTTGAAATATTGCAGATAAGAGAGTTGCCGTCATCTATTGTTCGTGATGACGAGGTAACAAAAGAGGAGGTAGCAAAGAGCCGTTTGAGTTTCCTTGTTGTATTTCAGCATCAAGAAGGTAATGAGGCTGTTGCTCTTCATGTAAGTCTCAGATATCAAATTCCAGATGGCGCAGTGTTGCTTCAAGAGGGTGCAACACTGATTGCAAAAATTGCCGGCTGGGATGGAATGGTTAAGGATGAGGCTTCAGTGAGGAGTAATGAAACAGTTATCTCACTAGTTGACTATGGTTTGGCATTTGTCGGAGGTATGATTTATCGCCATGTGGCCGGTACAATATTGAATAGCATATTACCTCCGTACATAAATGCTTCAAGCATTATGGAACATGTTGTTGTGGATGCCAAAGCAAAACAGTCGACGACGTCAGAAGGATAAAAGTGACACATTTTGATATGTGGGTAGCAATAGCACACGAGCGACCGTAGGGGAGTTGGTGTGCACGGGGAGCGGAAGGCTCTAATGGCGGCTAGGCCATTTGTGCCTGAAGCGGTGGAATAACAGTAAAGCTGTAATTTCAAAAGAAGTTATGGCTTTTTTTGCGCTCAACACGACAGAATTTGGCCAAAATTGAGATTTTTTCGGTAAATTGGCAATATATTTAAAATAAAAGCAGTAATTTTGCGTTCGATTATAAGAAGGCAAAGGTAAAGTATATATCATGATAGAATCAGTTGCTATTACAAATTTCTGTTGTTTCAATGAAACTACGAAAATTTCATTTGTAGCCGGAAGAGAAAGAAATAGAGCTTTAGACGAGCTTTATAATGGCTATTCCACTCAGAATAGAGTTAACCTGCTGAAAACTGTTTTTCTTTATGGTAACAACGGAGCTGGTAAATCAAAACTATTGATGGCTCTTGACGTGTTGCAACATCTGGTGACTACCTCACGAGAGGACAAAACAGACCCTCTTCCATATTTTGAGTTCGCATTAGATCCTCTAAAACTACCTAACGAACCATCTTCTGTAGAGATGGTTTACCACTTTGATGATAACAGATACCGTTATCTGATAAAGTGGAATGAACAGATGATACTGGAAGAAAGGTTAACTCTTTTGAAAGTAGTAACCGAGGCTGAACTATACCATCGTTGGTATGATGAAGATCAGAAGGTGTCGAAAGTGGTATATGGTAGGGCCATGAATATGGATGATGATACAGCGTATGTTATCCGAACGAGTTTGCTGAGGAACAACTCGGTGATAAGCGTAATAACGGGTACTAACATATATAATAAGGTTTTGCACGACCAACTCTCATTCTTTAGGAATGGTTTTGAGCTTGTAGACCTTAGTGATATTGATTTAGGTAATATGCTGCCTGATGATAAGATGCCTGATGGCCGTGAGCTTAAGAAGGTGATTTTGGCGCTGTTGGAGTCGATAGGCAGTAATATTGTAAATTTTGAGAAGATACCGCTTCCGAAAAGGCTACCGGCTGCATTGCGTAGTAGGATGAAGAATATGACTGAGGAAGACAGGGAAATGATGTTGGAGATGTTTGACTTGGCACCCGACTATGCTGTCAAGATATTCCATGATATAGGGTGGAAGAGGCCCCAACCTTTAGATCTAGAGGTGGAGAGTGAGGGAACAAAAGAAATCCTGAGACTGATATTGTGTATGCACGAGGCGATAGCTGAGCACAAAACAATCCTGCTGGATGATTGTATTAATGGCATCCACCCCAAGACGATGGAGCAATTGATGAAGTTCTATCTGGGAGCATCGTACGATTCACAGCTAATAATAGCCTCCCAGAATTTCAGTAATCTGGACGATGAACTACTGAGGCGCGATTCACTAAGGTTTGTGATGAAAAATGAGCATGGGGAATCAAGGGTTGAGCAGATGAACTTGGGTGACCTGCACAAGAACCAAAACCTGAGGATGCAGATTGAGAACAGTGATAAATGGGGGGTAAGGCCCACCATTAAGGATATGATTCTTGAGGATGCGATACGTGTTTATCGCAATAAAATGGTTCGTTTTGACGATTCCTACTTTAGTGAATTGTTTTAGGTAAAATCGTACATTCCATTCTAGAAACAAGCAAAATAGGTAATGTAAATTGAGGGAATTTCTGTAAAACTCAAATTTTCTTGCCGAAAAATTTGGGCGTTATGGAAATTTTCTGTATTTTTGCAGCCAGTTAGATGTGTATAACGGTTGCTTGCAAATGCAACCACGAAGAACCCCGAAAAGGACGGGCAGGAAATATCATGGCTAAGAAAGTTACATCGAAAGCAGTTGCTACGAAAGCATCAAAAGCTCTTCAAGATAAGAGATCGAGTCCAAGAACCAAGAGCATTGCGGGAAGCGCATTGTCTCAAAGAGAGAAATCCAAAAAGAAATAAGAATATATGCAGCCAGTATATTTAGATTTACATATTCATACATATCCGGACGCTGATAATCCTACGTCTGGTTATGATGTTGCGACGCTGGTGAAGAAGATTAAGGAGTACAACGGCGACGAGCCGTTCCTGATTTCTTTCACTGACCACAACATCATTAATAAAGAAGCGTACCTTGCGGCAAAGGCTGTAGGGGTAAACCTGCTTTTAGGTGCAGAACTGCACATCAAGAACCATGACGACGTTGATGCCTTCCACTGCCATATCTACTTTAATCTTGACGTGACGGAGGAAAATATAGACATGCTTAACGGGATTTTGCTCAAACTCTACCCGGTAAAGCTACCCAAGAAGATAGCAGATAACATTCCCAACATACAGGATGTGATTAACGCTTTTGATCCTTACGAGTTCATGCTGTTGCCACATGCCGGACAGAAGCACGGTCAATTCAATTATTCGCTTCATGGCGGGGAGAAGGTTGACGATGCCATTAGTAGAAGCATTTACTACAACCAGTTTGACGGATTCACGGCGCGTGAGAACAAGGGCTTAGATAAGACGCATGAATACTTTGAGAAGCTGGGCATTGCGGAGTTCGTGAATCTGCTTACTTGCTCTGACAATTATGTGCCAAGTAATTATCCGGAACCCAAAGCTAGCGAGGCATCTCCATTTGTTCCTACTTGGATGATGGCAGAACCGACCTACGACGGTGTACGTCTGTCCTTGTCAGAGAGCTCTCGTCTGTTCTACCAGAAGATCAAGCCAGAGACTGAGTGTATGCATATTGGGCGAGTAACGCTCAAGAATGACACTATTGATATAGATGTTACGTTGAGCGAGGGTTTGAACGTAGTAATTGGAGGCTCTTCGTCAGGCAAAACGCTGTTTGTTGACTCTCTGAATAAATACTTTGAACAAGATCTATATAACTCGGTGTATTCCAAGTTCGGGGTGGACAAGATAGCCGTGGATAACCCTTCTGAGATTCATCCCTATTACATATCCCAGAACTTCATTTCGGAGGTGGTTAACAAGAATGAGAAGTGTACAATCGACGACATTCTCATTCTGAAAAAAGCCTTCCCCAGCGATGATAATGTGAAACGTCAGAATGCCAAGGCTTTGGCAGATCTGAAAGCCATAGTGGGGGAGATGATGATTTGTGTGGAACACCTGGAACAGATAGAAAGGATGCTGCAAGACATACCCCATCCTGGCAATCTGATTACAAAGGGGAATGTGCCCAAAAATATCTTCCTGCCACTGCTGCCAAAGCCTGATGGAGATGCCAAGTGCAACTACACTGAAGAAGATTATAATTCTGATGTGGAGATGCTGGAAGAGTTGAGGGAACAGGTAAACGAAAATCCGTTTACTGGTAACATCAACAAGGAAATAGATGCTATTCTGAACGAACTGAAGATAGCGAAAGCTGGTTATGCCCTGTATGAGACGGTAGAAGCGATCATTGCGAAGTATAAGAAAGACGAAGATAAGAAGCTGCGCGAACAACAGGGTATGAACCAGACTAATGTGCAGAATAGGCAGAACCTGATTACATACTTGAGAAATTATGTGAGCTATCGTCGCAAGTTTGATAAGGAGAAAGAGAAACTGGTGAATATCAATAGGTCATTCACAACCAAGGAGGTGAAGGCCATGGGGCATACGCTTTCTATCACTAATACTTTCAAGTTTAACGAAAGGGAGTTTCTGGATGTTCTTAACAGTGCCTTGCATTACCGTTTTGAAAGAATGGATGACGTGCAGCCTGAGAATATGTATCAGAACTTGTTCCGGCAAAGGTCGCCGAAGATTACATCCTATACACAACTGGGAGAATACATCTGTGGATGGTTTAAGAAGATGGACAACAACCAGTATAAGATTGTATCTAATCGTGGCGTGGACTTTTATGAAATGAGTCCGGGATGGAAGTCGGCTATTCTGTTGGATTTGATTTTGGGATATGACGGCAGCAATGCACCCATCATTATTGACCAGCCCGAGGACAATCTGGCCGTGAAATATATCAACGAGGACTTGGTGAAAACCATCAAGACCGTGAAATCACAGAAACAGGTGATTTTGGTGAGCCACAATGCCACTATCCCAATGATGGCAGATGCACAGACTATCGTAGTTTGTAAAAACGATGGCAAGAAGATTACCATTAGGTCAGCCACTTTGGAGGGAAAAATTGGGAGCAAAAAGGTGTTGGATTTGATTGCAGACCAGACCGACGGTGGCAAAGCGTCAATCAAGAAACGTGTAAAAAAGTATAATCTAAAAAAATTCAATTAAGCGATATGAAACTGGTATTCAAGAAAAATAAGGCTCAGGAAGTGGCGGTGACCATGTTCAAGGGCACTTCTGAAATACAATTCTCGTACATAGAGATGATCAAGGCTTTGTTAGCCGGCGAACCGCTCGATAGAGACTTTGACGAGAATTTTTCTGAAGAGGAACAAGTACAGATTAATGCAGTGCTTCAGGAGATAGAGAATACGTCAAAGGAAAATAATGAGACAGAGCCCGAAGCTGTTGCCCAAGAAGTTGGCGAAGAAGAATTGCCGTTCTAATAGTAATAATTAAAGAAAGGAGTATGCTTTCAATGAAACGTATACAATAAATAAAGACCCACCGAGGCGGTGAACAAGCTAATGTTCCCCGCCCGGGGAGTCGTATCCATAGGCGGCGGACATTAGTCAACAGACTGATGCCCGCTTTTTTTGTGCCTTGAAACAGCCTGACTATCAGGTGTGGCAATGAGTTGGATTTAGATTTCAATACCGGGGAAACCCCGGGAAGTCTAATAAGTTCAACGCTGGCGCAGCGGGCTGGGAGAAGCGATTCTGCCTCCCGCTGCTTTTGTTAAAAGAAAAATGGTGTTTGTAACACATTGAAAATCAGCGGTGGCAATAAGTTGGATTTAGATTTATATGTAGGGCGGAAGCTGGCGGGATGCTACGCAGGGGGAGCCCGAGGAAATAAAACAAATGTTGAACTTAATAATAGGAGGTAACGCCTATGGACAAGACAAAACAAAAATTGAAACAGGCGCGACAACCTGATGATGTGTCGCAAAAAGAAGAGCTGGACGCTCTGGACGTGCTGGGTAATTGGCTGACGAAAAAGCAGAAAGGTCTATATGCACAATCGCAGGCACAATGATACCAAGACAAACAAAGAGCTGCTCGACCTTATGGTATCCAAGAGCAGTATGATGAATGAAGAGGAACGGAAGAAGGTTTTTGAGGTCAGGCTGTTAAAGCTATATTTTGAAAATGATTATGGATGGAAGGATTATAGCATCAAGCTGTTTGAGGATGTTAATACTTATCTGAACTATTCAAGCAGAGTGGCTTTTGAGTATCTGAGAGCAATTAATCAGATAGTTCAGCAATGTCATATGCATAATATGTCTGCTGGAGATGGAATTATTCGGCTATATGACGTAATCTTAGATCGTATTGCAGGATATGTTCAGGACTTTGACCGGGAATTGCTGGAATTACCTGATGATTTCTTATACAGGAAGAAAGAGATGTTGATGATGAAGGAGGAATATAGGAAAGCTAGGGCAAACTTTAAACTGGAGTATCATGGTTATCTGAAAGGACTGGCCGACAATATGCATAAGGTTATTTCTTTATGCCAAAGGGTGGGAGATGAGCGTGAGAAACTACATTTCTTAGTGGTGTTGGTAGATGAGATTGTGGCTTTTGAAGATGATATAGCCAGATTTAGAAGCATGGACAATAAGACAGAAGAGGAAGAAAATGCCAGGCAGGCGATATCTGATGAAGAGATGATATTGGCCAAGACGGAGGCAATAGAGTGTGTGCAGGAATTAAACCAGACATTGAAACGTCATGATTATAATCGAACATTAGCCTATTATATCTTCTATGCAGCCTATCTGAATATGAAATTGGATGATAGGATTATGGCAAAACAGATGTTGGCAAGATTCCATACCACCGGTGTTGATATCAGGCATTATACGTTGGCAGTGCAGGAATTGTATAAAACGACAACAGCTGCCCTGGGGGCAAGCTGACATAAAATACCAAACACCTCGGAGAAGACAGGCCCTTTCCCGGGGCGTATGTTGTTTTTTGTTGCATTATTGGTATTTTTCGTGCGTTTTGTTTGGTGGTAAAGAGATTTTTCGTATATTTGACTAACGTCGAAGATACTTCCGCTTGAAAAATCTCAAATATAATTTGGATTTTTGCTCGCTTATTCGTATCTTTGCCAACGGAAAGGGGTGTTGACATCTGGAATCACCCTGAGTACATAAATGTGAATAAACTAAAAATATCTCGTAACGTGCTGAATCTTAATGTTTTAAGGCCTGCCTTGCGGAAAGATTGATGGAGGGGAAATGTCAAACGTGGTATTATTTTATAAATCTCATAAGAGCATTTTTTGGGGCGTAATAGTTGCTTTTCTAGTAATAGTGATTATTTTCCCCATTCTGCTTACGAGAACCTGGGGGCCAGAATGTCTGAAGTTTACTGAGTCAACAGGATGGATTGGAGATACTCTTGGTGGAATAACTGCTCCATTCATAGGCTTCGTTAATATTATACTGCTAATCTGGACCTTGTGGAAGCAGGTAGATTTTAATAAAGAACAGCTTACTGTTCAGAAGAATGAACAGTTCAAAGCCGCATTCTTCCAAATGCTTCAAACTCAGAGAGAACTTTTGCATGAGGTAAAGGGAACTTTCTTTTCACGTAACATGGAAAGGGATGTTAATGGAGGAAAGGTTGCGGGCTTGGATTATTTCCGTAATGCTGGAGCAGAACTGAAGACTCTGTTTTGTGTTCTTGATGGTGAAGTCGCTACCGAAGATTTGCTAAGCAAGAATGTAATGGAAAGATATGGCATCACGGAAGAAGTGCAAGGGAGCTATAGTCAGGCTGGCAATGAGAAGCAATTGCGGATAGCATACAAACAATTCTTTGAAGTTCATATAGAGATGGCGAACTACTTCCGTCATTTGTATCATATTCTGAAGTTTATAAGCGAAGAAAAGAAGGATTCAATAAAAAATCTTTCCGATGAAAAAGAAAAAACAGATATAACCAAATGGTACAAAGGCTATGCCGACATGCTCCAGGCAACTCTTTCGGCTGAAGAACTAAGGATGGCTTACTATAATTGTGCCGCCTTTGATAATGCCCGAGAACTATTCAAGGAGTTTCAGTTCGTGGAGAATTTGACAAAGAAGAACTTGATACGGCCTGATAAAGATGTAATGGAAGGATTTGAGATAAAGGAGAAGTATTAGTATGAATCATATCGTTGAGAATATAATCGCTTACCTTAATTCAGCGAATACCGAAGGCGCCTTTCATGTGAAAGGTGAATGGGGTAGCGGAAAAACCTATTTCTTTAAGGAGATACTTCCAGAAAAGATAAAAGGACAGGTTGACCGAATCCAAGTAATGATTTCACTCTTTGGCTTGGAGAGTGTAAAGGAGATACCTTTCAGGCTTCTCAATGCTTACGTTAATAAGAAGAGTGAACTAAAGGAGGGCATTAGTAAAGATTTGGATCGGGGATTGGATTTCCTCGATATGAAATATGGTGTAGATAGAAAGTTGTTTGGCTTGGAATTGCACGATGAGGATGAGTTGATTTACAATATCATTCCCAAAGATGAAGTCTATCTTTGTTTTGATGATTTAGAAAGATTTGTGTCAAGTAAAAATGTGGCAGAGATATTAGGCACAATTAACAATCTTGTTGAGAATCTGGGCTACAAGGTAATAGTGATTTCAAACGATCATTATAATATCAATGACAATGATGCTGATTTCATCAAGTCGCAATTTAAGGAAAAAGTGATTGGTAGTGCGATGGCTTTTATTCCTGAAATAAAGGATATATACGGTAGTCTCATTGATACATATAAGGATACTGAATTTTCCGCTTTTATGAGGCGTGACGATGTATCGATATTGTTCCTTCCTCAAAAACGTCACAAACTCTATCGCAAAGGTTTTGAGAATATAAGAAACCTTAAATTTGCCATGACTAATTTCTTTGGCGTATTTGAGCATTATAAAGAATCAATATCAGATAATCAGACAGTTAAAAGTCTGAAGTATTATCTGGCTTTTATTATAGGCGTGTCTATAGAGTATAAGAAAGACATTCTGACCGATAGTGACTGTCATGGGATTGATGTTGATACAGATGTATTCAACCTTAGTTTGGTAGATGACGATACGATGGAGAAAGAAGTAACGGTGATGTTTGACGAAATGGAGAAAACAGCTGATGAAAAAGAAAAATTGGCTAAGGAAGAGAAGTTTAATGACATATATCGTAAGAGATTCTATCGAGTCTATGCAAAGGATGTGAATCAAACAAGTGTCTTTCACGAAGAATTGTACAATAACATAACGAAAGGTTATCCAATTGATTTCGAAAAGCTGGAAGACAACTTAAAAAAGAAGGTCTATGATAATGAGCAAGCGGAGAATCCCGGTAACGTAGTTGTTGCACAAACACTTGACTGGACCATCTTTAATTTCTCTGATGAGGAGATTAAAAACAAGATGCAGACGCTTCTGAGCGCAGTTGTAGATGGCAGTCTGAAATATTGCGCTGCCTATGTAAATGCCTTTTCATTCCTTGATATTTACAGTTCTGTTATAGGTAAGAACCATGGCGAACTGCTTGAGATTTTTAAAAAGGGCTTTTCAAAATACTTATCTAACCATGAGATAGACCGGATGGAGGGTGTCGGTATGGAAATGGTTGCACAATCTATACCCTCACAAACAAAAGCCTTTTACGATTATCTAAAGGAAGAACTACATAAGAAGTGGGAAACAAAACAAAATCAGGGAATAAAAGAAATGATTAATCTCTTCAATACGGATGTCCCAAAATTTTGTGGTTTGTTTTCTCAAAGCGATAGTGGCATGACATCCCATTACATTACTGAAGCTGTGTTGCAGAATGTTCCAGAAGATGCTGTCGAGAAAAGAATGCTTGCTTTGAGTCCTAAGGATGTTCACATGTTAGCAAAACTTGTTAGTCAAAGGTTTTCTCCTCAGGATATTTACTCTTTTCATTTACAGAAAGAGAACGGTTTCCTTGCTGCCATGAAAAGGGGCATCGAATCCATCGAAGGTGATGATACCGTTTCCAAGGTTGAAGCAAAACATGTTTTGTTGTATCAGGTGAACAAAGCTTTGAGAAATTTTGAAATTGCGGGGTAATTTTGGCTTTTGTATTTGGAATGACGCAGGATAAGAAGTGGCAGGAAAGGTATCAGAAGGTGATGGATTTTGTAATGACGAATCATCGCAACCCGTCTAAGCATCGCGTTGAGGAGCATGACTACTTAAATTGGCTGAAGGCCAATAGAAAGGCTTTTAATGCAGGGAAGATGAAGCCGGAGAGGGTAGAGAAGTTTAGAAAACTTCTGGAAATGACGGAACAGTATAGAAGGAAGAATCAGTATGAATAGAAGGTTCTTGAACAAGCCAAGCGGCAGAGCCGAGCGGCGATAATATCGCAACATGCGGGACAATATAAACAAAAGAAATGAGGCAGCTCGATACGACATATCATTACGGGATGGTTGGGTATCTGATGGACTTCGGGTTTGGAGGGTTCATCGGGTACGGGAAAGGCGTGCCAGTATGATTGGTGATGGAAGAGCTGAGGAGAAGGATGATGTATGATGGCTGAAGGATGATGTGAAGTGTGGGGCTGCAGGAGCAGCCTTGCAGTCAGATGGTATATATGGGCATCCCCCGATTCAGCTTTTCGTGAGCTGGGTCGGGGGATGTCTGTTTTTGGTTACTGGCGGCGATCACATCACCTGGCATGATGATTGGTGCAAGTGATTTGTCATTGTTGATACACATGAAATAACGATTCTATTTTTAATTATAGGTATTTTTAATCTAAATGTCAAAATAAAATATAAATTTTGTGCTATTTTATTTCTATATTCGGATATTTTTAGTATCTTTGCACCCACAAAGTTATCTTAAAGTGTACTGATATGATACAAGAACTGAAAATCA
>Ga0256404_1004277_pt1 | contig 27290 bp, 18 predicted proteins | sample RumenRJG_01DNA_FD_185990 | JGI IMG/M metagenome (GOLD analysis project Ga0256404, IMG submission 185990) | Bovine rumen microbial communities from Lethbridge, Alberta, Canada - RJG_01 | ecosystem: Host-associated > Mammals > Digestive system > Stomach > Rumen | place: Canada: Alberta | collected...
CGGAATACTCGAAGGTGACACGTCTTCCGGTCTTCTCGAAATAATATTCTATGGCAGGCATGATCTCTGAGAGAGAATACTTATTTGCTATGGGCATGAGGGTCTTTCTCGTCTCATCGTTTGGAGCATGAAGACTGAGGGCAAGAGTTATGCCGTAATTAAGGTCCGCAAGCTCTCTTATACGGGGAACGAGACCACAGGTGGAAACGGTAATGTTTCTTCTTGAGATATTGAGACCGTTCTCATCTGAGATCATGCGGATAAATCTGGTGAATTCCTCGAAATTATCCAGAGGCTCACCTGAACCCATGATGACGATGTTATCGACTCTTTCTCCTGTGTCGCGCTGCATACGGTAGACCTGTCCCAGCATCTCTCCGGAGGTGAGGTTACGTGCAAGTCCGTCGATGGTCGAGGCGCAGAATTTGCAGCCCATACGGCAGCCTACCTGACTGGATATGCAGACAGAATTTCCGTGCTGGTACTGCATCCACACAGACTCTATAACATGACCGTCCTGCATACGGTTAATGAATTTCTTTGTACCGTCGATTTTTGAGGTCAGGACCTCTACTGTTTTAGGAAGAGCTGCGGAGTAATTCTCCGAAAGCTTATCTCTCAGCTGTTTTGAGACATTGGTCATCTCATCATATCCGTCCACCAGCTTCACGTGAAGCCACTGGTATATCTGTTTTGCGCGGAAAGGCTTTTCGCCCATTTCCGCCACAAGTGTTTCTAAATCTTTATATTCAAGATCTCGTAAATTCTTCATTCTTTTTTAGTTTTCTATAGTTTAAAAGCAGGGAGGATACATGGAGCTATGCTCGTACCTGAACTCGTTTTTGAATCAGTTTTTAGTGAAAACGCAGAGATAGAATCCGTCTGAAGGCTCACCGGGAAGGAACTTTCTCTCCTTCAAAAGGGTTATGCCCGGAATCTCAAGGATAAAATCCCTGTTATCCTCATTCTCCTCTTTACTGAGGGTACAGGTGGAGTAAACAAGCTTTCCGCCCGGTTTTACATAGCGTACTACAGTTGTGAGGATCTCTCTTTGAAGAGCCTGAAGCTCCTTTATGCCATCAAGGGATGCACCAAAGCGGATATCCGGCTTTTTGCCGATTATTCCGAGACCTGAACATGGAAGGTCTGCCAGCACTATATCGGCTTTTCCCTGTCCCTTTTCATCAAGAAGTGACTCATCGGGAGTCCTTGCGTCAAAGGCTTTTGCCGATATATTTTTAAGCTCAAGTCTGTCAATGTTTTCCTGTATGAGTCTGACCTTTTCTTCCGTAAGGTCTCTGGCATCCACATGTCCTGTGCCCTTAAGAAGCTCTGCCACATGACAGCTCTTTCCGCCGGGAGCTGCACAGACATCAACTATATAATCTCCTTCCTTAGGTTCAGCCTCCAGACCAACCTGCTGGGAAGCATAATCCTGGATGGTTATCTCCCCTGTCTTGAAGAGCTTTGTCTTTGAGATATTACCATCCATGACCTCTGAATGACCGTCCTTGAAGCGGACATAATTCTCCTTTGATCCCGTAAGAAACCATTGAAGCATCTTTTCGGCAGCTTCCTTTCCGTAAAGCTTTCGGAGATAGTCATAGAGCCAGAGTGGGGAGCTGAGTCTTATATAGGCAGGAGTCTTTCCGGTATGTCTGAGATCTGCAAAAATAGTCTCCTTTTCTCTGGATACTGAACGGAGGACACCGTTCACATAGCCGGAAAGGAAAAAGATCCGGTTTTCATTCTGTTTCTTTATGAAATTGACAGCCTCATTGATGGAAGCACTGTCCGGAACCTTATCCATATAAAGAATCTGATATGCGGACATACGAAGAACAGTCCTTATGAGGGGATCCATGTTCTTTGTATGGGTCTTACTGAATTTGTTGAGGATAAAGTCCAGCTGAATGGTGTATTCTATAGTGCCGTCAACGAGACGGGTGATAAAGGCTCTGTCCCGCTCGGTGAGGTTTGTATATTGGTGAAGCTGTTCTCTCAGAATGAGGTGGGAGAACTGTTTTTCCTCAAGAATTTTTACAAGGCTATGAACAGCAATAGACCGCGGTGTTACTGCGGTCTTTTTCATTTTAATATTATTATTCATTTATTATCTTCTTCTGTTATTTCCCTTTGCGATGAGAATCAAACGTAAAAGCTGCAAAATTGATGATGCTGCAGCGGCAACATAGGTAAGGGCAGCTGCCCTGAGAACGGCCTTCACACCTGAAAGCTCTTCCCGGGTCATCATGCCGTTTTCCTGAAGAGTCTGAACTGCTCGTCTTGAAGCATCGAACTCTACGGGCAGTGTAAGGATCTGGAAAGATATAGCAACAACAAATGCCATGATTCCGAAGTTGATAAGGGGAGTCATACCTATGAAGAGTCCAAAGATGATCAATGGAATCGAAAACTTTGAAGCCAGGGCACAGGCAGGAGAAATGGTTCGCGTAAGTACAAGCGGTGAATAACTTCTTGCATCCTGAATGGCGTGTCCGCACTCATGGGCGGCAACACCGATGGCAGCTATAGAGCTGCTTCCGATAGTTGACTGGCTTAAATTAAGGACTTTCTTACTTGGTACATAGTTATCTGTAAGATGACCCTGGATGTCCTGAACTCTCACATTGCTGATACCGTTTCTCTCAAGGATCATCTGAGCGGCCTGAGCACCGGTGAGACCGGAACCAGACATGACTCTCGAATACTTTTCAAAGGTTGAGTTTACATTGGCACTGGCAATCATACTAAATGCAGCACCGATGAGAACAAGAATATATGTCCAATCAAAATACATTGGATATCCGTAACCGTACATAGTAAAACCTCCCCTATTCACTAAATGATGAGAAAATGCCCTTAAAATCTGTAACCTCTCAGGAAATCTTCTGCTGTCATGCGTTTCTTTCCTTCAAGCTGAAGCTCGTTAAGTTTTAGGTAATCCGCACCGCAGAAAGCGATGAGAAGCTTCTTTCTGTCGCTGAAAAGCTTTGCTGACTTTTCCCTGTCTGACCTTTCGGAATCCCTGTCTGTTTCAAGATCCGAGACCTCCTGAAGATCATATCCCTTTATATCTTCGGCTGTGAGCACCGTTGCATCCCAGAGCTTGAGCTGCTTTCCCGAAAGGAAGGTGTATGCTGAAGGCCACGGGTTGAGACCACGGATCTGGCGCTCTATATCTACGGCGGGACGTGACCAGTCTATGAGACCGGATGATTTTGTAAAAAGGCCTACCTTGGTGGCAAGGGATGCATCCTGTGGTGTGCGGGTAAGTGTACCCTTTTCCAATGCCTCAAGAGTCTCAACAATAAGCTCCCCGCCAAGAGCTGCAAGCTTGTCAAAAAGACTGCCGCCGGTCTCTTTTTTATCAAGACGGAGCTTCTTTGTCATGAGGATATCTCCTGTATCGAGACCTGCGTCCATAAGCATGGTGGTGACGCCGGATTCCTCATCTCCATTAAGAACCGCCCACTGTATTGGTGCTGCTCCGCGGTACTTCGGAAGCAGTGATGCGTGAACATTGATGCAGCCGTACTTCGGGATATCCAGAATTTCCTGAGGAAGTATCTGACCGAAGGCGGTAACAACAATGACGTCAGGAGCCAGTTCCCTGAGAAGCTGTTTTGCCTCTTCGTCTGTACGGATCTTAAGAGGAGTGATAACAGGGATGTTAAGCTTTTCAGCAGCGATCCTTACATCACTTTTCTGAGCTTCTCCGTGACGACCCTTCGGACGGTCAGGCTGTGTCACAACAAGTGATATTTCATGACCTGCCTTATAAAGATACTCTAAAGTTGACACCGCAAAATCAGGTGTTCCCATGAATATTACTTTCAAATCTTTCCTCCTGATAGGCTAAAGCAATTCTGTTCTATGATATATGACTTTGTTTTACGGGGGTACTCTTAATCTGCAAGCAAGAAAAAGAGATGTGAAGCGTTAAGCCTCCTCTTCTTCCTCCTCGTCATAATCATAATCCTCAAGGTTCTCGTATGTTACGTCCTCAAGTTCGCCCTCCACCTTTGTGGTGTAAAGAACTCCGTGTAAGTGGTCGTTCTCGTGAGCCATGGCTCTCGCAAGAAGACCCTCTGCATCGAACTCATAGGGCTCCATGTTTATGTCACAGGCCTTGACATGAACCTTCATAGGACGGGTAACTACACCCTCCTTGCCCGGAACTGAAAGGCATCCCTCTTCACCGGTCTGCTCTTCCTCTCCGATAGCTGTCACTGTAGGATTGATACATACATAACGCTTTCCGTCACCGATATCCACAACGAAAAGCTGACGAAGGATACCTACCTGAGGGGCTGCAAGACCTACACCATTTGCATCATACATGGTCTCAAACATATCCATGATAAGCTCCTTTGTACGGTCAGAAACAGCCTTTATAGGCTTACACTCCTTCTCAAGAATAGGATCTCCGATTACTCTTATAGTTCTTAATGCCATTTTTATACTCCCTGATAAATGTGGTTTGTATTGTTTCATGTAAGAAGGACTTGCAGTTTTTTGAAAAGCTCCAAGACCAATCATTGTACGTCATAATTAAGCATGACCAGCCCACGCTTGTCAACATTTCTGACAGCAGCAGTGAACCTGTCCCTTAACTGAATAATTATATCATGCTCAGGATGTTTAATATACACGATTTTTCGGTATATGTCATTCACCTTGTATACACTCGCATTAAGAGGACCGATAAATTCAGCCCCGGCGGCTTCGCATTCCGGTTTAAATGTCTCTGCAGCAGAACTGCTCATTACGGAAAGCATGTCCTCGTCCTTTGACAAAAGCTGTATGGTCATAAGGTGTTCGATGGGAGGATATCCCATCAGTTTTCGGAAGCCTATCTCCTTTTCATAGAACAGCTTGTAGTTCTGGGCAGCTGACAGTGCGATGGAATAATGATCCGGCTGATAGGTCTGTATGATGACCTGACCCGAATCCTTGTCACGTCCTGCTCTGCCTGCAGCCTGGGTTATGAGCTGAAATGTTTTTTCTGATGCATGAAAATCCGGTGCTGACAGGCTGAGATCCGCTGCGATGAGACCAACGAGAGTCACATCCGGGAAATCATGGCCCTTTACTATCATCTGTGTGCCTATAAGTATATCTGCCTTATGACTACGGAACTGCTCCAGGATCTTTTCGTGGCCGCCCTTGTTCTTTGTGGTGTCGGCATCCATTCTGAGCACTACGGCTTCAGGGAAGGTCTGCTTTACCAGGCTTTCCAGTTTTTCGGTTCCGAATCCGAAGGGGGCAAGATATGGACTTCCGCAGGCAGGGCACTTCTTCATGAGAGGGATCTCATGTCCGCAGTAATGGCATCTCATGATGCCGTCCCTGTGAAGTGTCAGAGATACGTCACAATGAGGACATTTTACTGACTGACCGCAGCTTCTGCAGGAAACGAAATTACTGTAGCCTCTTCTGTTCATGAAGAGCATGATCTGCTCATGCCTGTTGAGCTTTTCTGTTATGAGCTCATGAAGCCTGTCTGAGAAAATGCTGCGGTTTCCTCTGGCCAGTTCTTCTCTAAGGTCAATGATCTCGGTGGCAGCAAGGCTTGATCCTGATTTGGCTCTTCGGTGAAGCTCTATAAGAGAGACTTCCTTCTTAAGAGCCTTAGTGTAAATGTTAACAGAGGGGGTGGCAGACCCATAAAGTACAGGACAATTGCAAAGCTTTGCCCTCTGATATGCCACATCCCTGGTTTCGTATCTTGGAGCGGTTTCCGATTTGTAGGCACCTTCGTGCTCTTCATCCATGATGATGATTCCCAGCTTTTCAAAGGGGGCAAATACAGCGGAACGTGGTCCCACAAGTATATCAACCTCTCCTTTTTCGCATTTCATATACTGCTCGAAACGCTCGCCTATGCTCATCCGGGAATTAAGGATGGCCACTCGTCCTCTGAATCTGGTGGATACCCTGATTACTGTCTGGTATGTGAGAGAGATTTCGGGAATAAGCATTATCACCTTGTAGCCAGCCTTTATGACCTTATCCATTACATGAAGATAGACCTCAGTCTTTCCTGAGCCTGTGATTCCGTGGAGGAGGAAGCGTGGAACATCTGAAGCCGGTCTCTCAAGGCAGCCTTTGAAACCCGCTATGATACGGTCTGCAGCAGCCTGCTGCTCCGGGTTAAGTTCATGATACTCATCCTTTTCACAGGCATACCGGAGAAGAGGATCGATACGGCGGGCATTCTTTCTTACTGCACGCTTGACCGGAAGGACAGTCTTCAGACACTGGTTCATGGTGGTGCCGTATTCCGCGGACATCCATGATGCCAGATGGATGAGCTGTTCCTTAACTGAGATGGCGTCATGCATGACGCTTTTTATTTCCTTGACCTTGGAAGGATCATAGTCCACATACTCCGTGAGCCCTACTACATATCCTGTTTTTATGGCATTTGAAACACCAAAAGGGATAGAAACTCTATCCCCTGCTGCAACCTCCATCCCCGAAGGGATGCGATAAGTGTATGCCCTGTCCAGGGCATCACTTGTAATATCAATTATTATCTGTGCGTACATCAAACTTTTTCCTGTCTGAATTCCTTTACGATCTCAGACAATTTCATACTGTTGGAACCTTTGAATAAAACCACGTCCCCGTCATTGGCGACTGCATGAATGGTGTTATCGAGCTCTGAGAAATCATTGAAATACTCGATGGTAGGCTTTTTACCGGAATCCCTGTCGGAAGAATCAAATACAGCGTTTATGCCTGTTCCGATGTAGGATGCCTTTTCTCCAAGCAGGAACACCACATCTATCGGGAGAGTTGCAAGATATTCACCTACCTCTCTGTGGTAATCCAGTGTCTTGTCACCGAGCTCGAGCATGTCAGCAAGTACAGCTATCTTTCTTGTACCATCGATCTGTGACAATGCTTCGAGTCCCGCTTTCATGGAAACAGGGGAAGCATTGTAAGCGTCATCGATGACGGTGACGCCGGAGGCTGTCCTGAAGGTCTCTCCGCGGCCCTGGACACCTGTGAAGGACTCAAGTTTTGCCTTTGCACCCTCCGGATCAACCCCTGCATCCTCTGAAATATGCATGGCGGCAGAGGCATTCTGAAGCATATGATTACCCTTCATAAGAAGTGATAAGGAGTAATCCTTAATGGAATAATGTCTGATGTCGATGTTCTTATCCACAGCGATACCAAACTCATGGAGCTTTTCCACGGTAAGTGTTCTAAGCAGAGGATCATCATCGTTTGTGTAAAGAATGATATCCTTTTTCGTTCCGTCAAGAATGTGGAGCTTCTCCTTCATGATATTTTCCTGGGTCTTCAGATATTCGATATGGGCGATACCGATGTTTGTCACTGCGGCAATGTCTACTGACGCAACATTGGCTATTTTTGTCATCTCGCCGGGCTCTGAAATACCGAGCTCGATAACGGCGATATCAGCACCTGAATGAGCCATCCTGAACATGGTGATGGGAACTCCCACCTGAGAGTTGGCATTTCCGGCAGTCTGGAACACCTTCAATCCGGCACTGAGAGCCTCGGCTATCATGGTTCTGGTGGTGGTCTTTCCTACGGAGCCTGTGACGCCGATGACCTTTCCGTGAAACTTAAGACGTTCCATGTAGCCTATTTCCTGAAGGGCTGTCTTTGTGTCCGGAACCTGATAGAACTTTACCTCAGGATACTTTTCTTTAAGAGGTCTGATATCTCTGGAAGAAAGTACAGAAACGGCACCGTTCTTTATTGCCATATCAATGTAGTCATGTCCGTCACTGCGCTCTCCGATAATGGGAACGAACAGTGCGTTATGCATCTCTTTTCTGGAATCAAGTACTATCTCCTCGATCCCTTCATCTGTAAACCCAAAGCTTATATCTGCAGATATCATAAAAAAGTCCTCTTTATAGTCATAAATTGTATTTTTTTGCAGTCTCTTCTATCACTTCACTGTCAAGGAAATGAGTTCTTACGCCCTTCACTTCCTGATAGTCTTCGTGACCCTTTCCGATAACGGCTATCATATCGCCCTTTTCCGCATGGGTCATGGCATATTCGATGGCCTCACGGCGATCAGGTATCTCAACGAACTTTCCGCCTGCAGGAACAAGTGTTGACTTGATGTCGTTAATGATATCGAGAGGATCTTCAAAACGTGAGTTGTCGGAAGTAAGGATACTGAGATCCGCGAATTCTGCAGCAGCCTTGCCCATGCCGTATCTTCTGTCCCTGGATCTGTTTCCGCCGCAGCCGAAAACCACAACAAGACGCTTTGGCTTATATTCCCTCAGGGTGCTGAGGAGGTTCTCCATAGCCATCTCGTTATGGGCGTAGTCTACGAGTACAGACATGGTGTCATTCTTAAATGCCACCTCTGTTCTCCCCGCTACATGAACATTTCTGAGGGCACTGAGAACAGCCTTTGGACGGATGCCTTGAAGGGTGAGACAGCTGATGGCTGCCATGGCATTGTAGACATTGTACCTGCCCGGAAGATCAAGCTTTATGTCAAGCTCTGTGCGTCCGAGTACATGGAATTCGATACCTACGAAATCGCTGCTGCTTACAGGATGAAGCTTATCTGCCATGAAATCCGCGGTTTTCTTCAGTGAGAAGGTGTACATCTTGCAAGGTGAACCCTGAAGGAGCTCTTCCGCATAGTCGGCGTCCATATTGATGATTCCGACCTTTGACTGCTTGAAGATGCAGCTCTTGTAGTACTTGTACTCTTCGAAATCCGCATGCTCGTTTGGTCCGATGTGATCGGGTTCGATGTTAGTGAAGATACCGTAGTCAAAGGTGATGGCTGATACTCTGTTAAGCTTAAATGCCTGTGAAGATGCCTCGAGAACCACGTAGCTGCATCCGGCAGATACCATGTCTCTGAAATACTTCTGCAGGTCATAGGACTCGGGAGTTGTGTTCTTTGTTTCTATATGATTTCCTGAGTACTCCACTCCTGTTGTGCCGATATAACCTGCTGATTTTCCATCGGCTTCCAAGATCTGCTTTATCATGTGGGCAGTTGTGGTCTTGCCCTTCGTTCCGGTGATGCCGATAACTGTCAGCTCCTTTTCCGGGTATCCGAAACGTGCCGCACTGATATGGGCAAGAGCCTCACGGGCATTCTCCACCCTGACGATAGTGATATCCTCGTTGATTTCCGAAAGGTCTACAGGAAGAGCCTGAGCTTCGTCCTCCACAACTATAGAAGTACATCCCTTTGAGATTACATCCGGAATGAACTGATGAGAATCTGTGTTTGCACCCTTCATGCATACAAATACTGTATCAGGGGCAGCTTTTCTTGAGTCAAATATGACTTCAGATACCTCCTTTGAAGAGGTATCTCCGTGTAAAGTCTCATATGATAAATCTTTAAGCCAATCTGAAAATATAGCCATGATATATAACGCTTTCTATTTTTGAATGAATATATGAGTGATAGTGGTAATCCGGATTGCTTCGTGCTTCGCACTCCCGCAATCCGGATGTATATTCGGAAATCGCTCTGCTCATTTAATCCGCATGGCTTTTATCCTTATATACATCAGGTTGCGCTATGGACGAGCTAATATGCAAGCGAACTTGCAATTCGACGGTCGCAGCGCAACACTATCTTGTTTAGAACAGACCTACGATCTTTCCGTCAACTACGTCGATATCGAAAGCTGCAGGCTTCTTGGGAAGCCCCGGCATGGTCATGATATCTCCTGTGAGGCATACGATAAAGCCTGCACCTGCTGACACGTAGGCATCTCTTACTGTGATACGGAAGTTTTCAGGTCTTCCAAGCTTCTTGGGATCATCGCTCAGGCTGTACTGGGTCTTAGCCATACATACAGGTACGTTTCCGAATCCGAGCTCTGTAAGACGGTCCAGAGATTTCTTTGCTTTTGCATCAAAATCCACTCCGTCTGCTCCGTAGATCTTTGTGGCTACGGCTTCGATCTTGTCGAAAAGAGAATCGGAAAGCTTCTGTACAGGCGTAAAATCCGACTTCTTTGTTTCAAGGGTTCTGACTACAGCCTCTGCAAGTGCTGTACCGCCCTTTCCGCCTTCTCCGTGAACCTTTGAAAGAGCAAATTCCGCACCCTTCTCACGACAGAAGTTTTCCACGAACTGAAGCTCTGCTTCCGTATCCGATGCGAACTGATTGATAGCGACTACTACAGGTACTCCGTAGGTCTGCAGGTTCTCGATGTGCTTCTCGAGGTTTACGATACCACTCTTGAGAGCCTCGATATTCTCGGCGCCAAGCTCTGCCTTGGGAACACCGCCGTTGTACTTTAAGGCACGTACTGTTGCAACAAGAACAACAGCATCAGGAACAAAGCCGGCCATCTGGCACTTGATGTCAAAGAACTTTTCAGCACCGAGATCTGCACCGAAGCCGGCCTCGGTAACTGCGATCTCACCCAGCTTCATGGCAAATCGTGTAGCCTGTACCGAATTGCAGCCGTGAGCGATGTTCGCAAAAGGTCCGCCGTGAACTATGGCCATATTGTGCTCAAGGGTCTGGATGATGTTTGGCTTGATGGCATCCTTGAGAAGAGCTGCCATAGCTCCTGTTGCATGAAGGTCTTCTGCAGTTACGGGCTTTCCGTCCACATCGTATGCAACGATGATACGAGCGAGACGTACCTTTAAGTCGTCCATATTATCTGCAAGGCAGAGAACTGCCATGATCTCTGAGGCAACGGTGATGACAAAGTGATCCTCTCTAACAACACCGTCAGTTTTTCTTCCCATTCCTATGATGATATTACGGAGCTGACGGTCGTTCATGTCTTCACATCTCTTCCAGTTGATGCTCTTTAAATCGATGCGTAGCTCGTTGCCCTGCTGTATATGATTGTCGAGGAGTGCGGCAAGGAGATTGTTGGCGCTGGTTATAGCGTGGAAATCTCCTGTAAAATGAAGATTCAGGTCCTCCATGGGAACTACCTGAGCGTAACCGCCGCCTGCGGCACCGCCCTTGATTCCGAAGCAGGGTCCGAGAGAAGGCTCTCTCAAAGCTACTACGGTTTTCTTTCCGATATGATTTAATGCATCTGCAAGACCGATGGATGTTGTAGTCTTACCCTCTCCTGCCGGTGTAGGGTTGATGGCTGTTACAAGAACAAGCTTTCCATCAGGCCTGTCCTTGATTTTTGACCAGAGCTCGTTGCTGAGCTTTGCCTTGTACTTTCCGTACTGCTCCAGATCATCCGCATCGATGTTGTATCTTGCCGCAACATCTGTGATGCGCTCCATCATGGCTTCCTGTGCGATTTGAATATCAGACTTCATTTTTTACCTCTTTCTCCTCTTTGATAGACAACAGAAAATCTATGATGCAAGAGAGGGAATTCCCGAAATGATTTATGTTACAGTTTTTTCGGGTTATCCGTTCTCCTATATCAACAAATTAAAAGAAATTATGAAAACAGTGAATCAAATTCCGCAAGAGTCATAAGTATCTTACGGGGCTTGGTGCCCTCTTCAGGGCCGACAACATTGGCATCCGCAAGCTGATCCATGATTCTTGCAGCGCGGTTGAATCCTATACGGAATTTACGCTGAAGCATACCGATGGATGCCTTCTCGGACTCGATGATAAGCTGTCCCGCATCATGGAAAAGCTCATCCATGTCACTCTGGGCTCCGCCCGAGCTTCCGACACCTCCGCCGGACTGAACCTTCGCCTGGATGTCCTCGCTGTACTCCACATCGCCCATTGTCTTTTTGATGAACTCAGTTACGGCTGAAACCTCCTGATCTGAAACAAAGGCACCCTGAACTCGTACAGGCTTAGGAATACCCTGAGGGAAGAAGAGCATATCTCCCTTTCCGAGAAGCTTCTCCGCACCGTTCATATCGATGATGGTACGGGAATCGGTTCCTGAGGATACCGCAAATGCGATACGGCTTGGGACATTGGCCTTGATAAGACCTGTGATGACATTTACTGTCGGACGCTGGGTTGCGATAACAAGGTGCATTCCCGCAGCTCTTGCAAGCTGTGCGATACGACAGATGGCATCCTCCACTTCCTGGCTTGAGACCATCATAAGGTCAGCCAGCTCGTCGATGATGATAACTATCTGAGGCAGCTTTTCCGGTTTCTGGTCTTCCGGAATCTCAGGATCGTTGATGATTCTTTCTATTTTTTCATTGTAGCCCTTCAGGTCTCTGGAACCTGTTTCGGCAAATTTCTTATATCGTTCTGTCATTTCCGCCACGGCCCAGTTGAGAGCGGCGGCAGCCTTCTTTGGATCCACTACCACAGGGATGAGAAGGTGAGGTATTCCGTTATAGACACTAAGCTCTACTACCTTCGGGTCCACCATGATCATACGGAGCTCCTCAGGCTTGTACTTGAAGAGCATGGACATGATAAGAGTGTTTATACAAACAGACTTACCTGAACCGGTAGAGCCGGCGATGAGAAGGTGAGGCATCTTTGCGATGTCTGTAACGATGGTCTTTCCTGAAATATCCTTACCTACACCAAAGGCGATCTTTGACTTAGAGTCAGCAAATTCAGGACTTCTCAGCACATCACCAAGGTGAACTATGGAGCTGTGCTTGTTGGGGACTTCTATACCTACGGCGGATTTTCCGGGGATAGGTGCCTCAATACGGATATCTGTGGCGGCAAGTCTCATCTTGATATCGTCCGTAAGAGAAACGATCTTTGAAACCTTGACACCGATATCCGGCTGTATTTCATATCTTGTAACAGAAGGTCCCACAGAAATGTCAGTGATCTTTACTTCGATATCGAAGCTCTTCAGGGTTTCCTGAAGGATCACGGCATTTTGACGGATTTCTTCTCTTGAATCCATATCCTTGGCTCCGCCTGATGACAGGAGGCTTAAAGGAGGAATGACATAAGGCTTCTGAGGCTTCTTCTGCTTTATCTCCTGCTCCACCTTCCTGTTGTCTGCTTCAGTCGGGGTGTTTTCAAGCTTTTCACGATCAAGCTGTGTCTGAGGCTTCTTTACAACAGGCTCAACATCAACCTCGATGACCTTGCCTCCGGCTGTAACTATACGTCTTGTTCCTGCTTCGGTCATATCACCGCTTGAAATCACAGACGATCTGTCAGAAGGAACAGCAGGTTCTTCTGTGAAGTCTTCTGTATATGCTTCTTCGGAAGCATAAGCATCATCCGATGAATCGTCAGTGGTGCCTTCTTCCACCGGTGCTATGGTGAGGATGTTGCCCGGAACTTCATCAGAGGTCTCGTCAGTATCATCCTGCTCCATCTCTATATCATAAGAGGTGGTATCTCTGTTACCGAATGCACCGGATATGATATTGCCCGAAGCTTCCATGCTTTCCTCAGAAGCAGAGAAATCCTTTTTGAAAGGATCGGCAGAGAAATCATCATTGATATCCGTGATGGAAATCTCCGGAGCCTGATTTCCACTGATATGCGGAACTCTTGCCTCAACAGATATATCAACATTCTCTTCGAAAGCGGATGCAGAAGCGTCGTAAGAAGCAGAATCATCTGCTTCAGCTATAGAATCTGAGTGGTTTACCGACATGCGGTTAAATGCAGCATCAAGAGCTGCTTCTACTGCATCGTAGGACTCACCTGAAGTTGTTGTTTCAGCTATGTCAGTGCTTTCAGCTGTGACTGCATCGGAAGATGGAACGGAAGTGGCTGCTGCTGTTGCAGAAGCTCCGTTAAGAGTCTCCGGACGAGGCTTAATGTTGTATTTGGATGCCTTTGGTCTCGGTAATGTGGAGGGATCCACCAGCATAACAGGTGTGTGCTTCACATTGAGAGGAAGCTCAACTGTATTGTCCTTATACTCGTCAGGTCCGAGAAAACGATTGGCATCATCAGTCTCAGGCTCCTTTGTTTCAGGGGATTCTGCATCATACTGTGAAGCTTCATTCATCTCGGGCTCATCGAAATAAGGAAGATCATTGAAGCTCAGATTTTCCTGAACCTCAGGTGCAGGCTGTAAAGCCGGAGCAGCCGAGGACTGATCGGCAAGTGAAAAGTCAACACGTCTTTGAGCCAGCTCACGCTGCTGTGCTTCTCTGGCCAGTCTCCTCTCCTCTCTGTGGATACGTGCTGATTCGGTGACATTGGTCCAGTCCTCCTTTGCACGCTCGGTGGCACGAAGTGCTGCAAGACTCGAGCTTTCCGCAATCATCCTTGCAAGAGGCTTCCCTGTTATATAAATGAGACATATGAAACAAGCCGCCAGAAGTATGAGCATGGAGCCTACATTTCCCGCGATGGTAAAAAGTACCATGGCAAGGGCTCCGCCAATGATTCCGCCGCCGGTTCCCTGCTGTGAGCCTTCTTTGTAAAAATCCGCCAGACTCATATTGGTGACACCGCCCCCGAAAGTGAGCTGGAAAATAGCTGAGATAAAGATCAGCATAAAGAGGGCTGTTGTCATGCGGAATGTTGCGTATGGATTGTCAAGATTTGACAGGATGAATACAACTACGAAGCTTAATAATATAGGAAAAAGGAAACCCATGATACCGAATAGTCCAAGCTGTACGCTCTTTAACACAGCTCCCACGGGTCCGCAAAGTCCTAAATTAGCTAAAAATAAAAATGCAGAAACTGCGAATGTAATAATAATCGCAACTTCATCACCCATCATAGGTGCATCATAAGTGTTCTTTTTGGAACGGCTGCTTTTTGAAGCGGCCTTCTTGGTTTTATTTTTACTACCCTTTGGTCTACCCATTTATTCCACCTTAAAATTGCAAAATATAACTCATATAGTATAGAACAAAAAAATCATAAAATCCATCTCCTAAAAACTCATGTTCTATTTTGATGAAATGTGACACCGCCTAAAGAGTGAATTTATATTGTTTTATGAAATTTGAACATGTTTCATTTGACTTTAAAAACCTGCGGTGATACCTTATGCTTAAAGACATAAAATTGCATGTCTTTAAATACACAGCTACCGGTTTCGAGTTTGTTGCAGGTGTCTGTGTCCATATTGAACTATATGGTTTTTATATGTAAAATTCTGCTGAGTAATTCAGTAAAATGGAGAACTTTATGATAAATGTTGCTATCGTAAGCCCGGATCATTCACTGGAGCCTGTTGATAAAGTTATAGCTGAACATGATTTCGGCTGCCATTTCTATAAGTATATGTATAAGAAGCTGTCGGATATAGATGATATATATCAGGACTGTAAGGGGAAGTGTGATGTTATCTTTTTCTCCGGAGAACTGGGTTATCATTACATAAAGAATAAATTTCCGGATATCAGGATACCCTGCACCTTTACAGCCTATGAACCTATAGATGTGCTGTCGATACTTCTTCAGTTCAAGATAGAACATCCTGCCACACCTCTTAACCGTATATTCTGTGATTTCCTGACTCCGACAAACAACTACATGGGAATCAGGCAGTATATAAGGAAGGAAGATTGTCCCTATTTCTTTGAGGACACTCACTATGACTATAAGCATATAACTGCTTATGCAAAGAAGCTGTGGGATGAAGGAAAGATAGATTACATACTCTCCCGCTCCATCAACAATCTGAAAAGGCTGGATGAAATACACATTCCGTATGTGGCGGTATTCCCTTCTGAGGACATGATCATTAAGTCCATAAGATCTGCCATGAAAGAGCTCCGGCTTAATCAGATTGAGCAGAAGGACGAGTTAAGCATTCTCATAAGACTTCCTTTCGGTGAAGATATAGAACAGGAGGAGCAGGAATACAGAGAAGCTACCGTGTATAAGATGCTTGCGGATTATCGTAAGGATACACACCGTCACTTCTCGATTTCACAGGGCTTCAACCAGTTTGAGATACATGACCGTCTTGAGGCAGGGACATTTGAAATAGATAAGATGAGACCTTTCCTTCTCAGGATGAAGAAGGAGCTTGGTTTTGCCTTCAGAATCGGTGCCGGAATGAGCTCTTCGAAGGAACGCTCCAGATATTTTGCGGAGCACGCTCTCATGGAGGCCAACAGATACGGAAGAAACGATGCGTTTTTCGTCGGTGAGGAAGGCAAGGTGACCGGACCACTCAGTTCCGACACCCAGCTCATGTACAATTATTCCAATGAAAAGGCCCTGAACTTCTCCCGCGAGAACGGAATCAATGAGACCAATATACTTAAGCTCATAAGCATGTTTGAGCAGGATGAAAAGCAGGTGATAAGCTCCCATGAGCTGTCTTCTCTTCTCGGAATCACACCGAGATCCGCAAGCCGTATCCTTGCAAAGCTTCTGGATCTCCATATCATCCGTCTCACGGAAAATGAGATTCAGGACAAGTCAGTACGTCAGGGCCGCCCGACTCATTACTTCAACTTCAACGTGATGGAGTTCCGGAATGCGCTGATGTGATATAAGTGTCAAGATATTAGAAAAAAAGACCTGTGTAGAGAGCTATGAAAGCTCCTGCACAGGTCTTTTTTTCCTAAAGTCATCGTGTGTCCGTCAATATTGCTCAGATGGAAATATGACGGCAAAAGCGATATCGGGCAGGGTTGCTTTCCCTGCCCGATTAAATCAGTCTTTAATTCTCTCGTCGCCCCACCAGAATACTGCGATGGTGCCGGGGCCTGTATGGCAGCTGATTGTAGGACCCACCTTAAAGAGGGAAGGCTTTCCGTCTTTAAGATTCGGGAACTTTTCGGCAATCATTGATGCCATCTTCTCTCCGTCTTCGGGACAGCCTGCATGATTGATGAAACATTTATCCGAATACTGGAGACGTCCGTCTGCGGTTTCCGCCATCTTCTGAAGTATGCGTTCCATGACCTTTTTCTTGGTTCTTATCTTTTCTCTTGTTTTGAGAGAACCATCATAGCAGATCTCAAGGAGAGGACAAATGTTTAAGACATTACCGATAAAACCGGAGGCCTTAGAAACACGTCCGCCCATGATGAGGAATTTGAGATCCGAGGTGAAGAACCATGACTGGATATGATGTTTATGTTCCTCTGCCCAAGCAGCGAGATCATCGATACTCATCCCTTCATCCCGGAGGTCGCACATCTTGTCTACAAGAAGTGCATAACCGCCTGTTGCATTGGCAGAATCGATAATTATGAGTTTTCTGTCAGGATAATCCTCACTCAGATTATCAGCGGCTATCCTTGCGGAATTGTAGGTTCCGGAAATGCCGCTGGAAAGAGTCACATGGATTATGTCTTTTCCTTCATCAAGGAACTTACGGAAGTGATCTTCGTATTCCTGAACGTTGACCTGAGAGGTTTTTGATTTCTCTCCCGCCAGCATACGTTTATAAATCTCGGCTGTAGTTATGGAATGTTCAAAATCGTCAATGTACTCATCGTTGCCCAGACTCAGGTGAAAAAAGCAGGGATAAACTTTCTTCTGCTCCACCCACTCCATAGAAGTGTCTATGGGAGTACAGCAGCTAATGATGTATTCGTTCATGATAATCTCCTATCAGTATCAGCATAATGATTAATATAAGGTTCAGATCATCGGGAGTGTTTCCCGACTGTTGAAAATTCTAAACCGTTACATTATAGCATAAAGCCGGATGCGAAACGATGTAAAAACGTTTTTCATCCGGCTTTTTTTAGTCTTTATTCAGATCACAGATTTCTTATGATCACTGAATGGTTTTTCTCTAATTATAGTTGGATTTAATCTCCAATTACGTTTCTTATAGCAACAGGAGTACGGTAGTTCCAACGGTAAATTCTGATACCTGACTTTCTTGAAGCGGCATTTACGATCTGACCGTTGCCTATGTACATACCAACGTGGTTGATGGTTCCGCCGCTGTTTGCATAGAATACAAGGTCACCGGGCTTCATGTTTTCGCTTGTCACCTTTACACCTGACTGAGCCTGATCACGGGAAACTCTGGGAACATAGATCCCGAAGTTTTTGAGAACAGACTGGACGAAACCGGAGCAGTCGGCACCATGAGTAAGGGATGTACCGCCCCATACATAAGGATTACCAACATACTGACAGGCAAAGTTGACAATCTTGTTTCTGAAAGCAGCAGCTGCGTTTGCTGCTTCTACAGCAGGATAATACTCGATGGCTTCCTGAAGAGCGTAGGTTACGGAGACATTGTTATCTCGTGTGGAAACGAAGGAGCCCTGAGTAGAATCGCTGTCATCACCGTCACCGAGATCGAGCTCTACCCATCCGTCCAGCTGGTTGACTACGTCATAGCGCTGACCGCTGGTTACCTGAGTCCAGGCCTCAGAGTCAGTGGATGGCTGTGATCTTACGTTAAGTGACTGGGTGTTGATAAGCGCCATAACGTGGGCATTCTGTAATGCAAGATCCTGGGCGGTCTGACCTGTTGCAAGGAGGTCTGCACGAACATATCCGTCTATTCCGCCGGACTTGATATGATACCAGCCGTTCTCTTCTCCGATGATATTACATCCGCCGTAGCCCGGGAATTTTCCAATGATGTTTGATATGCCGTCTTCCTTCGGTGAAGAACGAACATTGATGTAATCAGATGCAAGAGAAACACCAAGGTTATCGTACATATTGAGAACCTTCTGCTTGAGGTTCAGGGACTTGGCTTCATCAAGTCCGTATCCGAGAGAAACATTCTCATCGGAAGCTGACATGTATGCCAGGTCAACATTGTCAATGTTGGTGGTGGCAATCATGATCCAGTCCTTGCTGACTCTCTTCACTACCTCGTATTTTTCGCCCTTGGCTGCAGAACCTACAGTGTTGCCGTCTATGATCTCGGGAGTTGAACGGATACGGAGCTTATCTGCCAGAATGGTGGCTCTTGGTTTAATGAGGCTTCCTGCCAGGGTAACGGCTTCATCACCGGTGGCAACGTACTGAGAAGCTACGTAACCTTCCATACCGCCGGACCTGACATGCATCCAGCCTTCCGCTCCCTCGGGAGAAGCTTCAAGTACATCAACAGCAGAACCGTTGGCAAGCATACCCACGATTGTTGTGAGATCGTTCTGGTTTGGTGCGCTTCGAAAGTTGATGTAGCTGTCACACTTTATGATTCCCAGGTTTCCGTACTGGGAAATCGAATTCATGATGGCTTCCATCTGGATGCTCTTTGTGAAGACCTGAACTTCCTCAAGAGTGGTCATCTCTTTTTTAGGCTCCTGTGAAACAGCAGAACTTTCATCCTGAGAAGCCTGAGCTTCGGTTTCTGATGCAAGAGATTCTGTATAGGTGGCTTTTTGGCCGTTTATCGCCAAAGTTGCTACCAGTCCGATGACAATTACAGTCAGAACACCGGCTGCGACAAACATGATATTTTTTTCCTGGTCGCGCTTTTTGTCTAAATGAAAATCAAAATTAAATTTGGGCTTTTCCATGTATGAGTACTCCTTGGAAATCTACATGACTTTTTTGCGTAACCACCATTATATCATATAGTTTTACCGGAGATTATTAAAATATCATGAAAGAAGCATTCTGTCGTTTGCAAATGATCCTCTGGTAACCTCTTCAAATTTATGAAGTAGGTCTTCCACAGTGAGCTTTTTCTTCTCTTCTCCCGAGACGTCGAAAGCAACCCTTCCCTCATTCATCATGATAAGCCGGTTTCCGTGCTGTATGGCATCACGCATATTGTGAGTGACCATCAGAGTTGTGAGATTGTTTTCGGCAACTATTCTGTCCGTGGCTGCAAGTACCTTGGAAGCGGTTTTCGGATCAAGGGCTGCTGTGTGCTCGTCAAGAAGAAGTACCTTTGGCTTCTTCATAGTGGCCATGATAAGAGTGAGTGCCTGACGTTGACCTCCGGAAAGAAGTCCTACCTTGGCGGTGAGTCTGTCCTCCAGACCGAGATCCAGAGTTTTCAGATATTCTCTGTACTTTTCCTGTTCTTTTCTTGTTACACCCCAGCGGAGTGTACGGCGCTGTCCTCTTCTTGCTGCAAGGGCCATGTTCTCGTCGATCTGCATATCTCCTGCAGTACCGGTCATAGGATCCTGAAAGACTCTTCCGAAGAAAGGCGCTCTCTGATACTCGGAAAGACCGGATACATCCGTTCCGTCAACAAGGATCATTCCCGAATCAAGGGGCCACACACCGGCAACAGCATTCATAATGGTGGATTTTCCTGCGCCGTTACCTCCGATTACCGTACAGAAATCTCCGTCGTTAAGAGTTATACTCACATCGGAAAGGGCGACCTTTTCATTGATGGTTCCCGGATTGAATGTTTTGCAAATGTTTCTGATCTCCAGCATTACTCTGCCTCCTTACTGCTTTTTAAGGATTCTGACTGAAGCTTCTGATTACGCTTCTGAAGTCCCGAAAAAGAATTGATTCGTTTTTCTTTAAGATAAGGAACTGCAAGGAATGCTGCTACCACAATGGCTGTAAGAAGCTTCATGTCGTCTGCAGGGAACTTGAGCCAGAGAACGAAAACATAAACCATGTAGTAAATAATGGCTCCTATTACAGTGAAGCTTAAACGCATGACGAAGTTTAGACGCTTTCCTACCAGAGCCTCTGCAAGTACCTCACCGATGATGACAGCTGCAAGACCGATAACGATAGAACCCTGGCCCATCTTGACATCTGCAAATCCCTGATACTCTGCAAGGATACCGCCAGAAAGAGCCACGAGACCGTTACCGAGCATAAGAGCGATGATCTTCATTTTGTTGGTATCGATACCCTGTGCTCTTGACATGTTCGGATTGATACCGGTTGCACGGATGGAGCTTCCCAGCTCAGTGCCCAGGAACCAGTAAATGATGGATACGATGATGATATCCACAACAAAGGTAAGAGCAAGTGTCTGACCGAGATAGCGTATGTTGGAAGTGAAGAACACTCTTACAGAGTTTATAGGAACGGCCTGGTTTGCTTTACCCATGAGGTTGAGATTGATGGAATACAGGGAAATCTGGGTAAGAATACCTGCAAGGATATCCGGTATACCGAGCTTTGTGTGTAGTATTCCTGTTACGAGTCCCGCCAGAAGTCCGGCACCGAAGGATACAAAAATCACCACAGAGGGATTGACGCCGTTAAGCATGAGCATAACCGCAACTGCGCCTCCCAAAGAGAAGGAACCGTCAACTGTCATATCAGCGAAGTTTAGAATTCTGAAAGTGGTGTATACACCAAGAGCCATGATGCCCCATATAAGACCCTGTGCAATACCGCCCGGTGCTGCATTCCATAAGGCTACCGGATTTAATGAAGAAAAGTAAGCTGCCATTATCTGTAAATCTCCGTAAATATAAAACTATATACATCCATCGGCTTCTGTACCAGTATCGGCTGATGTGTTTGTTTCCGGAAAGTAAAGAAGCTGATTGAGGTAAAAATAACCCAGCACAGTATCAGAAACACAACACTGTGCTGAGTAATAAATGATTCAATAGTCAGTCATGGGAAACTGAATCGGGGAATGATGATGTTTATCATCACTCTACTGCCTTATAGTCATCAGGAATCTTGATTCCGATGGCATCAGCGTAGGCCTTGTTATACTCCTTGGTTGTTGCAGAAGCATAGGCGATAGGCATGGTCTTTACATCTGCACCATTTGAAAGGATCTCGATAGCCTGCTCACCTGTAGCACGGCCAAGGTCCTCATAACTGATGGAAAGAGTTGCGAGTCCGCCGGACTTCATCATGTTCTCTTCACCGCAGATGATGGGGATACCTGCAGGCTGAACGATATTTGTAACAACAGTCATGTTTGAAGCTGCTGTGTTGTCTGTAGGAATGTAAAGTGCATCACAGTCTGCCACCGCTGACTGAACTACTGACTGAAGGTCGTTGGAATCTGCAAATGTGAACTCCTGGTATTCTATGCCGTCTTCCTTTAAGTACTTTCCGATCTCTGTGGCCTGGAACTTGGAATTTGCCTCTGCTGAGCAGTAAAGGATGGAAACCTTCTTTACATCCGGAACCAGCTCAAGGATCATATCTTCCTGCTGTCCGAGAGGAGCGAGGTCTGATGTTCCGGAAACATTGATACCTGTTCCCTTTGCTGCATCGAAGTTGTCCATGGCAAGAGCTGTGCCGTAGTCTGTAACGGATGTACCGAGGATAGGAATGTCCTGTGTAGCATTCATGGCTGCCTGAAGTGCAGGTGTGGCATTTGCAAGAATGAGGTCATACTCATTTGAAACGAAACCGTTGATGATGGTAGTACATGTAGCTGAATCGCCCTGTGCGTTCTGCTCGTCAATGACTACATTATCACCGTACTTTTCCTTGAGAACGTCCACAAACCCCTTTGTGGCCGCATCAAGTGCACTGTGCTGTACCAGCTGGCAGATACCAACCCTGAACTGCTTGTCAGAGGAAACGTCCTGAGCCTGGGCAGTTTCTGATGGAGCTGATTTGGTCTCCGCTGAAGCTGCGGTGGTCTCCGCTGATTTTTCTGTGGCAGCCGGTGCAGTGGATGAACCACAGGCTGTAAGTGAAGCGGCTGCAATCAAAGCTGCCATGGAAACTGCTGTTAATTTTGTCATTCTCTTCATAATATTCTCCATTCCGCCACCGTATTTCCGGCGGCACGAACAGTGCTGAAAATAAGAACCCTATACACTGTTTCGCCCTTCTTTTTTGATAAAAAATGCTATTTTGCTTTAGCACTTTAAATCGTACTAGTTATGGTTATTATATTCCATGGGATGAGGGATATCAAGAAGGAATTATGATATTTTTTTGTGTCATTACCATGAGTTATGTAAGAAATAAAAAAAGAGTCCACTGTATATAAATACAATGAACTCTCAAAAATCATATAAATGATGATAAAGCGGCGCAAATACCTGCCACTACTTAATGATGCGATGTACGGATACATATGTGTGGCGCAAAGGACACTAAAACTTAGTACCCTTTGTTATTATGTAATCGTAATCCGGGATCAGAAGGTTACAGTCTCTTCGATTGGCCCTGTATGAACCAGTGTCTTTATTTTGAGGACAGGACCTTCTCCGCCGTACTCTTCTCTTTCTTCCATGTTTACCACAGCTGTAACCTTTGCCCAGTCTCTGGTCTTAAACTGAGAAAGAAGTGAGGGCTCTCCCTTTGCAACATATCCCAGGAAAGTCATATCCTGGGCACAGCAGGTCATGGCCATACGTCCGGGTACGATTTCATCTGCAGGACTTCCGTTTCGGTTGAGAATCATGGCGGTAAAAGTAAGCTCCTTACCGACATATCTATCAGGATTATCCATGCAGTCAACGAACCATGTACCGTAATCTTCGTTCTTAATGGCGATTGAAGGCTCGTTTATGTCATAAGGAAGATCCTCCGGAAGTGTATCCTGTGGAATCTCACCATCCTTGCCTTCGAGGACAAGCATGGCATTCTGACCCATGGCTCTTATCTTTCTTCTGTAATCCACAAGCTTTTCCTTGGGGATATTGTCACAACGATTAACGATTGCAAGCTCTGCGTTACGAAGCATCTGACCCATGAAACTCTTCATATTTCCGAGATAGAGGTCCAGCGTTTCTCCGTTAATGATGGTGATGATCTGATATACAGCCCATGATTCAGGCATGGAAAGCTCGTATTCAGGTGCACGGCCCTGCTGCTCTGCAAGAGCTGTCTCTGACATAGGACCATCCAGAAGGTCATCCTGGTTCCACATGCCGTTCCACTCTATGATGATTCGCTCAGGATTGTACTTGTCCTGAAGAGCCTGAAGATTTTCTTTATTAAAGTCAGTTTCCTTTTCCATAGGGATCCTGATGGTATGATACTTTTCAAGAGTAGCATCATCATATTCAGACTCACCCTCCTCACAGAGAAGCAAAAGTGTTGTGCCTTCTGTCTGGAAGTAATCCTGTGCCATGGTAAACTTTATAAAATCAGTTTTTCCTGCCTCGAGAAATCCGTTGATAAGGAATACAGGAATCTGATCGTCATTCAATTCATAATTATCACTTGTTGCCATGTTTACTCCATTCCAAAGATCAGGTGTCAGATCTGTAAAAAACTGACACTGAAATATCTGTTCTATATGAATATAGTGAGTGCCGAAAACGACACTCACCGTTTATACATTACATACCTGCAAATGCCTCGCGAAGTGCACTCTCGTTAAGCTCGGCACCGATTACTACAACCTTACCGGTATAATCAGGTGAGCCTGTTCTGATCTCAGTCTGCTCGGGAACGAGATCAAAGTACATCCACTCTCCGTCCTTTGTAGGAAGCATTCCCTTACATCTTACAACCTTACCGAATTTCTCTGAATGAGCCATCTCTTCAAGGATCTGAGAAAGCTTGTCCTTCTCGAATGAATGAGGAGTCTCTACACCCCAGGTTGTAAATATCTCATCGGCATCATGGTCATGACCGCAGCAGCATCCATGGTGGTGTTCATGGTCATGGTCGTGATGATGCTCATGCTCTTCATGGTCATGATCGCAGCAGCACTCCTCGCCGTCCTCATGATGATGGTGCTCATGGTCATGGTCGTGGTGGTGCTCATGCTCTTCATGGTCATGGTCGTGATGATGCTCATGCTCCTCATGGTCATGGTCGTGATGATGTTCATGCTCTTCATGGTCATGGTGGCAGCAGCACTCCTCACCGTCCTCATGGTGATGCTCATGGTCGTGATGATGCTCATGATCTTCATGGTCATGGTGGCAGCAGCACTCCTCACCGTCTTCATGATGATGCTCATGATCGTGATGGTGGTGATGATGTGAATGGCTGTGATGAATCTGGACACCGTTAGGAAGTGTCTCAACTTCATCGTGCTCATCCTCATGCTCATGACCCTCGTGTTCATGAACACGTTCCATGACATCCTTAAGCATCTCATCTGCAAGATCATACTTCTTTGAGATAATGTTTACCAGCTGCTCACCTGTGAGCTCAGCCTCAGGTGTTGTGATAACTGTAGCCCTTGGATTTATGGTCTTAATGATGGCAACAGCCTCGCCTACCTTTGCCTCGTCTGCGATATCGGTTCTTGAAAGCACTACTGTTCCTGCGTACTCAATCTGGTTGTTGAAGAATTCACCGAAGTTCTTTGAGTACATCTTTGCCTTCTTTGCATCCACAACTGTAACAGCTGCGTGAAGCTCAACCTCAAGATTTCCTGAAACAGACTTAACTGCACCGATTATATCTGAGAGCTTACCTACACCAGATGGTTCGATGATGATACGGTCAGGGTGATAAGTCTCAACAACCTCTGTAAGTGACTGCTCGAAATTTCCTACAAGTGAGCAGCAGATACAACCCTGATTCATCTCACGGATCTGGATTCCCGAATCCTTGAGGAATCCGCTGTCGATTCCTATCTCACCGAACTCGTTCTCGATAAGAACGACCTTCTCTGTTTTCAATGCCTCGTCCAGAAGTCTCTGGATGAATGTTGTCTTACCGGCTCCGAGGAAGCCGGAAACGATATCTATACTTGTCATAATTACTCCTTCCGGTAATAAGAATAATCTATGTTAATGGTGATGGTCTGAACGTTGATAAGAGTCAAAATCATCATCCGTGTCAGCTGAACAAACGTGTATACAAAATTAGCACTCTGAATTCAGCATTGCTAATTATAGATTTATGAAAATTTATTGTCAACAGACGAAACTGCCATAAAATGGCTTTAAAAATGAAAATTTTGTAAAATCGGTTTTGTGCAACTGAATCAAAAAGAAAATCTCTGACTGGTGCTCCTATCAGCTTTAAATGTGACAGCCGGACTTTCAGTTATCCTCAAGATACTCGATAGCCTGCTCTATATCTTCAGCACTCTTTATGAGAACATCGGCTCCGGACTCTTCAAGCTCCTGCTGGGTTCTGAAACCATAGATGCAGCCTATGGATCTGATGCCGGCTCTCTTTGCCGTTTCCATATCTGTGTTTGTGTCACCAACATATACGCACTCTTCTTTTTTGCATCCTATGTGACTCAGTGTATCATCCACGACACCGGTGTCCGGCTTCAAAGGATGTGTTCCGTCGTCACCTGATATGTAATCAAAGTATCCTTCCCCGAAGGCATGATCGAGAACCAGAACAGCCTCTTCCAGAGGCTTGTTTGTAATGCAGGCAATCTTCCAGCCCTTTTCCTTGAGTGCATCAAGAGACTCTCTCATTCCCGGATAGGGTTCAGCCTTAAAGGTACAGTTTTCTTTGAAAATCTCCATGTATGTCTCGAAGGCATCGTCAATCTGCTCCATGACCTCATCGGCCTGCTGATCGAGATCAAATGCCCTGTCCTCATCCTTCTCTTCCCACTTTTCAGCTTCTCTGTAGAAACGATTTGCGGTTGCTTCAACAGAACGCTCAACAAATTTATAGCTTCCCACACCGACATATTTTTTTGTCTGCTCCATGGTGATGGGATCAAAGCCGAACTTTTCCATGGTCTTGTTCATGGTGTCCTGAAGACTGTAGAGTGTGTTTACAAGTGTGCCGTCCAGGTCTAAAAGAATTGCATTGAATTTCTGAGACATAGTGAAGGTCCTTTCTTATATATAAGTCTGCTGCATTATAACACTAAATATCCGGCATCTAAAGAGAAATTGAAATCTTCATAAAACATTAACTTATGATTATGTGGTATTATCTTAGACTATTGAGTAGAATTAGGTGCTATTCAGTATGGATATAACACAGAAAATGCAGGGCGCGTGCCGGCTCACATCACTTGCATTTTCTTCCGTTTCTGATCAGTCAAGTAAATTATGAACTGAATAGAACTGATTTTACTATAGTTTATTTTATGGAAGGTGACATATGGCATTTTATTACGCAGTTCAAAGAGGAAAGAAACCGGGAGTCTACAGTAACTGGAATGACTGTAAAGCACAGGTTACGGGATTTTCCGGAGCAGTATATAAGAAGTTCAGCACCCGGGCTGAAGCAGAAGCATTTGCAGGAGCAAGCGGTGGATACGGAAGTGCAGGTGGAACGAGTAAAAGCACCGGTTCGGCTGGAAGCAATAGATATGCATCATCATGCAGGAATACAGCAGGTGGCACTTCGGCTTCTGTTTCGGTTCCTCAGGGTCCACAGTTTCACTCCGTCAGTGACATCAAACCAGAGGACATAACTTCGGAATTCACAGGTGTTGACACCGAAGCTCTCGCCTATGTTGACGGAAGCTATAATATAAGATCAAAGAAGTTCGGCTACGGCGGAATCCTTATGAGAAGAGACGGAACTTTTGAGACTCTGCAGGGCTCCGGAACCGATGCTTCTCTTGCATCCATGAGAAATGTTGCAGGTGAGATCCACGGGTCTATGGCGGCCATCAGAGCAGCAGGAAAACAGGGAATCAAAAGCATCACAGTTTTTTATGATTACATGGGAATCGAAATGTGGGCTGACAATAAGT
>Ga0256404_1004278_pt1 | contig 27285 bp, 23 predicted proteins | sample RumenRJG_01DNA_FD_185990 | JGI IMG/M metagenome (GOLD analysis project Ga0256404, IMG submission 185990) | Bovine rumen microbial communities from Lethbridge, Alberta, Canada - RJG_01 | ecosystem: Host-associated > Mammals > Digestive system > Stomach > Rumen | place: Canada: Alberta | collected...
GTAAGTGTCAAGTCTTTCTCGGTAGTTTCCTGTATCAACTAATTTGCTCGTCAAATAACTGCCCTTGCCTGTGTCATTTTCCACAGGTTTCCCATGGCACTGGATACTGGAGCATCTAGTGCCACACTGCCATGCTGGATCCCTTCGTGTTCCTGCCACTTGCCGTGGCGCAGCGCATCGCGCACTGCGTGGCGCAATTCCGGCAGCGTTGCATGCTTGAAGTTATCCACCGTCGCAGTCATGGCCTTGTACAGATCACCGTTCTTCAGCCCTGTCAGGATGTGCACCATGGCCTGCCCGCCGCGCTTGCTCCAGCAGCGTCCCTGCTTTTTCATGCGGTAGCTGTACAGCCGGTGGTTGCTTTCGCAGGTGCCCAGGCTCCTGGCGTACGCGCCCAACCCCCTGTCGCGCAGGCTGGCCATATATTCCCAGTTGCGCTGCAGGTAGGCCCGCAACTTATCCACATTTTCTGCCTGCGCACTGTCTGCTGCCTTGGATTCCATGGTGTCCAGCACCGTACCGACACGTTCTATATCCCGCTCCCGCAGTGCCTCATGGAGGCGCTTGCTCAGCCCGCCTCCGGCCCAGGCCACGCGGTCCTTTATTTTGCGGTTGATGTGGTATCTGTCACGAAAATGCTCATGCCGCAGGCCTCGACCTACGATTTCCTCAAAGACTTCTTTGCCGTAGCCGCTGCCGCCGTCGCTATTGCTCAGCACCAGCGTATGCCGCAGGTCATAGTGCTCAGCGATATAGGCCTCTATGCGCTCCTTGGCCGCCTTGTGGCTGAACTCGGCTACGTAGTGCGCATTAACCAGCTCACGGCGCTTGCCATTGCATCGCACGCCCTCCGCTATTTGAAAGCGGTGCAGTTCCATCTTCTTGCCGCCTTTCTGCTCGCGCAGGGTCAGCCCGTCGCCCTCAATCAGCAGAACCTCCGGCTGGCGCAGTGGCTCGGTTTCGTCGGCTGTTTCTGCCTCCTTTTCGCAGTCCTCCCACTGCTCATAACGCTCACCCACGCTGCGCACGATGTTAGCGACCTTCTGGTGGCTTATATCAGCAGGCGTGAGGCTGCTCACGGCCTCGGCTGTCACGCGGTACGTGGCGCTGGCCGCTATCTGGGCTATCTTCGCCTCGAAGTATGGCGTGTAGTGCTTGTATTTGCGTAGCCCCAGCATTTCATCCAGCGGGTATTTGCCCGACTCACCATCGCGCTCCATGCGGCGTCGCTTGAACCGCACGGCGCCGAAACTGCTTACCACGGTCCGCTCGTCTCGCCGCTCCACATACCAGCCATCGGCCTTCCACTGCTCAGCTAACTCATCATCTATGCGATCCAACGCCAGCATCACAGCCTCACAAAACATCACCGACCAGCATGTTTTCAGCTGCTCCTCACATGATATTGAGTCATTTGCCCCCTTCATTATTTTCATGATTTCTGCTACAATAGATTCCATAAGAGACCTGCCTTTTCCTAGTTTCTGCAATATTTAGGATACAGGTCTCTTTTTGATGTTTCAACCCCCTTACCGAGAACTATTTTACACTAAGTCCGCGTATCCTATCATCCTATCATCCTATCAGGCCTTCAATCCCTGCCGCGATGCGCTGAGCAAGGCGGGCGTAGCCTTCCTTGCTGTAATGAAGACCATCAGGCATGTAGCGCTTTTGCTGCTCGGGGATGAAGGGCGACATGCCGCTCGTGCGGAACAGATCGATAACCGGTACACCATAGCGTGCCGCACAGGCCGCGATCGCCTGCGCGTAGTCCGCCTCGACGAGACCCTGCTCATTCGGCGTGTGAGCGTCGGGATAGTTCTTCGTCGGATGCATATATTTCTCCTGCATCGGCGTCATGACGATAATCTGCGCCTGTGGCTGCTTCGCGATGAGCTGCGTGAGGATGCTCTCCATCGCGCCGCAGACCGTCGTCTCGTCCGTATCGCCAGGCTGGCCGAGGGGAAGAGCATGCTGATAGTCATTCACGCCGCCGAGAATCAGGATGAGATCTGCCGGCTGCTCGAGCACCTGCGGCAAGCGCTCGACAAAGCTGTCGTGCCGATCCTCGCAGACAGCAAGGCGCGAGCCTTTCTTGCCGAAGTTATAGACCCTGGCGACGTCCATATAGTTGTGCAGTTGCGCGGCCCAACTGATATCGTTGCCGCCGCCATCGGCCTCTCCATTGGCGCCCCAGGTCGTAGAATCGCCAAAGCAGCTCACGACCGGTGCCTTGGCCGCCGCCTCCACGCGGCGGCCAGGGATGACGGGCTCGGCCACAAGGGCGAGGGTGCCGAGAGCGAGCGTCTTGAGAAATGTGCTACGTTGCATATGGTATAACCTCCTATAAAATGATATATGAAAAAAGCACTGCTTCCGCAGTGCTTATATATCCTATGGCAGGGGCAGCAGGACTCGAACCTACGCATGCTGGATTCAGAATCCAGTGCCTTACCAACTTGGCGATGCCCCTATGTGACTGACTCGCGCCGTCAACAATAGATATTATACGCATAAACACTGCATTTGTCAAGCGCTATTTACAAACTTTTTCTCTGCGTAACATTGGTACAAGGTGTGCACCTGCTCACCTTTTCGGTCATGCGACCCCTCCAAATCATCGATTTTATGCTATAATGTAAGTAAGTATCGAATGTGTACAGTGAAAGGGAGAGTACAGCAATGGAAGCAAAATATGACGTATCCATCGTGACGATCGGCAGCCTGGCCCGCACGTTCCTCACGAACAACAACAGCGCAATCCTGCTCGACGAGGGCATCCGCCCGAACCTCTCGGAAATGGTCATCGAGCATACGCCGGGCGAGCTCACCGAGGATCTCAAGAAGGGTGACAAGCTGCTCATGGGCGGCGTAAAGTACACCATCGAGAAGGTCGGCTCCGACGTCAACCAGAACCTGCGCGAGGAAGGTCACTGCACGATCGTCTTCAACGGCGAAGGTTCCATGCCGGGCCAGCTCATCGTCAAGGGCAGCGCCATGCCGGTGCTGTCCGTCGGTGCCCACATCACTTTCGTCAAGAAATAACGTCTCTGTGTTCGTTGCAAAGAAAAATGGCTGTACATGAGCCCCGCTCATGGCAGCCATTTTTTATTACTCCAACTCCAGATTGGCCTTGACGCGCCAGCCGAAAACATCCGCCGTCGTAAATTCCGACGCGTGACTGTCCTGGATGCGGATGGTGTACGGTACCGGGTCGCCGCCAATGTCGATCTTCAGGTCGTCATCGGCATAGGCTCCCGTAAGCAGCGGATAGCCCTGTGCCTGGTCATCCATATCCCCGGAAGCACCACCGCGAATCGTATAGGACAGGTCAATGCCCGTGACCCGCTGGTAATAATCGGTATGGTTCTGGAAATGCCCCTGCAGGACCACGTAGTCATGGTCCAGCACGACATTATCTACCTCATAGCTCACCTTGGCCTGTGCGGCCTCCGAGACACCGGCGCCCACGAGCAGGCAGACCCCCAGCGTCAGGGCCAGGCAAAGGCCGAAGAGCAAACGTTTCATACGACATCCCCCTCAAAATACATGCGCTCAGTTTCTCTTTGTATTTATTATTATATATCGTTTCGTGCACAGCGTAAATTTGATTATTTTAGGAATTCCCGCAATATCTTTAGTCTTACAACATAATGCCGTTCACGACGGGCGATGTAAATGGCTGGCGCAGGTCGCGCACGCTCTCGCGTTGGATGAGACTGACCGGAGATACGCCCGTCAGGTCGACCTTTTCACCGCGCAGCCGGTCGAGCACGGCCTGTGCCGCCCGCCCGCCGAGCAGCTCGAAGTCGAAGGCCACGCTCGTGAGCGCCGGATAGACGACTGCGCCCACATCGTAGCCGCCGAAGCCCGTGACCGAGACCTGCTCCGGCACGCGAATACCGCGCTCGTGCAGGTAGCGCAGGATGCCGAGGCTGATGTTATCCGTCGCACCGACGATCACACTGGGATGATAGGACCACATGGAGGACGCCGCATCGTAGGCCGAAAGGAAATCGAAGCCCGTCTGCACGAAGGTCACCCGTGCCTCCGGGCTGCCCGCGCAGAAGCCCTCGACAAAGCCCTGCTTGCGCTCCTGGCCCACGGCCCGATCCGACTCGCTGACGCCGGCAAACACGGCCTGCGTATGGCCGAGCTCGCGCAGATAGGTGCCCATCAGATGGCCCGCCTGATAGTCATTGACCTTGATACAGATGAGGCCGGGGTACTGCTGACCCGTGAAGATGACCGGCAGCGAGAGCTGCGGAACCAGCTGTGCATGCTCTGCCGTGATGCCCACGGAGTCTACGATAATGCCATCCACGCCCTGCTGCTGCAGGCTGCGGATGTTCTCCAGCTCCTTCTCCTGGTCGAGCTGGCTCACGAGCACGAGTACCTGATAGCCCGCAGGTGCCAGGATGCGGTCAATGCCCGAGAGCAGGCGGCCCACCGTCACCGAGTCCATGCGCGGAATCACGATGCCGATGAGCTTGCTCTCGCGCGTCTTCAGCCGCTTGGCGAAGAAATTCGAGCGAAAGCCCGTCTGTGCGATGGCCGCGCGCACGCGCTCGCGCTTCTCCTCGCTCACATAGCCCTGATTCAGATAGCGGGAAACCGTGCTCTTGGATACGCCCGCCAGTTCTGCCACTTCCGTGATGGTTACTTTATGTTCCACGCTGCAATACCTGCCCTTTCTCTTTTGCTACCTACGATTTTACGAGAAAAAGCTCCTTTAGGCAAGCATTTTCTGCATACGGTTCCACACTTTGCAAAACAGGCAATATCCTGCGTCATGCGGCTTCAAATATTCGGAATCTGCCAGTCGATTGGCGTCTGGCCGGTCTGCCGGAGGAAGTCGTTGACACGGGAGAAAGGACGGCTGCCGAAGAAGCCGCGCTGCGCTGAGAGCGGGCTCGGATGCGGCGACTCGACGACGTAGTGCTGCGGGCTCGTGATCATCGCCTTCTTGCGCCGCGCCGGCGTCCCCCAGAGGATGAAGGCCAGCGGTTTCTCGCGCGCATTGAGCAGCTCGATGATGTGATCCGTAAACTGCTCCCAGCCCTGCCCGCGATGAGAGTTCGCCTGATGAGCGCGCACGGTGAGAACCGTGTTGAGCAGCAGTACGCCCTGCTCCGCCCAGGGCTTCAGGCAGCCGTTGTTCGGGATGAAGCAGCCGAGATCATCGTGGAGCTCCCGAAAGATATTCTGCAGGCTCGGCGGCGCGGGCACGCCCGGCAGCACCGAGAAGGAGAGGCCATGCGCCTGTCCCGGCCCATGGTAGGGATCCTGCCCGAGGATGACCACTTTCGTATCTTCATAGCTCGTGTAATGCAGGGCATTGAAGATGGCATACATGTCGGGATAGACGGTCCGCGTACGGTACTCATTGATGAGGAACTGCCGCAACTGGCGGTAGTAGGGCTTCGCAAGCTCCGGCGTCAGCAACGGAGCCCAGTCATTATGAAAAATCTCCATACTCTATCGCTCTTTTCCTGAAAAGATTGGCTGAGCACAAGTCAGCCCTTTATAAGCCGATTATAGGACGAGACAAAGAAAATTGCAAAATTATCGTGCCTTGCCGCAGTGTCCATGCTATACTAGGACTGTATCGATTTATACGTATATCCTTATATGGAAAGAAGTGTTTATCATAGATATCCAATCCATCGGCATTGGCAAGCTGGCGGCCGGCATCATCTGCGGCACCTGCTTCGCCGTGGCCACCGTGGGCGGCATCGCCGTATCCGTCCAGAACAACGGCCGCATAGCCATGGGCGTCTCCTCCGAAGGTACGACGCTGGCGGGCATGACGCGCGATGAAGCCGCGCAGTGGTTCAAAAATCAGGCACAGGCCAAACTGCAGCATCAGGCGCTCACGCTGACCTATGGCCAGAAAAAATTCAACATCGCTCCCGCCGATATCCAGCTGCAGGCCGAAGCCGACCAGGCAGCTGACGCGGCCTACGCCATCGGACGTGATGCATCCCTGCCCGCCAACCTGCTGAACCAGATGCGCTATGCTATCACGGGCAAGAACATCGCCATGACGGCCACCTATAACGAACAGGCCCTGCATGACAAGCTGCAGACCATCAAGCAGCAGATTGACACGCCACCTAAGGACGCCTATGTAGAAGTACAGGGAGACGGCACGATCAAGCATATGCCGGAGGTTGTCGGCAAAACCACCGACATGGATGCCGTGCAGCAGGAAGCCGACCCGAAACTGCGCCAGCTGAAGCTGACGTTTAAAAAGGAACTGACTCCGGATGAGGAACAGCCCCGCATCACCGATGAGGATGTGGCACCCATCCAGAACGTACTCGCCACCTACACGACGACGTTCCGACCCGGTGACCGCGCGACCAATATCCGCATCGCTGCCGACAAGCTGCACGACGTGATGGTCCGCAGCGGTGGCGTATTCTCCTTCAACGACACGGTGGGACCGCGCACCCGTGCGGCCGGCTACAAGAATGCCGGCGTCATCGTCGACGGCCAGCACGCCATCGACGTGGGCGGCGGCGTCTGCCAGGTGAGCTCGACGCTCTACAATGCCGTGCTGCTGGCCGGCCTCACGCCGACGATCCGCACGCCGCATTTCTTCCCCTCCACCTATTGCCCGCCCGGCCGTGATGCGACCGTGGCCGACGGCCTGCTGGACTTCCAGTTCCGCAATGACCTCGCGCACAACGTCATCCTGAAGGTCGCGCTGACCACGAACTCGATCACCTTCTATGTGCTCGGCAACAAGAACGACCTCGGCGGCCAGACGATCCGCCTCACGAACCGCGGCTCCGGCTCCCACCCCTCCATCTACCGCCTCTGGTATCTGGGTGACAACGTAGCCAGGGAAGAATTCCTGCATACGGATAACTACAACTGATAAAAAAGGCAGATAACAAACGGCAGCCACGCATCCGCGCGGCTGCCGTCCTGCTATCTGCCTTTATATATGCGTTACTATATTTTACTCAGCAATGCCCGGCGTCGTCATCTGCTCCGGGGAGAGGATGTGCTCCATGCGATCCTTCTCCATGAGGTGTTTCTCGAGGATGACCTGACGGATCGGCTTACCCGTGTTGTAGGCTTCCTTGGCGAGCATCGCGGACTTCTCATAGCCGATGTGCGGCAGCATAGCCGTCACAACGCCCACGCTCTTGTCGAGCCAGGCCTGGCACTGCTGGCGGTTCGGCTCGAGGCCGATGAGCAACTTGTCGACGAAGGTGTTCACGGCGTTCGTCATGTAGCTCATGCTGTTGAACATATTGAAGGCCATGACCGGCTCCATGACGTTCAGCTCGAACTGGCCGTTCTCGCAACCCAGAGATACCGCGAGGTCATTGCCGATGACCTGATAGCAGGCCTGGTCGAGCACCTCGGCGATGACCGGGTTCACCTTGCCCGGCATGATGGAGGACCCCGGCTGGCGCTTCGGCAGGATGAGCTCATTCAGGCCGCAGCGCGGGCCGGAAGCCATGAGGCGGAAGTCGTTGGCCATCTTGATGAGCACGAGGGCCGTGACCTTCATCGAGCTGGAAATATCGGCGAAGCCATCCGTATTGTTCGTGGTGTCAATCATGTTCGCCGCCGTCTCGTAGTGCTCGCCCGTAACCTCGGAGAGCGTCTCCGCGACCTTCCTGATGTAGGCTGGCTCGGCGTTCAGGCCCGTGCCCACGGCCGTGCCGCCCATGTTGATGAGGTGGATACCCTCCTGCGCTTGCTGGATGCGCTTGATGCCGCGACGTACGGCGGAGGCGTAGGAGCCCATCTCCTGCCCCAGCGTGATGGGTACGGCATCCTGCAGATGCGTACGGCCCATCTTCAGCACGTCCTTGTACTCCACGGCCTTCTTCTCCAGCTCCGTCGCGAGGCGGTCGAGCGCAGCCGTGAGCTTGCCCGCCTTGTGGTTCAGGCAAACCTTGATGCTCGTCGGGAAGGAGTCGTTCGTAGACTGGGCCATGTTCGCGTGGTTGTTCGGCGAGACGATGTCGTAGCGGCCGCGCGACTGGCCGAGGATCTCGAGGGCACGGTTGCAGAGCACCTCGTTCATGTTCATGTTGATGGAGGTACCGGCACCGCCCTGAATCGGATCGACGGGGAACTGATCGAGAAGCTGCCCGCCGATGATCTCATCCGCTGCCTGCACGAGCGCGTTACCGATCTTTTTGTCGAGACGCCCCGTCGCCATGTTCGCGAGCGCGGCTGCCTTCTTGACCTTGGCGATGGACTGGACAAAATCCGGATCGATCGTCTGACCCGTGATATGGAAGTTATCGATGGCACGCATCGTCTGCACGCCGTAGTAAACCTCATCCGGTACCTCGAGCTCACCGATAAAATCATGTTCCTTACGCATATTGTCCACGTTCCTTTCTATATCTGTCTCTATTCTGCAAATTCATACCTGCTCGCTGCTCCTGCAGCGTTTTATTTTCTTTTCCCTTTCGATGGTCTTATCATAGCACGTATTTTGTATACATGCAAGAATTTTTTCAAATTTATGTCCACTAGTGTATACAATATATCCGGTTTATCTATCAGAAGAGTCCCAGGAATTTCATCCAGGGCATCCCGATCCCCATCCAGACCAGCAAATGAAGCATCGCGAGGATAAAGCCCAGTTTCCACCAGCGCACCTGCGAGATGAGGCCAGAACCGAAGAAGATCGGCGTCACGCCGCAACCGTAATGCGTGAGGAAGGATGCACTGTTGCAGAGCGCGGCAAAGAGGATGAGCACGAGCAGCGTCGGCGCCCCGGCCGCGATGAGTACCGTGGCAAACGTCGTGAAAAGTGCCATGATGTGTGCGCTGTTGCTCGCGAGGAAATAATGTGCGAGGACATAGACCACAGCGAGGCCGAACAGCATCGTCAGCCAGGACATGCCTGCGAAATATCCACCGACGAGCGCCCCGAACCAGCTCATGAGGCCGAGTTTCGAGAGCCATGCTGCCATGTTGATGAGCACGCCCATCCAGATGAGCACATCCCATGCACCATGCTGTTTCGTGATATCCGGCCACTCCAGGATCCCCGTGAGAAGCATGGCTGCGAGACCGAGCAGAGCGACAAATGCAGAATCAATCCCGTGAATGGACCCCGTCGCCCAAAGGACGAGAGCCGTGAGGAAAATTACACAGAGCATCTTTTCCTTGAGGGACATTTTTCCCATCGCCTGAAGCTCACGCTTCGCGAGTGCCTGCGTCTCCGGCGTCTTCTTCAGCTCCGGATTCATGATCTTGTAGAGCAGGAACGGCGTGAGGATCGTCAGGAGCAGCCCCGGCACGATGCAGGCGAGGAACCAGTCGCTCCAGCCGATGGACATGCCGAACGTCTCCTGTGCCAGCGTATTGGCCAGCACATTGTTCGATGCACCCGTGAGGAAGATGCAGGCCGACGTGATGACCGCGGCATATGAGCTGAAGAGCAAATACTGTGCCGTGCGGCGGTTCTTGCCCTCATCCGCACCGATCGCACCGATGACGCTGCGGATGATCGGATAAATGATACCGCCGCCGCGTGCCGTATTCGACGGCGTGAACGGCGCGATGATGAAATCCGCCGCACTCATCACATAGGCGACATTCAGGCTGTTGCTGCCGAATCGCGAGAGCAGTGCATAGGCGATGCGTGTCCCGAGCCCTGTCTTGATGAAGGCCTCCGCGAACATGAACGCCGCCACGATAAGCCAAACCGTCGTATTCGAGAATCCCTGCAGCGCTTCTCCCGGCTTCAGGATGCCCAGCACTGGCAGCAACGCCAGCACGATAAGCGACGTCGCACCGATGGGCAGCGGCTGCAAGATAAATGCGGCGATCGTCGCCACGAAGACAGCCAACAGATCCCATGCTGCCGGCTGTACCTCCGCGGGCATCGGCACATTCCAGATAAGCGCACCGACCGCCACGCAGGCGAGGCCTCGCAACAACCGCTGCCTCGTTTCCTTGTTCATGCCCGATGGCTCAACCTTCTCTACTGGCGCCTGGCCAAGGTTCATGTTCGACGATAGCCCTGCCAATTTTCCTGCCATATCCAATACCTCCATTTCCCTGCTATCACCTGATGCCCCCACGCATCGGATTTGGTGATTGCTTTTCCTTGCCTTTGATGGTAATACTATATAGAGAACACTACGCAAAACTACAGAAAACTACGAATTATCTATATTTTCTATCTTATAATTATTTATATTTATAACAGGAGGTATCGATGATACATCTAATTGACACCATGAGGACATCGAGACATCTGCCGCTCTGCCTGCTCATGCTGTTCCTCGTCCCCCTGGCCGGTGAACCGAAGTTCTTTCCTTTCCATGGCGGGCTCGCTGACTTCCGCGTGAGTTTCGGCTCGCCGATCTTCCTGCTTTTCCTGCTTTTCCTGCGAGATCTGCCCCGCTGGCGCCTTGGCCTGGCTACCGGCCTATCCGTCTGGCTGTTCCGCGCGCTCCTCGCCTGTCTGGGCGGAACGCCTGCGGACGCAGCACTTTGGCAGCACCTGCCGAGCTTTTTCTACTATATAACCTTCGCCCTCTGCCTCGCCCTGCCACGCCAATTAAAGCAAAAGCCCGTCTATGCACAAGGCCTGATCATCGTAGGGTGGGCCATTTTTGCCGAAATCATGGCCAGCATTGCGCAAATGGCAGCGATCTCGCTTTGCATAGAGCAGAGCTGGTACTTCCCGAGTCCCTATGTGCTTGGGCGACTGCTGCTCATCGCCTGCCTGCGCTGCGTATTCATCCTATCCTTTTTCTTCCTGTTCCAGCTCTACAGCACCGAGGAAATCCTCGCGCGACGAACGCGGGAACGCAACCGCCTCGCCGTGCTGATCTCCGGGCTCTACGAGGAGGTCTTCCAGCTGCATCTATCCCTGCAAAAGGCGGAACAGGCAACCCATGACTGCTATACCGTCTATGAAACACTCAGCACGCAGGCCCAGACAGATGAAAGCCTATCCCCCATCGCCGCAGAGGCGCTGCGCATCGCAGGTGTCGTTCACGACATAAAAAAAGACAACCAGCGCATCTATGCCGGCCTGAGCGAGCTCACGGCCAACCGGCACGTCGATGACTATCTTCCTGCCCCACGCCTCCTGCAAATCCTGCTGCACACACAGCAAAAATATACCCATGCCCTGCACAAGGACATCCAGTGGCAAACAAACTGCGCACCCCAGCTGCCGCCACTGCATGTCTTTACGATGCTCTCCCTGCTCAACAACCTCGTAGCTAACGCCGTCGAGGCCATCAAAGGGCAGGGAACTATCACGATCATGCTGTGCACGAACGAAAAAGAGCCAGACATGCTGCATCTGCGCGTCCACAATACCGGCAGCCACCTCAGCGCTCGCCGCCTGGCGCAGGTATGCCGTCCCGGCTACACGACAAAATTCGACAGCAGCGGCAAGGCCTCCAGCGGTGTCGGCCTCAGCTACGTAAAGGCACAGGCCGAAAACCTCGGCGGCCACATGCAAATGGATTCGGATAACGAAAACTATGTTGCCTGCGATCTCTTTTTACCACTCGCCAGGCTCCGGAAAATAAACAAAAAGGAGTAAATCCCCATGAATATCATGTTAATTGATGATGATGAGGCCGTGCGCTCCATCCTGCAGGACATCATCGAAGACTATGACCTCGGTACCGTTGTGGCCTCCCTGCCCTCCGCGAAGGAACTGACGAATGACATGCTGGCCGCCCGCCATGTCGATATCCTCATCATCGATATGCTCATGCCGGATATCGATGGCATCAAAGCCATCGCCATGATCCGCCCGCAATTCACCGGCAAAGTCATCATGCTCTCGCAGGTCGAGAGCAAAGACCTCGTCGGCAAGGCCTACGCACAGGGCGTTGACTTCTACATCACGAAGCCCCTGAACCGCAACGAGATCGTCAGCGTCCTTCGCAGCGTAAGCCAGCATCTGCGGCTCGAAGCTTTCGCCCAAAACCTCCAGGGTGCCCTGCAAAGCACGCTGCACGCCCCCCCTGCCACACCGGCTCCACCAGCTCACGCGCCACGCCAGCAGGGTAAAGCCCTGCTGCAGGATCTCGGCATCGCCGATACCTCGGCCGCCAGAGATCTGCTGGCACTGGCAGAACTGGCAGAACAAGACTACCAGCGCGCGCCTCTGCCACCGCTCAAAACCATGTTCACGCAGATCGCAGAACAACGATCCTGCACAGACCCGCAGAAGGAGAGCAAAGCCATCGAACAGCGCCTGCGCCGCGCTATCTATCAGGCCATGCTGAATATCGCAGCCATCGGCCAGATGGACTACACAAACCCGCAGTTCGAGGATTTCGCCCCGCGCTTCTTCGACTACGCAGAGATCCAAAACCTGATGCGCCAGCTGGAGCGTGAACAGCGCCCCGCCATGGGACAGGTCCACATCAATATGAAGCGTTTCGTGCAAGCCTTCTGCAACGCCGCCAATGTAGACGATTGATTCTCCAGCCGGATGTATCTTCATCTTTCGGATCCATCCCTATTTTTATCCACAAATTTATCCACAAAACAGCAAAAGCTGTGTATAACTCTGGTATATTGACCAAGTTATACACAGCTTTCGTTTGTTCAAAAAGAGATCCGATCGTAAAAAAGAGACACCTCCTCGCGGAGATGCCTCTCATAAAGATCTATCGATATCAGAGTGCCTGATCGAGATATGCCTTGATCTCGTCGCCGTCCTCCATCTGCATGACCTTTGTCAGGATTTCCTTGGCCTTGACGGAGCTGATAGAACGCAGCTGCTCCTTGACGCGCGGGATGGACGGTGCGCTCATGGAGAGCTCGTTCATGCCCATGGCCATGAGCAGCACGGCTGCGTGCGGATCCGAAGCCATCTCGCCGCACATGCCGGCCCAGATGCCGTTCTCGCGGGCACTCTCGACCGTGCGCTTGATGAGACGCAGTACCGCCGGATTGAAGTGGTTGTAGAGATAGGAGATATTCGCGTTGCCGCGGTCGACAGCCAGCGTATACTGGCAAAGATCGTTGGTGCCGATGGAGAAGAAGTCGACGTACTTCGCGAACACCGGCGTCATGATGGCCGCCGCCGGCGTCTCGACCATGATGCCGACCTGTACGTTGTCCGCATAGGCCTTACCCTCATGGGCGAGCTCGACTTTCGCTTCCTCGACAAACTCCTTGACCTTCTTGAACTCGGCCACGTTGATGATCATCGGGATCATGATGGCCGCCTTGCCGTATACACCGGCGCGCAGGATGGCCTTCAGCTGCGGCAGGAAAAGGTCGCGACGCTGCAGGCTGATGCGCACGGCGCGATAACCGAGGAACGGGTTGTCCTCGTGCGGGATGTTCAGATAGGGCAGCGGCTTGTCGCCGCCGATGTCCATGGTGCGGATGACGCAGAGCTTGCCCGCGCATTTCTCCACGGCCTGCTTGTAGGCCTTGAACTGGTCTTCCTCGGTCGGGATATCCTCGCGGCCCATGAAGACGAACTCGGAACGGAACAGGCCCACGCCCTCGGCACCGTAGTTCAGCGCGTTCTCGACGTCCATATGCGTGCCGATGTTGGCCATAAGGTCCACGCGCACGCCATCCGTCGTCTCGCCCGGCAGGTCACGCAGCGCCGCATAGTGTGCCGCGAGCTCCTGCTGCTTCTTGAATTTCGCTTCATAGGCCGCGACCTCTTCCTCATCCGGATTGATCGTGACCTCGCCGCGCTCGCCGTCGATGATGACGCGGTCGCCATCGGCAATCTTGTCGATGCGGTTCTCCTTGTCGAGGCCGACGATGGTCGGGATCGCACGCGACTTCGCGATGATAACGGCATGGCAGGTCGTGCTGCCAGCGCCCAGCAGCACGCCAGCGATCTTGTCCGTCGGCATGCCGGCGATGACGGACGGCTCGATCTCGTGGCCGCAGAGCACGACTTTCTCGTTGCCGATCTCCGGCTCCTTGACGCCGAGGATATACTTCGCGACGCGCTTGCCCACATCGCGCAGGTCAACGGCGCGGGCAGCGAAGTAGTCATCCTCCATCTGCTCGAACATCTGCGCCTGCTCCTCGGCCGCCTTCAGCACGGCACGCGGGGCATTGCCCAGCTCCTCGACCTTCGTCTCGATGTTCTGCGCCATCATCGGATCCTGGATCATCATGCGATGCGCTTCGAGGATGGCGGCTTGCTCAGCCATGTCATCCTTCTTCATCTGCTCGATGCTCTCGCGCAGATTCTCCGCAACCGCCGTGATGGCCGCCTGCGCCTTCTGCTTCTCCGTCTCTTTCGCCTCAGGCTTGTAGTTGACCAGATAACCGTCCAGATTCTGCCCGGCCAGCATGATCTTGCCCATGGCGATGCCGGAAATTACGCCCTTGCCACGTACTTTCTCTGCCATTTCTTTTCCCCCCATACAATAGGAATCCGTCAGCCTCTTCCCCGCAGATTGAAGCTGTCAAAACATTCTCTATTTTTCATCATACGAAAAGAAACCGCGCCTCCGTTGGGCAGGGCGCGGTCTCCCCTGCTGCTTCATTGCAGCTTTTGCAGCTATTCAGACAGGGATTACTCCTCGCCAAACTTGGAAGCGACGAGATCCTGCAGAGCCTTCACTGCCTCTGCCTCATCCGGGCCATCAGCCGAGATCGTCATCTCCGTGCCCTTGACCAGGCCCATGCTCATGATCATGAGGATGCTCTTGGCATCGACCGTCTTGCCCTTGGCCTGAATCTGCACCTTGGATTTGAACTTGGAAGCCGTCTGCACGAATACGGAAGCCGGACGTGCATGAATACCCGTTTTGTTCTCGATCGTTACAGTTGCCTGCGTCATGATAAATCTCTCCTATCTACTTTATAAAAACTTTACTTATCTTCTGCCCTATATATTATGCATACAATGTGCCAACTTTTATAAGGGTAGAAAAATTTATCTATTTTCCACCGTCAGCCTTAGATTATAAGGCTTCGACGGAAAGTATTCCTTTCGCATTAGCGGGAGCTTCCCCCAGCTTCTTTCGTATTGTTGGTAAAATTTCCCACATATATGGTATTTATTGGTAAAATTTACTACACCTTGGTATTTTTTACCAAACCATATTTCCTCGCCTTGGCCGCCACGGTCTTGTGGGTGAGCTGCAGCTGCTTCGCGGCGGCATTGAAGCTGCCGCACTGTGCCAGCGCATTCGCGATGATCTTCTTCTCGTACTCCGGCCAGGGCAGCACCGTCTTGTCAATGGCCACGGACATGGCGCCCATCTCCTGCTCGGCGGCATCGCCCTTAATATAGGAAGGCAATGCTGAGACCGTGATCGTCTCCTGATCCATGAGCGTGATGACGCGCTCCATGACATTCTCCAACTCGCGCACGTTACCCGGCCAGCGGTAGTGCATGAGCAGGTTCATCGCCTCCGGCGTGATGCCGCGCACCGCCTTGCCCGACTCCGCGCTGATCTTCTCGAGAAAATGTTCGACGAGCAACGGGATATCATCCACGCGCTCCCGCAGGGGCGGCAGGATGATCGGAATGACATTCAGGCGGTAGTAGAGATCCTCACGGAACTCGCCTTTCTTCACCATATCCTCGAGGTCGCGATTCGTCGCGGCGATGACGCGCACGTCGACGTGAATCGTCTCCTCGCCGCCCACACGATCGAACTCCTTCTGCTGCAGCACGCGCAGCAGCTTGACCTGCATACTCTTGTTCATCTCCGCGATCTCATCGAGGAGAATCGTGCCGTGGTTCGCGAGCTCGAACTTACCCAGCTTGCGTTTCAGAGCGCCCGTGAAGGCCCCTTTCTCATGGCCGAAGAGTTCGGACTCCAGCAAAGTGCCGGGGATGGCACCGCAGTTCACGCGAATGAAGGGGCCACGGCGACGCTTGCTCGCGTAGTGGATGCCCTCGGCGATGACCTCCTTGCCCGTACCGCTCTCGCCGCGCACGAGCACCGTGGCCGAGCTATCCGCCGCCTTGGATGCCAGCGCCAGCACATCGACGACCTTGCCACTCTTGCCGATGTAGTTGGCAAAGGCCGTGGCCGTCTTCTTCGTGCGCAGGAGCTCCTGCTCCAGATACTCCGCCTTCGCGGAGACCTGGGAGAGGCGCTGCATGAGGTTCTGAATCTCCGTAATGTCCTTGACGACAGAGACGACGCCAGCGATCTTGCCATCGACAAAAATCGGGTTAACATTCGCGACCAGCGTCGTGCCGTCCTTCTTGTGACTGAGCACGCCAATGCGCGCAACGCCGGACTTCAGCACGCCGCAGCGATTGCCGTGGGGCGCGGACTCGTAGACATTCTGACCGATGACCATCTCAGGCGTCTTGTGCACGATGCGCAGGTACGAGGGATTCACATAGGAAACCTCGCCCGTGGCCTCGACGACACAGATACCGTCCTGTACGGCCTCCAGGATCATCTGCAGTCGTTCCTGCATGAGGGCGTTCTCATGCAGCAGACGGTCAACCTTGCGCTCCTCCGTGCGGTCATGCAGCTCGAAATCACCTTCGAGGAAATCTGTCATCTCCTGCACGGCGGCCTCATTCTCGCCGCCCTCGGCCGAGACGAATACGGAATCCCCCGCACCGACCTTCAGGGCGATGAGCTTCATGAGGCTGTGCATCTCACAGCGCTCACTATGCGCATTGCGGATGAAGAACGTGCAGCCATACTGCTGGCTGAGTTCCCTGGCCTTCTGCACGATCATGGCTGCCACGCGGACGTGGATGCCACTCTCGTTATGAATCACCGCTTCGCGCTCAACCATCATACCCACAAGCCCATCTTCCTTTGTGCGGCCGCCGAAAGCGCCACCGCGATTGCTATTCATTCATGAGGATTCATCTCTATTATACTATAGAACTCCGTCAAAGTCAGCCAAAAACGGCAAATTGCTAAAAAAGTTTGCCATACGTCCCATTTGGTGCTATAAATTTAGTAGATAAGTGTGAAATCCGCCTAAATAGCAGGATTTCTCCGTATCTGTGGCGAATAAAGTAAAGGTATCGTATGATGAGAAGGAGTTGGCACTATGACGTTCATCCTGGCTGCGGCCGGCATCATGGCCATCACCATTTTTGTCATCGACTATCTCTGCCAGCACTTCGGCATCGGGCTCAAGCGTTCCTCGCTCGTGCTCTGCGCCCTCGTGTCCTTCGCGATCAACGGTGCCATCATCCTGATCTCGCCGTATCTCGACCGCAGTCACTATCTGCGGCTCGGGGGGCTCGTGCTCATCGCCGCCGGCTGTGTCACGCTCTACAATGAGCGCCTGCTGCGCCGCGAGGCGGCGCAGGCCGCCAAAGCCACCAAGGCTGCCGAGCCTGCACCAGTTGTACAGGCCGTCAAAGCAACAGAACCGGAGGCCAGCACAGAAACCGTACCGGCGAAGCCGGCGGAAGAATTCTCCGCCGCGCCCGGGCCAGTGCCTGAGGTAAAGCACGAAGCAACGGTCAAATCTGCGCCAGATGTGGAACCGAAGCCCGAGCCAACAGCCAAGGCAGAGCCGAAGCCCGAGCCTGCAGTCAAGCCTGCACCAAAGGCGGAGCCGAAACCCGAGCCGGTGGTCAAACCTGCACCAAAGGCGGAGCCGAAGCCCGAGCCGGTGGCCAAGCCTGCACCAAAGGCGGAGCCGAAACCCGAGCCAATGGCCAAACCCGCACAAAAGGCAGAACCGAAGCCCGAGCCGACGGCGAAACCTGCACCGAAGCCGAAGCAAAATCCCGCACCAGTGCAGAAGCCGCAGCCAGTCAGGCTGCCCGAGCCTGCAGCGGCCTTTGCCGCCAGGATCGGTGCCGCCGACTCACTCGACGCCCTGCTGGACATCGCCTATGCGGACAAGCTGGCGCAGGGCGATGCACTCTACCTATACCAGCAGGCCACCGCGCGCTATGCAGGCGATGACTACTGGCCATTCCTCGTCGTCGAGCTGGCCAACATCTATAAAGACTGCGCCGCCTACGATGCGGCCATCAACACCTATGAAAAGGCGCTGCAACAGCCTATGATTGCCGGTAACACGGTCATGGCAGCCAAGTTCCAGGAAACACTTGACTACCTGCGCCGCGTTCAGCACATATTAGCCAAACATCACGCCGAAGCCACGCCGTTCCCGGAGATTCCGGCGGACTGGCTGCAGGCGGCCGAGCAGGCCGACCTGCATGGCCAGGCATGAAATCCTGATTTGGGGGAGTAAGTATGAAGAAAAGTGTAGAAATCCTGGGCCTGCCGGTCATCAGCATCACCGAAGGCCGCGAACTCGGCATGAGCAAGACGCTCGTCATCGATGCGAAGCAGGGCAAAGTCGCCGCTATCACCATCGAGGATGAGGACTGGTACCGCGGCGTCAAGCTGATCCCGTATGAAGATGTCATCGCCATCGGCGAGGACGCCGTCACGGTCACGGACAGCAAGAAGATCAAGACGCTGGATGATGCCGGCGACTACGAGCAGATGCTCGTGGACAACATCCGCATCATCGGCACGAAAGCCATCACGAAATCCGGTACCATCCAGGGCAAGGTTTCGGAGCTCTTCATCGGCGATAACGGCACCATCGAGAAATGCGAGATCACGGCACCGGACGGCTCTGCCAGCGAAGCCACGGCTGACCAGATCTACATCTTCGGTAAGCAGGTCACGGTGATCGACCCGGACGGTGCGCAAAAAAAAACTTTAACGCCTGAGCCCGCCAAGGCAGAGGCACCAGCAGCCCCCGCTGCTCCAGCGCCCAAAGCCGAGGAAAAACCAGCACCGGCTCCCGCACCGAAGGCTGAGCCCGAGGTCAAGCCGGTAAAGGAAGAGGAAAAGCCCGCTGCCCCGGCAGCGAAAGCTGAGGAAAAACCGGCCGACAAGCCGGCCGAAGCTCCGAAAGCCGAGCCCAAGGCAGAAGTAAAACCCGCGCCGAAGGCTGAGGCCCCGAAAGCCGCTCCCGCTGCTCCGGCAGCCAGGGAACAGCACAAGGAAATCAAGCTGGATGAGCGCCAGCGCCGTTTCCTGCTGGGCAAGAAAGCCGGCCGCACGCTGAAGATGGATAACGGCATCGTTATCGTCGAGGCAGGCCAGGAAATCACCGAGGAAGTCCTGCAGAAAGCTCAGCTGGGCAAGAAGCAGATGGATCTCCTGATGAACATCCAGTAATTCACAATATCAGATATACAAAAGGGCCGGTTCCCATGAGGGAACCGGCCCTTTTTTCATGCCATGTAAATTGTCTGGCGTTTAATCTCAGGCTTCCTTGCCACCCTTGACGATCCTCGTGAAGATGCCCAGGACGATGAGGAATACCGCGAGGCCCAGCCACTCAGCCGTATCGGCGAAATCCTTGCCGACGAGGCCCAGCGGATCATCACTGCCACCGCTGGAGAGCGAGATGACGATGATAGCAGCCATGAGCACACCGATGATGGACTCACCGACGATCAGGCCCGAGGCAAAGAGCGTGCCGCGGCGCTTAGCGGCCGCGAGAGCTTTCTCACCCTTGGAGGACTTGATACCCTTGTTGATGAAATAGCCCATGACCGCGCCGATGACGAGCGGGGTCTGCACGGAGGGCGGCAGGTAAATGCCCATGCCGACGGCGAGCGGCGGCATGCAGAGGCTCTTCGTGTTGCGCTTCAGCAACTGGTCGATGATGACGAGCACCACGCCCAGGCCGAGACCGATGTAGATGTACTCCCAGGCCAGGTTGCTGGAGAAAATACCCTGCGCGATGGTCGTCATGAGGGCGGCCTGCGGCGCAGCCAGAGCCTGCGACGGATCCATGTCCGGACGCGGCAGTGCGCCGGGGAAGCCGTAGGCTTCATAGAGCAGGTTCAGTACCGGTGCGATGACGAGAGCGCCGACGAGGCAGCCAAGAAGCAGGGCGACCTGCTGACGCCACGGCGTAGCACCGACGAGATAGCCCGTCTTGAGATCCTGCATGTTATCGTTCGAGATGCAGGCGATAGCCATGATGATGGACGTCGTAAAGATGGCCGTAGCCGTGGCGAACTTCTCGCCGCCCGGCAGGCTGAAGATGCCGAAAGCCGAGCACAGCGCATACATCACGAGCGAAGCCACGATGATGCCCAGGATGCCGATGCCCGAAATCGGGCTGGAAGACGTACCGACGAGGCCGGCCATGTAGGCGCAAGCCGCAGCCACGAAGAAGCCCATGAGCACGGCGACGCCGACGCCCACGATGACGAAAGTGAGGTTCTGGGCCATGGGAAGGCCTTCCGGGCTCACGAAAGCGTAGAACACACCGAGCAGGCCGAGCGTCGTCACCGCAAAGACGAGGCCGACGCTCTTGACGGACATATCGATATCCATGCGATGCTTGCCCTTATCGGCATCCGGCATGCGCACGGCGGCCAGGGATTCCTTCACGCCGTCGATGACCGGGCGCGCGAGCGTGATCAGCGTCCAGATGGCCGCGACGCCCATGGCACCGGCACCGATGAGACGAACCTTATCCTGATAGACCACACCGGCGAATTTCTGCAATGCCATGCCGTCAGGCACCGTGCCCGTAATCGTGAAGAACGGCACGAAACCCGCCCAGGCGATGAGAATACCGACGAGCATCGAAAGGCCGGAGGCGATACCGATGAGGTAGCCCGCACCCACAAGTGCCGAGGAATAGCCGATCGGGAACTGCGTCATGCCGCGGCCCACGTGGAACCACAGCGAGAGGCCGGAGCCCAGCACATGGAAGCCGCTGGAGCAGAGGGCCACGAGGCCTGCGATAATGCCGCCCGAGAAAATCTCCTTCAGACCGCTGCCGCCAGCCTGCTCCTTCTCCTCCTGGCTGCTGCTGCCGACCTTCAGAATCTCAGCAGCAGCCACGCCCTCCGGGTAAGCGAGGTCGCTATGCACGACCATCGCACGGCGCAGCGGGATGGTGAAGAGCACGCCCAGGCAGCCGCCGCAGGCTGAGACCAGCAGCGTCTGCCAGAACTGGAAGCCCTGCCAGTAACCGATCATCAACATACCTGGAATGATGAAGATGATGGCCGACAGTGTCCCCGCTGCCGATGCCTGCGTCTGCACCATGTTGTTCTCCAGGATGTTGGAGTCCTTGGCCATCTTCAGCACCGCCATCGAGATGACAGCCGCCGGGATAGCCGACGAGAAGGTCAGACCGACCTTCAGGCCGAGGTATACATTCGATGCCGTGAAGATAACCGTCAGCAAGGCACCGAGAAGCATACCGCGGACCGTGAGCTCAGGCAGCCTCAGCTCGTGCTGCATGAACTCATTCTGTTCCGTTTTCATGTTCGAAAACTCCTCCTGTAAAATACTTTTTGGTCGTTTGTACACTCAGTACAAACATAGCACAAGTTATATTATAGCGATTTTTTTTAGAATTGTAAACCTGTAAACCCCATGAATACAAAAAAACAGGGCCGGGCAGACGGCATCACTGCCGCCCGTCTGACCCTGCTGGTCTGTCTTGTTCCTTATTTGGTGCCGTTTACGCGCAGCACGCCTGGCTGCTGAATGAGCCAGGTCTTATCCGCAATGCGGAACTCTGCCGGCAATTTCACCGTCAACTCCGTATAACTCCCAGTCTCATAGTTGGAGGCGAATGTCTCTTTCATACCGCCCTCTTCGTGCAGCTGCTGATCGTAGCCGTGCAGGGGATTCGGCACGACGACGGCCTTCTCTGGCTGCCCGGGCAGAACCCAGCCCCAGTAGGTACTATCGTTCAGCGTCACGGCCAGCACGAACTGCGGCACGAGCTTGCCGTCCGTGCCCTGCACCTTGTGCTCCGTCGTCGTGAGCAGCTGGATGTGGTATTTCGCCACGAAGGCCGTGCAGGCCTCCTCGGCGCGTGGGGCTTTCATGCTAGCGGCAAGGCTGTTGTAGTCCTGCAGCATCGCGGCCCACGGCTGCTGCGCACGCATGGGCTGTGAGAGCGGCGTGCCGCCCGGTGCCTGTGGTGCCGGAGCAGGGGCAGGGGCGGCCGCCTTTGGCGGCTGTACCTGATGCTGCAATGCCTCTACCTCTTTTTGCAGCTTGTGCACAGCCATTTCCAGCCCCGCAATTTTCTGCACATCCTCATGAATCTGCCGCTGCTGCGAGATGACCCAGGCCGCACCGATCAACGCCATGATACCCAGCGCCACGCTCAATAGAATCAGCAAGTCTGCCGCAATGGGTGGAAAAACACCTGCCAACATACGTATCCCTCCCCGCTATATCCGATGAAAAGCAAAATCGATCTTTTGCCTCTATGATATACCTTAACAACCGGACTGGCAAGGCTCACGCCTCGTCCTCGCGCTGCACATGATAAGCCACCGCATACATGGTCGGCAGCACGAGCAACGTCAGCACGGTCGCTACGAGCAAGCCGCTCGCGATGGCCACGGCCATCGGCCCCCAGAAGGTGCTTGGCATCAGCGGCACCATGCCAAGGATGGCCGCAGCCGCCGTGAGCATGATGGGGCGAAAGCGCAGGACTGCCGAATCGACGATGGCATCCCAGGGCTGTTCTCCTTCAGCCAAATGCTTCTGAATCTGGTCGATGAGAATGACGGAATTGCGGATAATCATGCCGAAGAGCGCGAGTACGCCGAGAATGGCCACGAAACCCATGGCTTTATCCGTGAGCAGCATGCCCCAGGCCACGCCGATGAGTCCCAAAGGCGCCGTGAGCAGCGTGAGCACCATCTGCTTTGCACTGCGCAGCTGGAACATGAGCAATGTCATAATGATGAGTACCATGGCGGGGATGGGCACCATGAGGTAACCCATGGATTCGTTGCTGTCCTCCAATGAGCCGTCGGGCTCGATGCCATAGCCCATAGGCAGGGACTGGCGCAGCTGCGCCGTGGCGTCATAGGCCTTCTGCGTTGCGTCGTTGGCCGTGCCGGACTTGATATTGGCGCGCACGGTAATCGTCGGCTTGAGGTCGCGGCGCTTGATGAGCCCTTCCTCCGCCTGATACGAAATCTTCGCGATCTGCTGCAGCGGCACATAGCCAGCCTTGCCGAGATAGATTGGCAGGTTCTGCAGCTGCGAGAGATCCTCGCGATCCTCCGGCACGAGACGCAGGTCGATGTCGATCGTGCGATCGCCCGTGTAGAACTGCGCGGCCTGCGCACCCGTCACCTCGGTGTAGAGCGTCTGCGCTACAGCCTGGCTGGAGACGCCGAGGCTGCGCAGCTTGTCCTGATCGAGCTCGAGGTGTACGACCTTGCTCTTTTCGTTCCAGTCAAGATTCACGTCGTAGACGTTGCTATCCGCCGCAATCTGGTCAGCGACCTCATTGGCGAGGTCGCGCACCTTATCTTTGTCGTAGCCGGACACGCGCAACATGAGCGGATAGTCTGCCGGCGGGCCCGTCTGGATGAATTTGATGTTGCTGCGCACATTCGGGAATGCCTCGGCGAGCTCCTCGCGAATGGATTGCGTCAGGGCATCGCGCTTGTCCGCCTCCTTCGCCACAACGACGAACTGGGCGTAGTTATTCTGGGGCAGCACCGGCTCCGTCGTCAGCACGAAACGCGGTGCGCCCTCACCGACGTAATAGGAGTAGTTGTCGATTTCGCCCTCATGCTGCTGCAGGAAAGTGGCCATGCGGTCAGCCTCGGCCTGCGTAGCCTCCAGCGACGAGCCCTCCGGCAGCCGCATCTCCACGATGATTTCCGGGCGCAGGGAGGGCGGAAAGAACTCCTGCTTGATAAATTTCATCATAAACAGGGACAGGGCAAAAAGCACCACCGTACCTGCGATTACGATGCGCCGATGCATGAGGAACCAGTTCAGCACCGCACGGAACCAGACATAGAATTTGCTCTGGTACGGATCAATCTTGCCGCTGTCGTCACGCTTGACCTCCACTTTGATAAGGTACGTGCCGTAGAGCGGCGCCACCATGACGGAGACAATCCATGAGAGCAGCAGCGCGATGCTGATGACCGGGAACAGGGCCTGACAGAACTCACTGGCCATGCCATTGGCAAAAGCCACGGGGATGAAGCCCGAGCAGGTAATGAGCGTGCCCGTGAGCATGGGCTTCGCCGTGGCACGGAAAGCATAGCAGGCCGCATCGAAGCGGTTGAGACCCATCTCAAGCTTCACGCTCATCATCTCAACCGCGATGATCGCGTCATCGACGAGCAGGCCGAGCGCGATGATCAACGAGCCCAGCGAAACCTTATGCAGGTCGATGCCCAGCAGGTACATCGCCACAAAGACACCCATGAGCACGAGCGGAATGCAGCCCGCGACCACGAGGCCCGTGCGGAAGCCCAGCGAGAGGAAACTCACGGCCAGTACAATGACCACAGCCTCCAGCAATGTCTTCACGAAATCATGGATCGAGTTGTCGACGACGCTCGGCTGATCCGAGACCCGATGAATCTCGAGGCCCAGCGGCATTTCCTGCTGCACTTTCGTTGTGAGCGCGTGCAGATCCTGCCCCAGCTGCAGGATATTGCCGCCCTTTTCCATGGATACCGCGATGCCCACGGCCGGCTCGCCGTTATAGAACATCTTGGGCTCTGGCGGGTCCTGCGTACGCCGCTCCACCTTCGCGATATCGCCGAGACGGAAGATGTGGCCGTTCGCGTTGATGGGCGTTTCGCGGATGGCGTCGACATCATCGAAAATGCCCGTCACGCGCAGGTAAACGTCATCAGATTGCGTTTCCACACTCCCCGATGGCGTCATTTCATTCTGCGTCTTCAGCGCATTGGCGATGACCTGCGGGCTGATGCCCAGCGAAGCCAACTTCGCCTGCTCGACCTCGACGTAGACCTTCTCCGGCTGCACGCCGAGCAGCTCGACCTTCTGCACGCTCTTGACATCGAGGATCATGCGGCGGATTTTCTCGGCCCGCTCACGCATTTCCTCATAGCTGTAACCATCGCCTGTAATGGCATAAATCGAGCCGTAAACATCGTCGAAGCGATCGTTGTAGAAGGGCCCCACTGTACCATCCGGCAGGTCCTTTTTGATATCTTCGCAGAAGTTGCGCACATCGCGCCAGGTCGGACGAATCTGCGACTTCGGCAGATCCTGCCGCAGATTGACGTAGATGACCGCCTGTCCCGGCCGCGACTGGCTCGTCACGTAATCGAGGCCCGGCGTATCCTGGATTTTCTTCTCCAGCTTGTCCGTGACCTGCTCCTCGACCTGCGCCGCCGTCGCGCCCGGCCAGGCCACTGAGACCACCATCTGGCGCACGGTGAACTGCGGATCCTCCATGCGGCCCAGCTTGAAATAGCAAAAAATACCCGCGAGGAAGACAACGATGATGAAGTACCAGACGAGGCCCTTGTTCCTCAGCGAGACTTCGGTAAGATTGCGCATCAGTCATCCGCCTCCGTCCGGACCTGCTGTCCATCGCGCAGCTTGTGCACGCCGGCCGTCACCACGAGATCCGTCGGCTGCAGGCCGTGCACGATGACCTGATCACCGTTGAATTCCTCGACAGTCACATCCTTCAGCGTGACCGTATCATCATCCGTGACCACCCAGACCTGCGGCGTATCGCCCGTCTGGTAGATAGCGGCCAGCGGCAGCACCGAGGCCGCCGCATCATCCGTATCCGACTGAGCCAGCGCCACCGACGCCGTCATGCCAAGCTCCATGCCCGCAGGCGGCTGAGGGATGGAGACGCGCACGCGGTACGTGCGGGCCGCCGGATCGGCCATGGGCGCAATCTCGCGCACTGTACCCTCGGCATCGGTATGCAGGGCCCAGAAGGACACGCGCACGGGCGTGCCCTCCTGCAGCTCGGCCACGCGGTTCTCAGGTACATTGATTTCCACTTCCAGCTCACCCGTCTGCACGAGGGTGAGCACGGTCTGGCCCGCGGCCACGACCTGTCCCTCCTCGGCCTGTACGGCCGTGATTACGCCGTCAGCACCAGCCGTGAGGTTCGTATAACCGACGGCATTGTGGCCTTTGGCCGCCTGTGCCAGCGCATTCTGGTAGCTGGCAAAGGCGGCGTCGTAATTCGTCTGATACTGGTCGAGCACAGAAGCGGCCACAGCGCTCTCATTATAGAGCTCCGTATAACGCGCGAGGTTCTTCTGCGCGAGCTCCAGCTGGGCGCGCGCCTGCCCCACAGCTGCCTCACCCTGATTGGCCTGCTGCACGACGTCGCGCGCATCGATGACCATGAGCGTGTCGCCCGCGTGCACGAGGCTGCCCGCCTGTACGTTGCGCGAAATGATCTGCCCGCCGACCTGGAAGGCCATATTCGTCTCATAGCGGCCCTTGACCGTGCCTGCGTAGACGCCTTCCACAGCACTCGCACTGCCGCCGGCCTGCTGCGTCTTCACCAGCGGTGCTTTCTCGGGAGCCGCCTCCTTGCTGCCGCAGCCGGCAGCCCCCAGCACCAGAAGCGCGGCACAGAGCACGGCCAGCAGCTGTTGTCCTTTACTCGCCACGGTCATATACTCCTTCCCGCTCTACCAGGCCGCTTTTCTCCTCCCCCTTGGGGATATCGCGTGCCAGTTCATGCAAGTCCACCTGCGAGGCCCGCTCCGCCAGCAAGTGGAAGCCATGGATAATGGTCTTCACCTGCTGTGGTTCCATATCCTGCGCGAGATAGTCCACCCATCGCTGAATCGTGTTGCGCAGATAGTTATGCTGCTGCCGCCCGTAATCCGTGAGGAAGACGCGGCGCACGCGGCGGTCACGCGTATCGCGCTTGCGCACCACGAGCCCCTTTTCCTCCAGCAGATTCATCGTGCGCGTCACCACGGCCTTATCGAGAAAGAGCATATTCGCCAGGTCGTCCTGCTTGGCACCCTCGCTGTCATAGAGACGGATGAGCATCACATACTCGGAATACGTCAGGTGCAGGTCCTGACAGGCCTCCACCACAAATAACTGCGAGCGCCGATGCAAAATCGAAAACCAACGGCCAATGTTTACGTAATCATCATCCATTTGAATCACCCTTTTACTCCTCAAAACCCATCATCAGCCCAGTCGTTTTTGTATCCTAAGAATCTTCTTTTCTTTTAATGTGGTTGATGCTATCAACTTAATTTTAACATATTCTGCCATCTTGTCAATGTATACCTTTACGGCAAGCAAAAAGGCTGTCCCTCACCAAGCGGCAGGACAGCCTTCAAAGCAAATTCAGGGCGTGCTCAGTGCATCAGCGGATCCGGACCATACTGATTCGGTCCCACCGAGCCCTGGACCAGGAGCAGATAGAAGCCGAAAATAACATTGATTCCTGGTACAAACTCAAACTTCGCAGGTGCATAAGCGCCTGTGAGCCTTGAAAAATCAATATTTTCGGCCATAAAAATAGCATGAGCCGTGCCCGTTTGGTATAATTAAAGCGTCCAAACAAAAACATACCCAACGG
>Ga0256404_1004279_pt1 | contig 27269 bp, 22 predicted proteins | sample RumenRJG_01DNA_FD_185990 | JGI IMG/M metagenome (GOLD analysis project Ga0256404, IMG submission 185990) | Bovine rumen microbial communities from Lethbridge, Alberta, Canada - RJG_01 | ecosystem: Host-associated > Mammals > Digestive system > Stomach > Rumen | place: Canada: Alberta | collected...
AGATACAAAAAACAATTCAAACAACCAAACAAAAACGGCATTTATTTTATTGAAATACAATAATTTATCCGAGTTTTTCTAAGCACAAATGAGAGAGTCTCGGAGCCCATTAAAATCGTCTTTATAAATAACGCCATCCCGCAAATTCTCTACATTAAAGAGGGGATCTGAGTAGTTACAAAAGTTTACCGGACAGCAATAATTTCCAAATAGAAAAGATGATATATAGTCAGAGATATTTCTCGCATTTCTTCTCAAGCCGCCTCGTATAAGTTTTCCGGAATGAATATTTTATCGAGTAGAGCGAGTTCATTAGTTCAGGAATATCCGCTTTTGATTTTATCGGGAACAAGGAAAGTAGTCTGTTTACCTCGGCACTGTTGGGATGTTCTAACGTTATTTTAGAGAATCACTCAAATGTAGCTGTACCAATTCCGAGACGTCAAACAAAATGGTGCATGCTTTGTCTTGATTATACATTTCTGTAATAGTCATAAGAACTTTTGTACTATCGAGACAACATTAGCATGTAGATTTCGTTCAAGCAAGAGACATTAAAATGGAGGCTCGGAATCCTGCGCGCTGCCACTTGGAACGATACCGGCCAGCGGGTCGTCGGAGAGCGGGACATCAGGCATGCCGGAGACATCAGAACTGGCTGATAGTTCCGCATCGCCACCATTGTGTGAAGATTCTATAATCGAGTCGGTAATGTTGCGGAATGCTGCGAAGCTATGGATAAACTTCAGTTCCACAATACCGGTAGCACCGTTTCTGTGTTTTGCGATGATTATCTCGGCCAAACCTCTCTTCTCTTCTCCTCCGAGGTGATAGTACTCGGGACGATGAATAAAGATAACCAAGTCGGCATCCTGCTCTATTGCACCGGACTCACGCAGATCTGTCAGTTGCGGCCGCTTACCTTCATCGCCCTCACGCTTGCTGCCTTCGCGGTTCACCTGTGATAGAGCCAAAATAGGTATGTTCAGCTCCTTGGCCATCTGCTTGAGCGAACGGCTAATCATACTCACGGCTTCCTGACGATTGCCGATGCGACTGTCTCCAGCATCCATCAGCTGCAGGTAGTCTATCATTATCACCTTAACGCCATGCTCCCTCACCAACCTACGGGCTTTGGTCTGAAACTCGAAAATGGTAAGCGAAGGTGTCTCGTCTATGTAAAGCGGCTTTCCGAAAAACTTGGCCATGCCGGCATCCAGCTGCTGCCATTCATATGGTGCCAGCTGTCCTGTCTTAAGTTTTTCACCAGGAATTTCGCTCACATTGGACAGCAGACGCATGCCGAGCTGCATACGGCTCATCTCAAGAGAGAAAAAGCCGACAGGAATGCCATTGTCAATAGCCATACTCTTAGCCATTGAGAGCGCAAATGCGGTCTTACCCATAGCGGGGCGCGCAGCGAGAATCACTAGATCACCGTTTTGCCATCCGCTGGTTATCTTATCCAGCTCCGTATATCCGCTCGCTATGCCGGGAATGCCGTCCTGGCGAGCTGCTGCTGCACGTAATTGTTCGCCAATAGCATTGATTATAGGATCTATCTGGGTAAAGTCTGATTTCTCGTTCTTCTGAGCTAGTTTGAAAAGGTCACTCTCGGCCATCTGCAGCAGTTCTTCGACATCCTGCGCGTCGTCGAAAGCGAGGTCCTCTACCTTGCTGGCAAAAGAGATTAGCTGCCGGGCAAGATACTTCTGCCGTATTATCTGCGCATGATATTTGAGGTGGGCAGTAGAGACCATTTTGCGGGAGAGCTGTACGACATATGGCTGGCCTCCGGCCTCTTCGTATTTGCCCATTTTCTTGAGCTCTTCCATTACTGTGAGCGTGTCAACAGGCTGCTGCTTTAGCGCCAGCGTCCTTATGGCTGCGTACACCCACTGATTGCGCTTGTCATAAAAGCTCTCAGGCTCCAGCACCTCGCATACTTCTGCAAAAGCGTTGCTGTCAATGAGCAATGCACCGAGGACGGCCTCTTCCAGATCCAATGCCTGCGGTTGAAGCCGGCCCAAAGAGTCCTCCACGGTTTTGAGCCGCGTTTTCTTTCTATCTGTATATGCTTTGCCTTTTTCTGCCATGGTCTAATAAAAGCAGTAAAACGATTGGGGTATTACTGCTCATTGGGTAAATTATAAAAACAGACTATGATTATTCCTTGTCCAGAAGATTCTGCAAATATTTGCGTGTCTTGACGAGGTAATCTTTTGATCTGCCATTAAGCTCATACTCGATGGTAATAGCACCCTGATATCCCTCCTGCTTGAGAATCTTGATTATAGCAGGAAAGTCAACGTCACCTTCAGGAATGGGCTTCTCTGCGCCAAGGGAATAAGGATCTTCACGAGAGGGATAGCATCCATCTTTGGCATGGATATCCTTTACCAAAGGCCCGAACTGGCGAATGGCGTCAGTTGGATTGGCCTTGCCGTAAAGAAGCAGATTAGCCACATCGCAATTTATAAACACATTATCGTATCCGATGTCCTTGATGGCTCTTATCAATGTAGTCGGCGTCTCCTGCCCTGTCTCAAAGTAAATGCAAACACCACGTTCCTTGGCATAGGCGGCAAGAGGCTTCATCACATTGATAAAATCCTTGTATTTGTCGCTCGACATGTCTTCCGGAATGAAGCCGAAATGAGAGTGCATAGCCGGAACACCAGCCATCTTGCAGAAATCTATCATCTTGTGATAAGTAGCAATCTTGGCTTCTCTGCCTTCGCTCGGTACAAGCCCTATCGTGGAAGGGCCCATCCGGAAATTCCATTCAGAATGCCCTGGCACACCGACTACGGTCGTTATTTTGATTTTGTATTTGTCAGCAGCTTTTCTTAGTCTTTTGGCAAAAGCCTCGTCCATGCCTTCGTTATAATTCATCTGGCACGACGTAAAGCCGTTTTCACTCAGCATTTTCATCTGGTCTTCTACGTGCTGCCAATCGTAAATTATCGTACCAATGGTAACAGCTTTGCCCGATGCTTTTTTGCTTTGCTCAACCTGCTCTGAGGCCTGAGAAGGATTAGGAAATGACACACCAATTAAGGCTATAACCACAGCCATACAAATAGATAGAGATCTCATAACTTTTAACGATAATATTCTATTTGCAAATATACTCAATTATTCGGTACAAGCGTTGTCCCCATGTGGGGTTTCACAACGAGGCCAATGCTTCTGCGGCCATCGATCTTGACTACAAGCGGGCTATCGAAATGATAGCAAGCAACATGCTCCGTCTCGAACTGAGGTGCACTAGACTTTAAAAACTCTTCGTCTATGAAACTGTCCTGACTGTTTGGATTAATCGTAAAGAATCCGACGCCTAGCGAAGTGATGTTCTGAAAGAAATGGGTGCCCTGAGACGGCTCAATCATATAGTTCTTAAGTCCCTTTTCTACTATCAGTCTGGCTCCGCTGATATGCGGCCATTTCACAGGAATGCCTAACCATGGGTCGCTGCTCCCCCACCTTCCCGGACCTATTAGTATGTAGCCTTCTCCTTTAGAAAGATATGTGGCATTTATTTTTTCCACCTCGCGGGCAATAAGGCCATTATCCTGAGCATTGAAATTTTCTGTCTTTACGCAGACTATGTCATAGACATCGTCTGTAATACCCTGTCCGAGCGCGTTATCGCAATACATCAGAAGGTCGTTACGACTTACTTTCTGCAGGTCTTCTTCCAGATTCTGCTTTGCATCAACGATAGGACGTATCTGTAGATAGTAGATTATTGCCTTAGTATCATCATGTGGATCTGGGTTGACAGCAAACTCTATTTCTATCGGCCTGCCCATTTCTCTCTGTCCCATGTCTAACAGACGTTGCAGTACATCTGCCACCGGAAATACTTCATTCTCCAGAATACCTGAGAAAGTTATCACCTTCCTGCCTTCAGGGTAAACGCCGGGAACAAGGACGCCATCGTATGCTTCATAGGTTGAAGCTACATACTTCAAAGAATTATCCTGAACAGCTTCTTTGACGTTCAGCTTAAGCAAATTGAATGCATCATCCGTAGACAACGTTATCCCCTTGTCTTTCAGGTTAAGAGAATAGAATTTAGTCTGTGTCTCGCGGAGTGCAATATCAAGCTGAGATAATTGCAGTATGTGATGCGGATGAGCTGGAGAAAAACGCAGAGTCAGTCCTCCGTCTACGATATATTTTCCTAAACCGAAAGCAACATTGGCAATGCCTTCTGACGGTTTCTCTTGATTGACAGGATAGCTATTGATGGAGCGTGCCACGCCGGACATGATAGGATAAAAGCGGTCGCCATAGGCAGTACCGGCCATCTCCTGCAGAACGACAGCCATCTTCTCTTGGTCTATAAGATTGGATGTCGCGGTCATATAAGCCTTGCTATCACGATAAAACACAGACGCATAAACGGCTTTTATAGCTTTGCGGAGATAATCGAGCGTATAATCCTCATTATCGTCTGTCCTAGGCATCATATAGGTAGAATAGATGCCGGCAAAAGGCTGATAGTGGGAATCTTCCAGAAGTGAAGAGGAACGTACGGCAATCGGAGTCCGCACCACTCTTATAAAAGCTCTGAGATCATCAAGAAGTTTATCTGGCAACCTAGCTTCGAGAAAACGATTAAGGATCTCGCTGTCGGACGCATCGGAAAGAGCGAATGGATAAAGATTATTTCTCTCCATGAATTCGTCGAAAATATCCGTACAAATCACTACCGTCCTCGGAATAGTAATTTTGAGATTGGAATAGGTGTGTCCATGGACGCGATTTAACATCGAACCGATAAAAGCCAAACCGCGTCCTTTGCCTCCGAGCGAGCCGTTTCCGATGCGAGCGAAAGTGCTGTACTCGTCAAACCGATCCTTCTGATAGATAGCAATAACTCCGGAGTTCTTTATGCGGCGATACTCGACAATACAGTTAAAAATCAGTTTCCGCGCCTCGTTCATATCCTCGTAGTCACTCACGTTGACCTTCTTAAGAAGCTCAGCAGGAGGGAACATTGCCCTCGAATAGAAGAATCTGGAAAAGTGATTCCTGCTTAGGTGGTAAGCCAGAGAGTCGCTAGGAATGGAAAAGATCTTCTGCTGCAGGTCCTTCAGATCGTGTATCCTCATTATCTCTTCGTGCGTCTGTGGATTTAATATAACAAAATCCCCGAAGCCGAAATGCTCATTTACCTCTTTGCGCAACTGCTGCGGGTAAGTCTTGGAATATTTATTTACGAAAGGACATTTTAGCTTTTCGGCATACTGCCTGTTAGCATCATCGCTCGACTCAAGAATAAATGGAATTATCTGCCCACTTTGTTGCAACATGCGTCCGAACTCATACCCGGCTAATGCGTCCTTAATGCCGGAGTGCATGAAGCTCATATCAGAGATAACACCTAATATATTGTCCTTATATTGCGTGTAGATGTTTTCCGCCTCTTCGTAGTTGCGCGCCAGACAAATTTTGGGACGACCTCTGAGGCGAAGCATCTTGAGATGACCATTTAAAGCTTCCTTAGAAAACTCCATACTCTGTTCCAGCACAAAGTGATAAAGAAGCGGCAATGTTGAAGAATACGAACGAATGCTGTCCTCTACAAGCAGGATAATCTGAACACCTGCGCTGGTGGTGTCAAAAGGCGCGTTCATTTTATCCTCTATGAGCTTGATAATCGCAAGCAGGAGCTCAGAATTTCCTAGCCAGCTAAACACATAATCAATAGCTGACAGATCTTCTTTTGCAACTCTCGCCGTCACTTCTTTAGAAAAAGGAGTCAGAACAGCAATAGGTATATTGGGATATTTGGACTTTATCTCAGAAGCGGCCTGAAATATGTCCCGATTATCCATATTCGGCATACAGATGATGAGCTCAAAATTCCTGTCTTCCAGGGTTCTCAAAGCTTCCTCCTCAGTGGTCACCTGAGTGAAACGCGGCGGAGAGCTCAGCGATAACGATGTGTATTCATTGAACATTTGTTCATCTACACGACCGTCGTCTTCAAGCATAAAAGCATCGTACTTCGTCGCCAGCAAGAGCACATTATATATGCGCTTCTGCATCAAGTTTGCAAAAGACGTATCGCGGAATGCGAAGTCCTTAATGTCGGGTATTTTGCCCATCTGAAATATTAAGCATCTACACTTCTTTTGCCAAAGTCGGGATCTATCTTAATCAATAAGGAAACTCCTACCGTGACAAGGCACAACAACATTGCTCCTATAAAGAAATTGCGATAGCCGAAAGCTTCCTCTAGAAATCCGGCAAAAAGTCCTGGGATCATCATACTAAGAGCCATAAAGGCCGTACAGATAGCATAGTGGGCCGTCTTGTGTGTTCCTCTGGAATAGTAAATGAGGAACAGCATATATGCAGTAAATCCAAAGCCATAACCGAACTGCTCTAAGAATATCAAAACGTTTACCAACGTGAATGAAACGTCCGGGAAGAAACTCATATAGATATATACAGCATCCGGAATCGTAATTGCTGCTACCATTGGCCAAAGCCACTTCCTCAAGCCGCCAGCAGCCGCAGCTATGCCTCCTAATATTCCTCCAATTGTCAATCCAATCACGCCGACTGTGCCCTGTGCAAAGCCCAGCTGGGCTGTGGTGAGTCCCAAGCCGCCCTTTGCTGGAGAGTCCAATAAGAACAGAGGACATATCTTCACAAGCAGAGCCTCAGGTAAACGATACAAAAGCATAAAAAGTATGGAGACAAAAGCTGCCGGTTTCATGAAAAACGAAGAAAATGTAGCAAGGAATTCTTTTATTCTCTCTCCTATCGATTTTATCACTCTTGAATCTTCTTTTTTATCCTCCGCCGGATGCGGAAGAATAAATTTATGATACAAGAAAAGCAAAATAAATACGCCGGCAGTAATGTAGAAAGTAATGCTCCACGCTATAGGCACTTTATGTGTATATGTCTCGAGAAGTCCTGCTATTGCTATTAGAAGTCCCTGTGCAAATATAGTAGAAATTCGATAAAATGTAGACCTTATTCCTACATAGAGACTCTGTTCATGTGAATCCAATGCAAGCATATAAAATCCATCAGCAGCAATGTCATGAGTTGCGCTGCTGAAAGCGATAAGCCAAAAGAAGGCTAAAATTACCTGCGTATTAGGATTGACATTAAGCGTGAATGCTATGCCAGCCAAACCTGCGCCAATAAGTAGCTGCATAGTCCAAATCCACCAGCGCTTAGTACGAAGCATGTCAACGAGCGGACTCCATATAGGCTTTATGACCCATGGCAGATACAGCCACCCCGTAAGATATACAGCCTCCCCGTTACTTAATCCGAGACGTTTGAATAGGATAAGAGAGATAGTGTTTACTATCACATAAGGAATGCCTTCTGCAAAATATAGCGTAGGTATCCACGCCCACGGTGATATTTTTTTCTCCTTATGTACTGGCGCCTTGAGATTATCTGCTATGTCATTCATATATATTCGTTATTTGAGAATCCTTAAAATAATGTGCTAATATCTGCTTGTAGCCGATGCCGCGAACCGCCATTGCAGCTGCACCTATTTGGCAAAGACCTACGCCATGTCCCCATCCTGCGCCATAAAGCGTGAATTTATTTTGCACCTTCTTTACAATAAACGCAGAACTGAGGAGATGGGAAGAAGACAAAAGTCTGCGTATTTCCAATTCCTTTCCGATAATAACCTTCCCCTTATCGCCAACCACAAGGAGCTCTATAATTCTTCCGCTCGCGCCACGCTTCAATGGCAAAAGGTCAGATATTTCGCCTACATCTATTGTGCTCTTGGAGCGAAAAAGTGATGAAAGTTCCTCTTTTTCATACTCCACTTTCCACCTGTAGAAATTTTGCGTCTCTACATCATAATCATTTAGCACAGAGCACAAGACCTCTTTTTTGCGGACATTGCAAAACGCAGCAGGAGCTGACATAATCCATAGCTCTGCCCCATTCTCTGTAGTAAGATCCGGAATGCTATCAGAATTATCAGAGTCAGATATTGGCCTAAGATAATTCTTATCATGGTCTTCCCAGCAGGCAGAAAATCTTTCGGTAACACCGCCACAACACTTTGAGAAGCGTGCGTCACAAATTTCGCCGTCATAGGAGAGCACTTCGCCTTTAGTTTCTTCGATAGCACGAACGGCATTGCTGTTGTTTACTTTCGTAATGCCTTCGTAACGCTGGCAATGATCATCAGCACACACATCAAAATACGTGTGTGCATCATTCTCATAGTATTTAATGATACGAGGAATGCCTTCTACCTCATCTCTGGCCTCTGTGCTCTTTGCGGAATTGTCCTTCAGCCTTTGATTCTTAAGTCTGATGAGCCAGCTCCGTGAAACTACTGCCTGAGTCTTTAGATATTCTAAAGGAGCATTGCAGCTCATCTCACTTGATATTACACTCAGGAGATAATCCTCTACATTTGTAATATTGATAGCTTGCAGCTGATTATCTACATTAATAATCTTAAGAATTCCAGCAAATTGCTCATCTTCTTTCCTCTCCCAATGAAATTTCTTACCAATGGTAACACCGTGCAACGTGAAACGTGAATCATCGGAATCCGGGACGAAAATTACAGCATCACACGTCTCTCCCGCAAATCGGACAAACTTTCCCTCGGCTTCTAACTTCTCTTCGCCGTTAAAATGGACACCATTAAAGGAATATCCTCCATCCAGACGAATAGATAGTATACGAGAGGACATTATGCCGATTGATACAGTCCTGAAATTGTGTGAAGCGTCAGCGTGCGACATCTTCTACTATTTTTGCATTACCGTAAATATCGTCTCTTCGTCATAGGAGACTTCCCTTAATATACCAAATGCCATTTCGGAAGTTAAGCGATCGAAATCATCTTTTCGGGGTGTAATTAATAATCCACCCATATCAACGGCTCCGGGGCTAATCAAATATTGCATTTCTCCGTTCTTGAAATAGCAATCTGGGCGATGTTTCCTTCTTAAAAAGATTACCGTTATATGTTTTCCCGCATACATCCAGGTGAGAATATTCATAGGCCTTTCTGGAGCGTCATATGTTGCATTCAGTTTGTCATAGACCTTCTTGAACGAAGAGTACGCCCTATCCGTGTCTCCAGAGACAAGGACTAATGCAGGGCAAGCGTAATTACGCAGCAAATAGAGATCGTCAAATCCTATGCTATTTAATGACTTTAACCGTAAAGCATAATAATGCCAGTCTCGTATTAGCGGCAGGCTGCTACCTTTCCCCGCCTGAAGGTGCATGTGGTCAGGAGCAGATGCACCACATTTTGCTCCATTATAAAACACTACATAATCCGGCAAGTTATCTGAAATATGGAACAGATCCTCATATGATTCAGATATATTCTGCTCTTTGTGTTCACCCAAGGGAATTGTCAAGTGCCAGGGCAGAATAGGATACGGATTAACCAATAGCTGATATTTGCCGCCCAATAGAGGAAGAAATATCTGCTCCAACGGACGATTTTGCTCGCAAAGGAAGCACTTCCGTTTCTCAATAGATGCTTTGTCTACCTTTGCGTTTGTCGAGACTATCCTTGCAGGATTATATTGTGCAGATATACAGCAATTATCTTCTTCAAAAGATTTCTCTTTTACGTCATCAAGATCGTCAAAGCGCTTTCTGGCTTCTGGCCAATTTTGCAGTTGCAGGGCAGAAAAAGTCTTTATAAAGCGTTGAGAAGGTAGATTCTCTATATTTTGCCTTATGCGGGCCTCTATCTCTGCAGCACGAAGAGAATTTTTATAGCGATTATTGGCATTTATCTTATCTTGTGACAAAGCTGCATCCGAATTACCCTCCCATCGTCGGCAATAATAGAGCACATCATAAATACGCGCTATGTCATAGTTCCTGGAAAAAGCCAGACCCATTGCATAATCTTCACCGTATGAAGTATTGGGAAAACGTATCTCTCGGAGTAAAGGGGTAAAAAATGCACGCGGCGCTCCCAGACCGTTAATACGTAAAGCATTATTTCGGCCATTGGCTGACGTCCATTCTTTATGGTCAATTACTCCAGGAGGGAGTTCATTCTTCTTGAAATCCACCAGCTGGTAACTACCAATTACCATAGCTGCCTCTGTTTGATAAAAGCAAGTGACTATACGTTTCAGAACGTTCGGAGCAGAATAAAGATCATCACTATCCAACTGCACTGCAAACCGCCCGCAGCGCTTATCATCTACGGCCTTTTGCCAGCATCCACCTATTCCAAGGTTATTTTCTGAAGGTATGAGATGAATTACCCTCGGGTCTCCGATTGCTAATTGCCTAAGGATTCCCGTTGTCCCGTCTGTAGAATGATTGTCAACAACGATAACATTGAATGAAAAGTCTGCCTCTTGATTTAATGCACTTTTTACTGCATCCGCGATTGTACGCGCACGGTTTCTCACTGGAATAATTACAGAAGCTTCAACAGGGAAATCTCCATATTTGTAAAAATCCACAGACTTTATGCTTTCGCTCGAAATGTATGCACCTATACTTTTTAGATAACGAGTAAAAGCCGATTCCATCTCCTTCTGCCTCTGCTGTACATTAGCGGAGAGATAGTCGAACTGCTTTTGACCGCTTTTTCTGTTGTCTTCGAGCTTTGAGCTGTAAAGGATTTGGGGTATATGGACTATACCTCCATTATTGTATGCCCAAAGCCTATAAGCATAAATCCCGGCATACTGATATTCTTCTTTCTCTTGAGCAAGGTAGTGTTTCAATGACGAAACAGAGATAAGCAGGAGTTTCCCCAGCTCAAAGCTGTCGGATACAGCACCGCTTGTATAGTCTATCAATGTGTGTTGCTGTTCGTCTCCGCCCTCATTTATATCAATATAATCACTATATATAATTGCAGGAGAATGCTTCTTTATTTCTTTCTCTGTTTCCTCACGGAATTTATTACCCAACGTCAAATCACTCCACTTGCACCATAGCAATAGGGCATAGCCAGTCTCGCAGTGGTCTGCAATATACTTTAAAGCCGCAGTAGATTCCGGCAGTATTTCTGTAGGAATAGAGATTGTTGGGTATTCCTCTGTATCAATACGCTCTATGTTAAAGCAAATGGTGATAAAATCACTACAAAGTTTATTCTTAGTCATAGATCTTGTGTTGATAAGCCAATAATGTATTTTGCATTAGAGAGCAAATAGTCATCGGACCTACACCACCAGGAACAGGCGATATATAAGAACACAAAGGAGATACCTCATCAAACTTAACGTCGCCGCATAAGCGGAAGCCTTTCTTTTTCGTAGCATCGGGTACACGAGTTGTGCCAACATCGATAATTACAGCTCCTGATTTTACCATATCTGCAGTTACATACTCTGGAACGCCAATTGCTGCAATTATTATATCCGCCTGCCTGCACAACTCCTTTATATTAGGTGTATGACTATGACAAACGATAACAGTAGCATCACCATAATTCTTTTGTACCATAAGGCGAGCCATAGGCTTACCTACTATATTGCTTCTTCCAAGTATAACACATGTTTTTCCAGAAGTCTTGATTTGATAGTACTTCAAAAGCTCCATTATTCCCTTAGGAGTTGCAGATATAAAAGCAGGTAATCCAATAGACATTCTTCCTACATTAATAGGATGGAAACCGTCTACGTCTTTTCTGTAGTCTATGGTCTCTATAACCTTTTGTTCTGATATATGCTTGGTTAAAGGAAGTTGCACAATTATTCCATCTACTTTACTATCAGTATTCAGTTCCCTAACCTTTGAAAGTAGCTCTTCTTCAGATACAGTATCCTCATATCTTATTAGGATGGACTCAAATCCGCAAACCTCGCAAGCCTTAACTTTATTAGCCACATAAGTTTCACTTCCGCCATCATGGCCAACTAAAACTGCAGCAAGACAGGGACGCCTTGCTCCTGATTCTACTATTTTCTTAACTTCAGCAGCTATATCTGCTTTAATACTATTAGCTGTCTGCTTTCCGTCTATCAACTGCATAATCTACTATTTATTTCCGTTTAAATCTTGGTAACTGAGGCATGCGGCCACCTGCCATCTGGTGCATCATTTTACGTGTCTGTTCAAATTGCTTAAGGAGTCGATTCACTTCCTGCAAATCTGTTCCGGATCCGCTGGCTATTCTGCGTCTTCTGCTTCCATTGATAATCTCAGGATGAGAGCGTTCTTGAGGTGTCATCGAATAAATTATCGCTTCTATACTCTTAAACGCATCGTCATCTATGTCGACATTTTTCATCATCTTTCCAACACCAGGAATCATTGAGACAAGGTCCTTAATATTACCCATCTTTTTGATTTGGCCTAATTGTGCGAGAAAGTCATTAAAATCGAACTGGTTTTTGGCTATTTTCTTTTGAAGTCTGCGAGCCTCTTTTTCATCGTATTGCTGCTGGGCCTTCTCTACAAGAGATACAATGTCACCCATTCCCAAAATACGATCTGCCATTCGCATTGGGTGGAACAAGTCTATGGCATCCATCTTCTCGCCGGTACCAATAAACATTATCGGTTTGTCTACGACGGAACGAATGGATAATGCAGCACCTCCGCGCGTATCTCCATCAAGTTTCGTCAGCACTACTCCGGTGAAGTCTAAGCGATCATTAAATTCCTTGGCAGTATTTACAGCATCTTGACCTGTCATGGAATCAACGACAAACAGGATATTATCCGGCTTTACAGCATCCTTGATGTCGGATATTTCATTCATCATCTCCTCGTCAACAGCAAGTCGACCTGCAGTATCTATAATTACCACATCATTGCCATAATCTTTCGCTCTTTGTATTGCTTTCTCTGCTATTGAGACGGCATTCTTATCTTCCTTGTCAAAGAAGACAGGTACATCTATCTGTCCGCCTAAGACATTCAGCTGCTCAATAGCCGCGGGTCTGTGAACGTCACATGCCACAAGCAATGGCTTGTGATGATATTTCCCTTTTAGAAGGTTGGCCAACTTAGCAGAAAAGGTGGTCTTACCTGAGCCCTGAAGACCAGCAATCAATATAATAGAGGGTCTTTTATCAAAAGTCAACTCTACCGTCTCTCCACCCATCAAGGCACCCAGCTCATCATGTACCAATTTGACCATAAGCTGACCCGGCTTCAAACTGGTAATCACATTCATACCCAAAGCCTTTTCTTTTACTCTGTCGGTAAAAGACTTTGCAACCTTGTAATTGACATCGGCGTCAAGCAGAGCACGTCGTACATCTTTCAGAGTCTCTGCAACATTTATTTCGGTGATTTTTCCTTCACCCTTTAATAACTTGAACGAGCGCTCAAGCCTTTCAGTGAGATTATCAAACATTGCGTATATTAATTCGTTCTGATATCATGATTAGCGAAACGTTGGAGAGCCATCTGCTCATACTTTGTATCAGGCACCCCCCAATTAACAAAAGGCCAGATACTTATGCCACCGCGTGGGCGGAATATTCCTTCTACCTCAATATATTTAGGTTCCATCAATTTTATAAGATCCTTCATTATGATATTCACACAGTCTTCATGGAAATCTCCATGATTGCGGAAGCTGAACAAATACAGTTTCAGGCTTTTGCTTTCAACCATCTTTAATGCAGGGATGTATTCTATCCTTATCTCTGCAAAATCCGGCTGCCCTGTTATGGGACAAAGACTCGTGAACTCGGGACAATTGAATCTTACCCAATAGTCATTGTCTGGATGCTTATTCACAAAGGTTTCCAGCAAAGAGGAATCGTAATCAATGGGATAATTCGTCTTCGTCCCCAATGCCTTCAGACCGTCATCTTTTCTATCTATGATATTATCATTCATCAATGTGTGTATTTTTTATCTCTCTGGGCAATCGAAAAGCAGTATACAACTGCAGCCAGGCTCCTATAGACAGGAATACTATCCATTCATGATGCCTGAGAGGCCAAACCATGTTTATATCCATCCACATAGGGAAGACGGAAATAACGAGTAGAACTGCGCCTATCAGCTGTATTCTCTCAAGCCTGCGTATAGTCACGCTACTCTTATCCGTCTGTCCGCGATACTGCATTACGAAGAAAGCTATCGCACCAACAAAATAAATATATGGTACTATACTCCTGAGCGTAGATGGATAGAGCAATAACGACAGAAGCATTATCACAGCTCCTGCATCGTAGACTATTATCTCAATTTTGCTCAGTTTCTTCATTATCTATTCCTATATCTTTATTTGTATAATCGTCAGATGGAGATTGTACTATGTAAATATCCTCATCCTCTTTCTTCATATAATATTGTTTGCGTGCTATCTTTTCCACCTCTTCCTTCGACGTCTCCATCGAGCGGAGAGATTGAGCAGTCTGCTTGTATTGCTCTTGATATTTTCTTAATTCATCCTTTAGCTCCGCAATATCCTTGTGAACACAATACCTTTTATATAGCGAATTATCGTCTAATACGGTAATCCACAATATAAAGAAGAGCAAAAAAGCGACGGTTTTATGCTTGAGTAAGTAGTCTCCAAAAGAACGCGGTACCTTCATTTATCACATAGATAAAGAACACAATCTTATTTGGACGAAGCAAAAAGCATATTTCTTCTTCCAATAGACATATAATCGAAGCTGTAACGTTCCATATCAGATATGGTATATATGTTGCGCCCGTCGACAATAAGCGGAGTACGCAGCAAGGAATGAATTCTATTCCAATCAGGAATTCTAAATTGCTTCCACTCTGTTATTAATACTAGAGCATCTGCATCCTGTAATCCGGCATACATATCATCATTGTATTCCACGATGTTTCCTACCCTGCGCCTGCATTCGTTCATAGCTATCGGATCATAGACTGTGACGCGACATCCAGCTGCCTTTAAAAGACGTATTGTCACAAGCGAAGTAGCTTCGCGCATATCATCAGTCTCGGGCTTGAAGGCGAGTCCCCAAATAGCAATCTTCAGGCCCTTCAGGCTCTGAGGCCTTACATTAGTAAAATAATCTTCTATCTTATGATAGAGTATTTCCTTCTGTTTCTCGTTGACGTTCTCGACAGCCTCAAGCACTTTCATTTCACATCCTTCGGCATGCGCAGTATGTATTAATGCTTTAACATCTTTAGGGAAACAGGAACCTCCATAGCCGCATCCTGGATAAAGGAACCGACTTCCAATGCGTGTATCCGCACCTATTCCGCGACGTACGCTGCTGACATCTGCTCCCACCTTCTCACATAGCGATGCGATGTCGTTCATAAATGAGATACGAGTAGCAAGCATAGAGTTGGCCGCGTACTTAATCATCTCGGCTGACGGGATATCGGTAATAATAAATCTCTCTTTGGAAAGCATAAACGGACGATAAAGCGAAGAGAGTATCTCCTTCGCCTTCTCACTTTCTACGCCCACTACGACTCTGTCAGGACGCATAAAATCAGCTATAGCGCTACCCTCTTTGAGAAATTCAGGATTGCTGGCTACATCAAAGGGAATATTCAGGTTACGCTTTTTCAATTCCTCCCGAATGACAGACTTAACTTTAGCAGCAGTGCCAACTGGAACAGTACTCTTAGTCACTATCAGGAGATATTTGTTCATGTTTTCACCTATCTCTTTAGCAACCTCCAAAACATAGCGCAAATCAGCACTTCCGTCCTCGTCAGGAGGCGTTCCCACGGCGCTGAACACCACGTCGACGTCTCCAAGGCAGGAAGCAAGACTCTCAGTGAAATGCAATCTGCCGGCTTTGGTGTTTCGCGCAAACATTTCATCGAGCCCAGGCTCGTATATCACAGTATTACCTGCACGCAGTGAGCGAATTTTCTCTTTGTTAGTATCAACGCATGTAACATCAATGCCCATTTCGGCAAAACATGTGCCCGACACCAGTCCGACATAACCAGTTCCAACTATTGCTATTTTCATCTGAAGTCTTATTTAAACACGAAATGATTGCCACTGTCATGGCAATCCTATTCGCTGAGTCTTATTTTCCGACGCGCGACCAGTATGAAGCCGCGCTACGCGTTAAACTATCGACTTATTTTGTCGGAGCCTGAGAGCCCGCGCCCTGACCCTGAGCTGCACCATTAGCAGGAGCGGCTGTATTTGAGGGAAGGCCCTGTGACTGCTGCTGCATAGGCATGGCGGGCAGATTCTTCTCCTTCAGGACTACGCTCTTCTGGTCATCGGCACTAGGTACAAAATATGCTGAAGCCACAGACAGAACCACCATGGCAATAGCCAAAGTCCAAGTCGCCTTCTCAATAAAGTCCGTAGTGCGACGTACGCCCATTATGGAGTTGGAAGAGGAAAAACCAGATGCAAGTCCACCGCCCTTAGACTCCTGTATCACTACTATAAAGCACATCAGCACGGACACTATTACCATTAAAATTACTAATACAGAATACATATTTATATATTTGCTTTTTATTAATTCATTCTCTTTTTAGCTGTATTACTTTGTTAAGAAACCGAATACGGTCTGCAAAGTAACAACTTTTTTCCGGATTATCGGCTATCTGTCTCTGCATAATTTCAATTGCTTTGGCATATTCGCCGTTTCTTATCAAAATCTCCGCGGGATCATCCACGTTAACCGTAACATCTGTTTCAACAGACTGAATTGTATTTTCCCCAGCTTCATCTTTGTCATTCTGCTCCAGCCAGGAGGCATAGTCTGTGGATGCGTCAGCTAACGTGAGTTTGCGGCGGGGCTTCTCAGCAGGGTTTTCTGCCAGATACGAATCTATGAGGGAAACAGTTCTGTCCTGAGCCCCGCTTCTCTCTGCACTTTGCTTACCACTTTGGGCTTCCGACCCATGTGCCACGGAATTGAGTTGGGCCGAGACTTTCTCCTCTGCACCATGCATTAAAAAATACAGGACTACCCGCGAGGGCATAAAAAGAGCGTCTTCCATCAATTGCTGATTCACAAACTCCTTATCTGTCGAATTGGCTAACAATGCTTCTGCGACAGATATACGGGCATCACTATCATATGGATACGCCTCAATTTCCGCTTTTAGCCTCACTACTCTATCCTCGTTCATAGCTCCTTGTTCATTTACCACGAAGCCACTGTAGCATTGAATATCTGGTCTACAATGTCTTGCGTCATTTGCTCCACAAGCTCCTGCTGCACAGAATTGAGAGAAAGAGAAGAATTATACTGGGTTGTAGCAGAAAATCTCCTCTCAAAATCTTGAGTATGATTCTTGTTATTAGTAAAACGGACATTCACCGTCATACGCAATTGCACTTGTGAAGCATACCCTTCAGTAGATATACCTTTGTTTATCTGGTCGTATCCAACAATTTCGCCGGTTATTCTCAGGTCGCCTTTACGCTTCACCTGAGTGAGACGAGTCTGTCGCGCGAACACATCGGTTAGAGCATTATTAAAGATAGAGCGCATAGGAGCCCACACAAAAGAAGTGCGCAGAGGGAACTCGTCGATCTGGATGGTCTTTATCTTGTCATAGTTGATTGACGCCCCGTTGAACTTATACTGTATGCTGCAGGCGCACACCAACAGTAACACGACTGCAGGCACTAATACATGTACGGATTTTTCACTCTTATTTCTCCAGGCCATACTCCTTAATCTTTCTATATAAAGTACGCTCTGAAATGCCCAGACTTTCGGCAGCTTCCTTACGCCTGCCGCCGGCCACAATAAGAGCTTTTTTGATAGCTTCCTTCTCCTGTTCTTCGAGAGGAATTACCCTTTCTTCCTGCTTAGGCTCGGGATCTCTGGGCTGAATGATTTCGTCTGATGAGACATTGGAGGTACTCGGGGCTTCGACTGCCTCAATGTATTCACCGCCCTGCTCCATTTCTCTGACATGCTGCGCGTTGCGGTCACGAGTCTCAAGCTTACGTTTCAGTTCTGAAACATCTCGTCTAAGGTCAAAAAGTATCTGATACAAAATCTCACGCTCCGAGGCAAAGGAGTTGTCTTTACCATTCACATGCACAGGAGCAACCGACAAAGCGTGTGAGGGAGAAGAGGGCAAATATCTCTGCAATATCTCGGCTGTTATCTCTCTCTGCGGAGAGGTAATGGAGATATTCTCCGTAATATTCTTCAACTCGCGCACATTCCCCGGCCAGGGATATTTCATAAGCAATGTTGCGGCCTCAGGGGTCAGTTTTACGCCGGGCATATTATATTTCTCGCTCATGTCAAGAGCGAAGCGGCGAAACAGCATTACTACATCCTCTCCGCGTTCCCTAAGAGGAGGAATAGACACCGGGATCGTATTAAGACGATAATACAAATCCTGGCGAAAACGTCCTTCCTCAATAGCCTTGGGAAGATCGACATTTGTGGCAGCCACAATACGAACATCTGTTTTACGCACCTCACTGGAACCTACTCTGATATACTCACCAGTCTCCAGGACACGCAAAAGTCTTGCCTGTGTAGAGAGCGGAAGCTCTCCCACTTCATCCAGGAAAAGCGTGCCACCATTAGCGGCAGCAAAGTATCCCTGACGCTCGTTAACGGCACCAGTAAATGCCCCCTTCTCGTGTCCGAACAGTTCAGAATCAATAGTTCCCTCAGGTATAGAACCACAATTTACAGCGAAATATTTGTGACTTTTTCGTGCGCTGTTGTCATGAATTATGCGAGGGAAAACCTCTTTACCTGTACCATTCTCGCCAGTTACCAAAACAGACAAGTCCGTCATAGCCACCTGCAGAGAGATGTCTATAGCACGGTTAAGAGCATCGCAAGAACCTACAATACCGTATCTTAACTTGATTTTCTGTATCTTTTCTTTATCCATTTATCTGCGTAGAATACATGCAAAGATAGGCAATTCCAACGAAATATTCTTTAGTATAGGACTAAATGAAATCGCTTCGACAAGGCAAAATCATCAAATGGGTCGTGATAACTATGACAAGCGCCGTTAAGGGCAGCGGCTCTCCGACTAACTTCGTCCCAAGCCGCATCGCGCTTATTGTTACTCATATAGCTTCGCATCAAATGCGGAACGCGAATCTAACCTATATAAGTCGTCGCTCTCCAACCCTGCCAATACATATTAGTCTGTCGAAACAAGTAGCCTTTTATGGCATTTCCAAAAAGCCTTTCCCACCGTCAGAAAAAACGCCCAGCGCAAGCGAAAAACTACAAGGCACATAATTTTTCTCATGTGCTTTGTAATTTTCCTCAAGTGCCTTGTAGTTTTAGTCCTAGTCAGCGCACTGTAGATTAAATAGTTATACGAGGTAATTTTCGCCTGTATAACGAATAGGATTTAGCATTTCTGTATACACAATTTTAATTCCAAGTATTTTAGTCCGCAGAGCAGAATACTTTTCCCTTAGTCAGGAATGAATGACAGAATATGCTGCTGATTTAATGCCGACAAATAATATAGTTTGAGAAAGAATTTATACCATTTTACACTTTTAGCGCAGCGGCTCTCACGGTTATCATCGCCCATAGGTAAAAGGTTTCCCTTCAATCCAAGTCCTCATCCTTCTACCCTGCTGCTATAAATTCTCCATCCGTAACAAATGTCCTTTCTTAGCTTGTAGAAAAAGTCACATCTTTAATCCGAAATAGCATTCCCGACAACATAAAAATCATCCCGTACTTATGGAAAATTACAAAGCGCACAGGGAAAAGCATAAAGCACCTGACAAGATTGGATGACTTGTATTTTTGTCCCTTTGCGAGGCGTTGTATTTTTAATATCGCATCTTTAGAAATAGGAATGGGTGCCCTTTGATCACCGGACTGCAATCATTACAAGACAAGTATTTGGGGATTATCAGGCTGTAATTCCAGAGAAGTGCTTTGATTTTTTGTCGTAATTCAGAAAAGGTGTAATTTTGCACCCGAAATAACTAATTAAGGGCGCAGAGAATTTTTCCTTCGAAGCCCTTATCTAAGCATATGACAGAGAAAAAATTGGAAATAGTAAAGCCCGTTTCCGTCAATAAGATACTTCAGATGAAGCATGACGGTCAGAAGATTTCCATGCTTACCTCTTATGATTATACGATGGCTAAGTTGGTGGACGAAGCGGGCGTTGACATTATTCTTATTGGAGATTCTGCATCGAATGTAATGGCTGGCAACAGTTCCACACTTCCCATAACCCTTGACGAAATGATATATCACGCCCGTAGTGTGGCGCGCGGTGCAAAACACGCTCTTGTACTTTGCGATATGCCATTCGGCTCATATCAGATAAGCGTTGAGGATGCTCTGAAGAATGCGATACGCATCGTTAAGGAAAGCGGCGCAAGCGCTGTGAAGCTGGAAGGCGGAAAAAGAGTGTGCCCGCAGATCAAAGCTATCATTGAAGCCGGCATTCCCGTATGCGGCCATCTGGGCCTAACTCCTCAGAGCGTAAACGAATTCGGCGGCTATGGGCTCAGGGCAAATACCGAAGAAGAGGCAGACAGATTGTTAGAAGATGCGCTGGCTCTGGAAGCAGCCGGATGCTTTGCAATAGTTCTCGAGAAGATCCCTGCAACACTGGCAGAGAAAGTAACCAAAGAACTAAAGACTGCGGCAACAATCGGTATCGGCGCAGGAATGCATACTGACGGTCAGGTATTAGTTTGTCAGGACATGCTCGGCATGAATAATGGTTTCGCGCCAAAATTTCTTCGCAAATACGCCGATCTGCATTCTGTCATAACAACAGCAGTTGCATCTTACGTTTCAGACGTAAAGGAAGGAAAATTCCCAAGTACTGAAGAGCAGTATTAAAAACCGGACGGAATCCGAGCGCATGTCGCTACATTTTGTCTTATGTTCATATTGTATGAAGTATGAATAGCGTGCTATTTCTAATATGTACGGCCAACTTCTTTCTCGTGTCATCGATGATGATGCAGGTCGTAACTATGTTTTCCCGTTACAGCAATACAGCAAGCAGTCCGGTATTGATTGCCTCCGGCATAGCCACATTTGCCCTCGGCCTTTTTGCTCTGGGACCTGTAAGCGCATTTCTCGTAGATCGGTATGGGCGCAAGCGGACCTTTGTCCACTCCGTGACGATCCTGTTATTGCTTTCGCTTCTGTTCTATCTGGATATTGACTTGCTCACTGCTTCGTTAATACGCTTTATAGAGGGCGCATTATTCGGGCTGGCGCAGGTAGCGCTCGGCAGCACAATACTAAACGATATGACAAAATCGGAGAGGAGAACATATTCTGACTACTCATATTCGTGGGCGGCATTGTTTGCCATACCTGTCGGCTTTGCCCTGGCAATATTCATTATAGGCAATTGGGGGAATAATGTTGCCGTCCTAGCGATAGCAGGCGCTATTTTCATCTCCGAAATTATTATTTTCCGGCTCAATATTCCATTCCGGGCCCCCATCAAGACCCCGACGTTCAGTCTGGACCGTTTTTGGCAGAAGAACGATATTCTCCCGTTTATCAATCTGATGGCGTTCTCATTTGCTGTGGGATATTATCTATCGCATCTCAATCACATCCTCCCGTTCATCTTTATCGGAATAGGTGTAGTGATAGCGCGAATACTCAGAGTCATGATTTTTGCCAATGCAGATGTACGCGCGGAGATAGTCTCGGGTATGCTCTTATCATTGGCCGCCCTTCTTATTCCCCTCGCTTCTGATTCTGCTTCGTCGCTCAAAGCGTCGGATGTCCTCTTTGGGGCAGGCCTGGGTATAACATCTTCACGTTTCCTGCTCTATTTCCTCAAGCTCATAGGACATTGTCAGAGAGGCACGGCACAAAACACATTTATGATCTCGCGTGAGTGCGGTTACGCCTTGGGATTTGTTTGTGGCTTCATATACACTACCCCATACCTGCCTGTCGTTATCGTTCTGCTGGCGCTTATATTTTATATTACGGTTACACATCCGTGGTTTCTGAAGCACAATAATCGCTATTTCAAATTTAGGGAAGTCTGAGGCTCCGGGGGTTTGTATTTTTTACTACCTTTGCAACATACCCATATGTTTGCAACATGACATTCAAGACTACCATAATCCTCCTAATGGCTTCTGTAGCAATCTTACCATTGCAGGCGCAGACATTAGGGACAAGGCAAAAAGAAAAAAAGTCGTCTTACTTTCAGCAAGTAGCCAAGAAATACATCGATACGCTTTCGGTCCTTTATCAGAAGGACAGCACCATTGTCTCAGTTGACAATACGCCCGGAGACCCTTATCTATATCCCCTTCTGCTGACCCCGACACTTTATGACCGCCCGGTGAAATACATGATGGGCAGCCAATGGAAACCGACACGCCTCAAGGAAAAGGAAGTGGACCTATTCTATAAGACAGCCATGGATGCGCCGGTCAGTCGCGACAGCATTGAGAAAGCCATGTCGCAGACACTAACTTGGGCATACTCTCACTATCCGGAATTGATTTCCAACACACAAGATAACATTGATCAGGCTGCTTCCATCCGTAAGGATATCGTAAGCGAACCGGTCAGAGACATCACGCACATCACCCTGCCTGACGAAAATGTTGACACAGGAATAGAAGACGCCTCATATAAGGTGATAACGCGCAAGCCGAACTTCTGGACGTTCTCCGGTGAGCTGAACTTCAACATGTCGCAGACATACGCCTCGGAAAACTGGTTTCAAGGGAACCAGAGAAGCAATACCTACAAGATGGCAACATCGATGAGCCTCAACTACAATAACCAGAGAGGTCTGAAATTTGAAAACCGCATGCAGGCGCGTCTCGGCTTCATCAACAATCACAACGACACGCAGCATAAATATATGACAAACGATGATAAGCTGGAGATCTGGAGCAACATCGGCATATCTGCTGTAAAGAACTGGTACTACACAGTACAGCTCAACGTATGGACACAGATGTATCCCAAATACGCAAGCAACAGCAAAAATGTCACTTCAGATTTTCTCTCCCCCGTTGAAGGCAACTTGTCAATCGGTATGTATTATGAGCTAAAACTAAAGAAATTCACATTCAAGTTAAATCTTCTTCCTCTGTCTTACCACGCCAAGTATTGCGACCGCGCCCTGCTAAGACATAATTACGGTATAAGAGGGACTCATCACGCCTACAACGACATTGGTTACAATGTCACGTCCAATTATTCGTGGCAAATAGCCAAAAATATCAGGACAAGTGGCAACATCTACTTCTATTCTAATGCACACTATGCACAGGCTTGGCTGGAGAGTACCACTACATTCTCTATCAACAAATATCTCAACACAAGCATATACCTGTATCCCCGCTTTGACGATACACATTATAAAAACGGGAAAAAGGAATTCTTTCAGTTCTATGAGAATTTAGGCATTGGCTTGGGCTTTAAATTTTAGTCAGCTCCAAGCCCTGCTACTAAAACGTATAGAATAGTATCGGCGAGATATCGTAAAGTCAAAAGCGATAAGATGAGAAAAAGAAAAGTATCCAGCATTTCCGGCATAATTGCGCTGGCTGTTATGATCTTTTTTGCGCAGAAAGTCCTGCATCATGAAGATACCAGCTACAATTCGCCAGCAGAGGCTAACGTAGTCCATCAAGACAATGACGCCGACAGCAATCTTTATTCGCTGCCAAAAGGTGGAGACAATCCTGCATCAGAAAAACCAGCCAGTAATAATGATGGCAAAGACGTAGAAAACAGCTCCATCAGTGAGCCGGCAATAGTCTTTGCAGCCAAAATGCGGCATACACCCGAGCGTATCATCAGGCATTTTGCTTATACACTTTCCTTCAACCGCGAAACGAATGAGCCCAACTGGGTAGGATGGTGTCTGGAAAACTACGAAACGGAAGGCAACCTTGGCCGTGGCGAATTTCAGCCAGATCCCGACATTCCTTTACCCCACCGCGTAGTCTCTTCTGACTATAGAAACAGTGGATATGACCGTGGACACAATGCTCCTTCCGCAGACATGAAGTTTGATCCAAGAGCCATGAGAGAATGCTTTTATATGAGCAATATTTGTCCCCAGACTCACACACTGAATGCTGGCGCATGGGAACGTCTGGAAAGTGCCTGCAGGCGATGGGCTCGCAAATTCGGAAAGGTGACTATTGTTTGCGGACCAGTTTTTTCGAGAAACAAAGCACGCTATATAGGTGACGAACATCAGATCAGAGTGCCGGACGCTTTCTTCAAGTGTATATACGCCGTAAACAAAGGCAAGCCGCAAGCTATAGCCTTCATAATGCCGAACAAAGATGAAAAGCTCAACATGCTTCAGCAAGCTGTCTCAGTGGACGAGGCAGAGCTGCGTACCGGCATTGACTTCTTCCCCTCTCTGCCTGACAAAATAGAGACAGCTGTAGAGAAAAGCTATTCTTTGAAGCTTTGGCCGTAGTTCGGCTCTTGTAAAATTAGAAATCATTTTACTGTCCGGAAAACTTTTGGAGAAGAGGAAATAATTCTGATGCGAACAGAAAAAATCCTGATGCGAACGGACGAGCAGTCTGTTGCAAACAGAAATAATTCTGTTGCGAACGGGAAAAATTCCCGTGGGACAAGAAGAAATTCTACTCGCAGATAAAAAAATTTATCTCGTAGTAGACGACCATTCTACTCGTAGATAAAATAATTTATCTCGCAGTAGAATTTTCCCGCCTCGCAGAGGCTGATAATCGCACACTTGCAGAGGCCGCCGAAGCGGTTCCAGGTCTTCGGCAGCCGCCTTGCTGATGTATACTGACAGGGCATACAGATGGATTTAACCCTGCCGGAAAACTTCGTGTATGCACTTTTCAAAAAAACTTCCGCACACCGCAAAAACTACATTTGAGATGAGGAAAATTACATTTGAGATGTTTTAAAACGTCTCAAATGTAATTCTAGCCCTCTATGGGGCACTGAAAATCATATAGTTACAAAGGACCACAAATCACCTCTAAGTAGTCAGCAACCGCCCGGCGATCTTATATAGAAGCGGCATACGGATGGATTACTCCGTTTTGAGAAACATCGTGTATGCAATCCTCAAAAACCCTCCCGCATAACTTAATTCTCACAAGGCACCTGAGCAAAAACAAATTTGAGATGATTATTCTCTTCTCAAATGTAGTTATACCCCTAGCGAAGCACTGATTTTTATATAGTTACGCTTGTTTCATTATCCGTATCTATAAATAGATTATAGATGGATGCATTACGCTTAACGGACAGTAATAATAGGAAATCTAATTGTTACCTCTTGATCAGGTAATATCGAGCTTGCAAAAAGAATCGCATGACAACATCTTCTTTGTCACGAAAAGCATCATATCTTATAAATATGGAAACAGAATTCTACCAAGGAAGAATTCTACAAGTGGGATTCTATGCTCTCTATGCTGTGGCGGAAATCAATATCCGTACTAATCTTTTTAGAAACCACCGTGCATGAGTGAAGAACCGTAGAATGGTCACGTCCGCCGATCTCTGAACCAATTTTTGCGTAGGATAATCCTGTGTGTTTCTGCGCCAGATACATCGACACCTGACGGGCAATTGACAGTTTCCTGATACGCGAGGAAGAACAAATATCTCTGGATGATACTTTGTAAAAATCAGCCACACGATTAAGGATCTCCTGAGTGGTAATATTATTCTTTGCCGGTTTGATACTTCTGCCGATAACCTTTTGAGCCAGATTGATATCAACGTCACAATTGTAAACCACAGAATAAGCGAGAATGGCGTTTATCACGCCTTCCAGATCGCGGATATTTTGAGACGCATTTACTGCAATGTAATCTATGACATCCTTAGGGAATACAAGACCATCGTTATGCATCTTGTTAATAAGGATTTTCCTGGCGAGCTTAACATCCGGCTTGTAAAGCTCTGCTACAAGTCCCCACTTGAAACGGGTCAGCAATCTCTCCTCTACGCCTTCCAATTCCACAGGAGGGCGATCACTCGTCATAATCAACTGATGGCCTGTCTGCTGAAGGTGATTGAATATATGGAAAAAAGCTTCCTGAGTAGCCTTTCTTGTTTCGCCGGCGATCTCCTGGATGTCGTCAATCAACAATACATCGATGCTCTGATAGAAATGCAGGAAATCATTGCGCAGATTGCGACGTGTAGCATCGCTATACTGTATCAGAAACAGATGCGCCGAGACATAAAGCACACGCTTTGCCGGAGTCTTCTCTTTTATCCTTATACCGATAGCATTCAGAAGATGAGTCTTGCCAACACCGGAAGATCCGTATATAAAAAATGGATTAAAGGTCTTCTGACCGGGATTATCAGCTATTGCAAGGCCAATGCTGCGAGGCAATTTGTTCGACTCGCCCTCAATAAAATTCTCAAAAGTATAATTAGGGTTCAGCCTTGATTCTATTTCTTCATATTGTTCCAGACCAGAGAGAAAAGAAGGTGTCTTATCTCCATCTGTCTCCGGACGGCGCTCGATATTAACAGCGCCTTTGTTGTCTAATGCAGTAGCATTGATGTTATTAATAGAATCGGTAACAATGTTATAGCCAATGTTTATCTTTTCCCCGAATTCTCGTTTGATGGCAGCGCGAAGATAGCCGATAAAATGTTCTTCTATATACTCATAAAAGAACTGCGACGGCACGCGAAGTACAGCGACATTCTTCTTAATCCCTTCAAATACAATGGGTGTGAACCAAGTAGAATAAGAATCGGGGGCGACGTTGTGACTAATAAAGTCAAGACATCGCCTCCATTTCTCTTGTATTTCAGTGGACTTCTCGCTTCTCATTTATATGGCAAAGTTCGGGAAAATTTATGACCTTCGCAAATTCTTAATTTGGTTATAAATCTGTTCTACATTCCAATTAGCTGAAATAGTTTGTCTTAAATTCACTTCTCTCTTTCTCCTGCATAGTGGTAAGAAAACACCAAGTGATAGATTATTATAGAATAGAGACAACGGGCATCAAGTTATAGCAGCACATCGCCTTTTACGCATTCTACAGATTTTTAGACAATAAACGGGTTATATTAGACGCGCAACAGTATAACTTGTAAACATTATAAATTTATAGATTCAACGCATATGCATATAGGATTTTGTGATCTGATAGAACTGAGCGAAATGCACATTGCCGGATATCATATTAATTTTCCCTAGGCGCATATTCTTTAGAAATCTCTCCAAAACGCATAAAATCTTAATTACCCATTTCGAGAGAAAACTGCAACTGCACAAGCAAAAAATTTTCGTGTTTACCGACCTCTCACACCACTGTACGTGCGGTTCCGCATACAGCGGTTCCCTTCTTGGATCCCCATTTGACATACTCGTCGTAAAGAAAGGTATATCCTTGCCTACGCATCCCCGCA
>Ga0256404_1004280_pt1 | contig 27269 bp, 22 predicted proteins | sample RumenRJG_01DNA_FD_185990 | JGI IMG/M metagenome (GOLD analysis project Ga0256404, IMG submission 185990) | Bovine rumen microbial communities from Lethbridge, Alberta, Canada - RJG_01 | ecosystem: Host-associated > Mammals > Digestive system > Stomach > Rumen | place: Canada: Alberta | collected...
ATTTCAGGTTACAACATTTACAAAAGATGAAAGACGTACCTGCCGGCAAAATTCAAGGTCCGTTATATCATGGGCTGTGATGAGAAGTGGTTTTGAACCCTGCCTGCGCCGGATGTACTCAATCGCCCTGCGTCTATTCTCCCGGTCGAGACCCGCAAACGGCTCATCCATCACCAGAAGGTCAGACGGCACGGCAGCGGCACGGACAATGCAGACGCGCCGGCGCATTCCTCCGGACAGTTCCCGAACCGGTTTGTCCAGCGCTTCCGGCGGAAGCAGATTTTCCAGTTCCTCTCTCGCAAAAGTCGATGATATATGTTTGTTTACCATAGATACATTCACTATGGCGGAAAAATCGTCGCACAGCCGATCCTCCTGAAACACAACACCGGCATTCAGATAAGGATATTTATAATCCCCCAGCAGTCTGACCCGCCCCTGATCCGGCTTTTCAAGGCCCAGCAGGATCCGGGTCAGCGTGGTCTTCCCCCTTCCGGAAGGACCGGTAATGACAAGTGAAGCACCGTCATCAATCGCAAGCGAAAAATGAGAAAGGACAGTCAGACTGCCATAGGACTTGCAGATATCTTCCAGTTCAATCGTCATAGTTTGTGCCTTCCTTCCCGCCCGTCTCAGCCGCTCCGGTGCCGTCCGTTCCGTTCGTCTCAGCTACTCCGGTGCCGTCCGTCCGGATCGGGAATTTTTTGCTTCTTTGCTTCCTTTTCGGGTCCGGCAGTTTCATGAATGCCATCACCAGCTTTTCGAGTCCGTACGAAAGCAGGATGATGACCGCCGTCCAGGCAAAAAGACCGGCTGTGTCGAGGTATATTTTCGACTGATACAGATGATTTCCTATGGAAAATCGCGGCTGGCCGATGACCTCCGCAGCAGCTCCGCTCTTCCAGCTAAGTCCAACAGCCAGCTGAACTGCACTCATCAAAAACGGATAGACATGAGGCACAAGAATATAGCGTATCTGCGCCCACACCGGAATACGGTAAACCTTCACCAGCTCTCTCATTTTCGTATCCACGCTGCAAAGTCCTTCCAGTACATTCATGTAAAGTATCGGAAAAACTACCAGGAGACTGATGAACAGGGACAAATTCCGGCTGCCGGCCCATATGAGGAGCAAAATGACAAAACTGGCCACCGGGATGGAACGGAGGATTCGAACAAAAGGTGAAAGGATATCCTGCATCAGCGGATGAAAATAGGAAATAAACGCCAGCAGAATGCCCATTGCTGCCCCGATCAGGAACCCGGCGCTGATTCGCAGCATGGAAAATCCGATGGATCTCCAGAATTCCGCCGTGCCCGCCAGCTGCACAAGTGTCTTTACAGTCTCCGCCGGACCTGCAAAAATGATATCGTTATGAATAATAAAAGCGGCTGCCTGCCACGTGAGCAGCCAGCCTGCAATAATCAAAATTTTCTTTTTCAATCTCTTATCCTGTCAGGATTATTCTCCTGTATAGTAAAGATCGTCTCCCGGAAGCGTGCCTCCTACCGACTTCGGATCTGCATCGTACAGTGTCTGAAGATATCCGGAAAGGGCTGTTTTCATCTCATCGCCGGTTATGCATACAATGTTGCATTCCGGAATTGCCTTTTGGGCAATCGGCTCCTTGGCAATAATCCCCTGCTCTACTACCAGCTTTGCGGTTGTGTCAACATCGCTGACAGCCGCTTCCGCACTCTTCGCATGTTCCTCCAGGAAAGTTTCAACCTTATCCGGATGTTTTTCCAGGAACGAATTCTGAACGATGGTGACACCGGTGATCAGACGGGAACCGTTATCTGACGTCTGATCCCATTCATCAGAAAGAGAAATAACTGTCTTCAGTGAATCGTTCTGCATTTCAGCGGCGGTTACAAACGGCTGCGGAAGAAGTGCAACACCGGTCGGATCATCTGCCAGGCGGGCTGCAATCTCTGTCGGGTCACTGTAGAACTCAAGCTCGCAATCGGTAACGCCGCTCTTATCCAGCAAATATTCAATTGCATATTCCGGAGTAGCCCCCTGCCCGGTCAGCATCAGTTTCTTTCCTGACAGATCGTCAATCGTCGATACATCATCACTGCCTGTTACAATGTAAAGAACGCCCAGCGTGTTCAAATCAATTACGGAAACACCGCCCTGCATTTTGTTGTAAAGAACAGCCGCCATATTGGACGGGAGCATGGCAATATCATAATCACCGCGGGTAAATGCAGCCGGAATCTCGTCCGGGCTTGGGGCCATCGTAAACTCATAATCCTGCGCGGAGGTGCCGTTCTTATCTTCCTCCATCAGATTTACCAGACCGATGGTGGTCGGTCCTTTTAAGGATACAACACGGACAGCATCCGGATTTACGGTTGTTCCTTCCGTTGTACTCTCAGCGCCTTCCGCAACGGCCTCCGAAGAAGCTTCGGTTGCTGTCTCTGCAAATGCGTTCATGCCGGCGCATGACAATACAATTGACAGGGATACAGCACCTGCCATCCATTTCTTGAATAATTCACCAGTTCTTTTTCCGTACATAGGAATTTCTCCTCCAATCCTGTTTTTGTTTTCCGTAAGGCTTGTATACTCCTTTGCCCCGTCAGGCAGAGAACATATAGTGTCTATACTTATTGTTTCTATACTTAATAAGTGTAATACCTTTTTCTATGATTGTCAAAGAAATACCCAGGCTTTCTCCATGCATTATTCCTTGTCTTAGGAACGCTTTTTACGCTTTTTACGCTTTTTTGATTATTTTTCCATGTCAGGCATTCCCGTCCGTTTCACTTCTCTTCCGTAAGCATTTTCCTCACATAGGCACCGTAGGAATTTCGCACCAGGGACATGGGAAAATCATCCGCCATCTGCTCCTTCCATTCCGGCAGGTGCAGATAGCGGATATTTTCCGCCACTCCTTCCGCTCTGAAATCGCTCAGAGCCCGGCGAAACTGCCTGATCTTGGCTTTGGAAACCGCATCGTCCAGATACGGAATGTACACCCGGCTGCAGCAGCCCATGATCTTAAAGACATCATCCGTCTGACTTCCCATATCCAATATCACTTTCCGGTAACCTCCGATCCTCATACATTCTGAAATAGCCTTTTCCCACTCTTCTTCCGATACATTGCGCATATCCAGTTCGCCCCGCACCGGCATGATATAATCCAGATCCTTAAAGCTCTGAACGATCTGGCTGAAGCGGAAAAAATTCTGATCCGGCCGGGTGCGGATGGCATAGATCAGATCGCTGATATCCCCACCCTTCCACACCGCCGGGTTTATCTTCATAAGATCGTAAAACCCATGCCAGTTTTCCATGTTCAGATACAGTGTTTTTTCCTGCTCCGCCAGCATCAGGCCAAGTGTCAGGCAGAAGCTGGTTTTTCCGCATCGCCCTACGGGAGAATAAACGCCGACCAGACCGGGGGTTATAATGCCCGCGGCAGCTGCCGGGGCTTTTCTCTGACTGCCGCAAAGTTCAAGGATGTCTTCCATAATCTCCCTCACACTCTGATACTGCGTAATGCACGGGGGATTCCGGGTCAGATCGGTCTCATCTTCTGTAAGGAGAATCAGACGGATACCCGGATTCGGAAACATATCCTCCCTTTCCGGATCGTACATATCTTCCTCCATTAGAATAACATCGGTCTTCCCGCTGGTTAACGAATCTTTCAGCAGACGCTCATCTGTGTAAGCCGCTGCATTCCATGGATAGTCCTTATTTCTGTTAATATCACCCGCCAGTCTCTGCGCATAGGATCCCTGCCGGCTTAAGATAGCCAGTATTTTCTTTTTCATCCGAATATCCTCCTCGAAATAAAGATGCAGGCAGCCGACCGGACCGGGCTCATAAATCCTCCTCGCATAACTGTCATGCCGGATCCGCCCGCGTCGCTCACGCAATATCTGCCGGACGGATCCAACCGCGCCGCTCACGCAATAGCTGCCGGATTGATCCGCCCGCACCGCTCACGCAATAGCTGCCGGACGGATCCGCCCGCACCGGTTCGTTCACCGGATATCATCTGCAACCAGCGGTCACAAGGCAGAGAGCATACGCCAGCACGATCGGAATTGAGAAGCTAAAGGTTCCTTCCTCAAAACTGTCCGTGATATAAGCTTTTCTTTTTCCTGTGCGCATGTATTCTCTAACCCAGGCTGAAAGATACCGAAAACGTTTGATAAGATTTTTCTTCCGAAATAGCTGGAATACAGAAAAAATTCCTCCGATCAGAATAGAAATTATAATGCATTGAAAAATCAGAACAGGTCCGAGATATGAACCGAAGACGCAGTACAATTTGATATCCCCGGCGCCGATCATGTGAAAGTAATACAAAATGAATAGCAACAGCAGCGGTTCCGCTGCTCCTGCCAGAAAGGAAAGCACAAGTTTCCAGGATGGTCCGCCGAAACAGATACTTCCACTTCCACTCAGCACGGTTCCGGCAAGAGACCCCAGCAGCCCTGTCTTCAGCAGAGAATTCGGTATTCTCCGATACCGAAGATCCCGGATTGCCGCAGCTGTTCCGATGAGCAGGAGAAAGAGTCCCTGTATTTGCTTCAAAAACTTACCCCCTTCCGAATAGGCAGCACAACTACACAATGCAAATGGTAAGAGAAAAGCGTCCATACGCACCTGCAGGAAGGCATGACTGATTTACATCCTTTTGCCCTGGCATGACTGATTTGCATCCTTTTGCCCCTGGCATGACTGATTTACATCCTTTTACCCCTGGTATGACTGGTTTACATCCTTTTATCCCTGGCATCATCATTATAACATCCGGACACAAAAAGAACTCCCCAAACCTCCGGGAGTCCTTTTGTTAAAAGCCTACGGCTATCAATTTGTTACAACATTCAGGGTTTTGAAATATTCGTTTCTTCTGCATCGCCGGTCTTTGCCGGATTATTCGTTTTTTCTGCATCGCCGGTCTTCGCCGAAGCATTTGTTTTTACTGCTTCGCCGGCAGATTTTTTTCCGTTTTTCTCGATGATTCCGACGGCTTTCAGAACATCGTCTGCACTATGCACCGGAACAATCTTCAGCTGTGCTTTCACCTCATCCGGAACATCGTCCAGATCCTGAACATTTTCATCCGGTATGAAGACCTGTTTGATTCCGGCACGCACCGCAGCCATCAGCTTTTCCGGCAGACCGCCGATGGGCAGGACAAGTCCGCGCAGCGACACTTCGCCGGTCATGGCGAATTCCGGATTGACTGCCTTACCGGTTACCAGAGAGGAAAGAGCCGTCGTCAGTGTGATGCCTGCGGAAGGCCCGTCCTTTGGAACCGCTCCTTCCGGAACGTGAACATGAAGATCATTTTTTTCGAACAGCTCCGCCTTCTCCGGAAATTTCGATTTCACCAGCGTAATTGCTATCTGAACAGATTCCTTCATAACATCGCCCAGCTGGCCGGTGATGATCGTTTTTCCCGTTCCTTTCGTCATCATGGTTTCGATGAACAGGATTTCACCCCCTGCACTGGTCCAGGCCAGGCCGGTCACAATGCCCGGATTTTTCTGTTCAAGCACATGATCGTGCCGGATTGGATGCATATCCAGAAATTCCCGCAGTTTCTTCGGCGAAACCGAGATGGATTTCTGGTCACCGCGCACCAGCTTTACCGCTGCCACACGGCAAAGCGTATCCATCTGCTTTTTCAGCCCGCGCACGCCGGCCTCCATGGTATAATCGGAAATGATCGAGCGGATGGCATCATCGCTTATCTTCAGCTGGCTCTTTTTGATTCCGGCGTTCTCCATTGCCTTCGGTATCAGATGGCGTTTCGCGATCTGGAACTTTTCACTGGCTGTATACCCCGGAAATTCAATGACTTCCATACGATTTAAAAGAGGCTCCGGAATAGTGTCCAGCGTATTAGCCGTGCATACAAACAGTACGTTGGAAAGATCGTACGGAACATTCATGTAATGATCCGTGAAGGTATCATTCTGCTCCGGATCCAGCACTTCCAGCAGCGCGCTGCCCGGATCACCGCTGTAATCGTGGGAAAGCTTATCAATCTCATCCAGCACCATAACCGGATTAGGAACTCCGCTTCGCTTGATGCCTTCCATGATGCGGCCCGGCATCGCTCCAATGTATGTACGGCGGTGTCCGCGAATTTCCGCTTCGTCGCGCGCGCCGCCCAGACTGACGCGGACATATTTCCGGTCCAGCGCCCTGGCAATGCTTTGCCCGATGGAAGTTTTGCCGGTACCCGGCGCACCTACAAACAAAAGAATAGAGCCGGCCTGTTTCTTGTTCAGATCCATGACCGCGATCTGCTGCAGGATACGGTTTTTCACTTTTTTCAGGCCATAGTGATCTTCATCCAGAATCTGTGCAGCTTTTTTCAGATCAATCGGCTTCATCGCCTCTGTCTTCCAGGAAAGGCCAGTCACGAAATCAAGATAATCGTACAGCATCCCGTACTCATTTGAGTTCTGTCCCTCCTGCTTCATGCGGTTCAGGACCTTACGGGCTTCTTTCGCGGCTGTCTCATTCATGCCGGACTCATCGATCAGCTTTTCGAATTTGCGCACATCTGAAATATTTTCCGGATGCATTTCATCCAGCTCATTCTGCAGATATTCAATTTGCTTGCGGATAGCATCCTCGCGGTATATTTTTTCATTTGTCTCCGCCTGAGCGCTCTCTGCCTCGCTGGATACCGCGGTCACCTCGAGGAATTCATAGATCGCCTTCTGCATCAGCACAATCCGCTCACTTTCACGGTCGCAGGCCATGATCTGATATTTTTCCTCATTCGTGATCGTCAGCTGAGCGGACAGCGTGGAGACAATCTCGCCCACGCTCTTCCACTGCATGATGTAGGCACGTGCCATGACGCCCCATTGATTATCCGCCGTATATTTCAGGAAAGCGGACTTCATCTCATTCAGATATTTTTCACGCTCGTCATCCGTCAGATCCAGAATTTCCGGACGTTCTTCCGTATCAAAGGTGATGTTATCTTTATCCACCTGAAGATTCTTAACATTGAACCGGTGCGAGGCTTTTATGCCGACATCCCCATCTTTATTGATGGTGTCGATCGTTGCGCATATGCCGATCGGATAAAAATCATCCGCCGTCATATCTTCGCGCTTTTTATCTTCCTTCAGCATGAGAAAATAAAGCTCTTCTCCGGTCGCAGGCTCACGCCCGGCCAGGTCGTTAAAATAATCCTTCTGAAAGAAAATATTGACACCGGCGATAATAACTATATTGTAAAAAGGTATGGCAATCATTCTATACTCCTTTGTGTTGCTAGCACTCAATCATATTGAGTGCCAGTTCTGGGATTATTATATCACTCTGCCTTTAATCGTCAATACCCTGATGGATCGATGGATCTCATTATCTTCTATCCAAAATTTCAAAATTTATCCGGACATCTTACCCGGCAGCCTCACTGGTCAGCCTTTATTTCTCCGTTACTTTTCTTTCTTCCAGGATCGTTTCTACCACACGGACAGCCTCATAAACCATGCTGTCACAGTGTTCTTTCTTCGGCCTGCCTGTTTTGGCGTTCGCAGCCAGAAGTTCGCGGCATTCAATCATCTGATGGGTTTCGGCGAAATGCTTCCAGTACCGGGAAATTGCCGCAGAATCATTGATTCCGAGCAGTCCCAGCGCCATCAATCCCCCGGTAATGGCCCCGCACACGGAGCCAATTTTCATTCCGGAACCAAAATTCGCGGTAATTGCATTCGCCTGCTCCGCAGTCAGCCCCGCCTCCTCCGCGAATGGAATCAGAACCGACTGTGCACAATTATAATGAACATCCGGATCCTCCCGAAGTTCCCTTGCTCTATCTAAATACCTGCTCATAGTATAATTCTCCTCTCAATATCCGTTATTAGCCGCGGCACGCGTTCAACCACTGCCCAAAATCCCCGCCGCTGCATTTTCTGTCACCTGCCAGAGTTTCTTTCATCTGCCGCACTTTCTGTCAGGTTCTCCACCTGCTCCAGCCATATAGCGGCGCTTGCGTCACTTGGCATGCGCAGGTCTCCGCGCGGGCTTACCGCTACGGACCCGACCTTCGGGCCGTCCGGCAGGCAGGAACGCTTAAACTGCTGACTGAAGAAACGGCGATAGAAGTTTTTCAGCCACTTGAGAATAGTTTCACTGTCATACTTTCCGGCAAAAGCCAGTCTGGCGATCCGGTAGATCTTTTCCGGTTCATAATTTGCGCGCAGTACATAATATAAGAAGAAATCGTGCAGCTCATACGGTCCGACAATCTCCTCCGTCTTCTGCGCAATCTGTCCCTCCTCCGGCGGCAGAAGCTCCGGGCTCACCGGGGTTGCCAGCACATCCAGCAATATGGCGGAAAGCTGCTCATCCCCGCAGGTATCCGCATAGTAGCGGACCAGATGACGCACCAGCGTCTTCGGCACCGAGGCGTTGACGGCATACATAGACATATGGTCGCCGTTGTACGTAGCCCAGCCAAGCGCCAGCTCGGACAGGTCACCGGTGCCAATCACCAGAGCGCTGCGCTGATTGGCAAGATCCATAAGAATCTGTGTACGCTCGCGCGCCTGGCAATTCTCATAGGTAACATCGTGTTTTTCCGGATCATGACCAATATCCCGAAAATGGATATTGACAGCGTTGACGATGCTGACTTCCTTCAGCGTCCCGCCGATGCACTGAACCAGCGTGCAGGCATTTTCGTAGGTGCGGCCGGTCGTCCCAAACCCCGGCATGGTCACACACAGAATGCTGCTGTGCGGCAAATCTAAGATATCGAAAGCCCGGGCCGTGACCAGCAGCGCCAGTGTCGAATCAAGTCCTCCCGAGATACCGATAACCGCACTCTTTCCGTGCACATGTTTCAGCCTCCTGGCAAGTCCGTACGCCTGAATATTCAGAATCTCCTCACAGCGCTGCTCCCGCATTTTCCGGTCAGACGGTACAAACGGCTGCGGATCAAAATAACGATCCAGCCAGGTCTGTTCCACTTTCAGGTCAAACGGTACATGCACATATCCGGCTCCTTTCTCGAAAGAATCCGGATACGTGCTGATCCTCCGTCGTTCGGAAATTAACCGCTTCACATCTATATCCGCATAGGTAATGCCATTCTTAAAACGTTCTGATTCGGCAAGAACCGTTCCGTTTTCGGCAATGATCCGATGACCGCCGAAAACAAGATCCGTCGTGGATTCGCCAACGCCGGAAGATGCATAGATATAAGCGGAAACCTCGGACGCCGACTGCTGCCGGACCAGATTCCTCCGGTAATCCGCCTTGCCGATCATTTCATTGCTGGCGGACAGATTGCAGATAACGGTCGCCCCTGCGGATGCGTGACTGGAACCGGGTGTCTGCGGAACCCACATATCCTCGCAAAGTTCAACCGCCAGACTTAGTTCCGGAACACTGGTGCAGTCGAAGATCATATGGGTCCCTAAAAGAATTTCTCTGCCCATCCACACCATACGCTGCGCCTCCGAAGGGCCCGGAGTGAACCAGCGGCGCTCATAAAATTCATTATAATTCGGAAGATTTTTCTTCGGTACCATTCCCAGAATGCGGCCTTTCGATAAAACGGCAGCCACATTGTAAAGCTTGCCGCGAACCGAAACCGGTATGCCGATCAGAATTACCGCATCTACCGCTTTGGCCTCATCCGCAATAAAAAGAAGATCCCGGCCGGCTTCCTTCAGCAGCCTTTCCTGTAGAAACAGGTCCGCACAGGTATACCCTGTGATGGCAAGTTCCGGGAAAACCATAATCTTCGCCTTTTTCTGTGCCATCTTCCGAATGCACTCGAGAATAGCTTTCGTATTACTCTCACAGTCAGCAACCGTAAGTTCCGGGGCTGCGGCCGCTGCCTTTATAAATCCGTGCTGCATATTAACTCCGTTCTGCCGTCCGACGGCCTGCTGTTTCCTGCGCGGCGAGCATGAGTTTCATATCCCCGGTGGAGAAAGTATACTTCTTTCCGCAGAAGCTGCAGACAAGTTCCGCCGGCTTGCCTTCATCAATCATTTCCTGCAGGTCCTTTTTTCCGATGCTCAGCAGTACCTTTTCCACGCGCTCACGGCTGCAGTTGCAGTAATACTCTGCCTTCTGCCTTGCCATCACATCCGGGTTCATGCCGCTCAGAACCTTATTCAGAATATCCTCCGGTGTCATTCCCTGCTCCAGCATGGAAGTTACGGAAGTGACTTTTTTCAGATTATCCTCCAGCTTCATGACCGTTTCATCATCACAGCCGGGCATCAGCTGAATGATAAAACCGCCGGCACGTTTTACGGAACAGTCCCTGTCGATAAGAACGCCAAGCCCGACGGATGAGGGAACCTGTTCACTGACTGCGAAATAGTAGGTAAGGTCATCGCCGATTTCACCCGTCTGAAGTTCTACCTGGCTGGAATAGGGCTCACCGCTTTCCTGATCACGGACAACCGTCAGCACACCGCTGCCGACCGCCTTTCCGACATCCAGTTTTCCCTGATATTTTTCGGGAATCCAGATATCCGGGTTGGTAACAAATCCCTTGACTCTTGATTTTGAATCTCCGGTTACAGTTATATTTTTCAGCGGCCCATCGCCCTGGACCATAATAGTAACCAGATCGCCCTCCCCCTTCAGCATGCTGCCCATCATGGCGGCTGCCGTCAGCAGACGGCCGAGGGCAGCCGTTGCCACCGGAGACGTATGGTGGATGGAAGATGCCTCCTGCACCAGATTTTTCGTTGTTGCCGCAAACGCGCGGATCATCCCGCAGGCTGCGGTTCCGCGAATAATATAATCTTCATCGGTATTTACATGTACACTGTTCTTTTCACTTTTGTTATCGTTCTTTGCACTTTCGTTATCGTTCATTGTAAGCTACCCTTTTCCTGTATTTCTGCCGTTTCATGTTCCGGCTTCCGGCCCATTCCGGTTCCTGCTCCGGCTTCCGGCCCATTTCCGCTCCGGCTTCCGGTCCGTTCCTGTTCCGTCTCCCGGTCCGTTCCTGCTCCGCCTTCCGGCCCATTCCGGTCCGTTCCTGTTCCGTCTCCCGGTCCGTTCCTGCTCCGCCTTCCGTCCCATTCCGGTTCCTGTTCCGCTTTCCGGCCCATTCCGGTCCGTTCCTGTTCCGGTTTCCGGCCCATTCCGGTCCGTTCCTGTTCCGGTTTCCGTAACTGTCCAATCCTCCCCCATTGTATCAAATTTCTTCATGCTTATACAGAAAAGTTCCTGCGGATAAATGCCTGAACAGCCTTTCCTTCTCTGTTTTTTGAAAAAATATTCCGTGTCCCGGTGGATGTCCGTAATTATTTCGTTTTTTTCTGTTTTCTTAAGCTCAAGATTTAATTTTCTTTATTAAAATAAATAAATCATTTACTATATTGACAGAAAAAGTATAAAAGTATATGTTGCTTTTTATAGAGAACAAGGGCGTTCTGAAGGAGATTTTCCTGCAGAACGCCCTTCCTGATTCTAATCGGAACCTATCGGCATTGCGGCAGCTTCTCCGGCTGCCGGAAAACAGAGAGAAGGAGAAAGAGTTATGAAGATTAACGTTTCCACCGTCACATGGGTCCTTGTCTGTACAGCTCTCGTTTATTTCATGCAGGCCGGTTTTGCGCTGTGCGAGTCCGGTCTTTGCCGTGCCAAAAACACCGGCAACATCCTCATGAAGAATATGATGGATTTTTGTATCGGTACCCCCTGCTACTGGCTCATCGGTTTCAGTCTGATGTTTCACGGCGGTCTGGGCGGTTTTATCGGAACCCCGGATATTTTGATTCGCGGAAGCTATACAGCTTCCAACAGTGTCGTCCCGCAGACGATGCCGCTGTGGTGCTACGTCATTTTTGAAACCGTCTTCTGTGCAACCGCCGCCACGATCGTTTCCGGATCCATGGCCGAGCGCACCAATTTCAAAGCATACTGCATTTACTCAGCGATCATTTCCCTGTTCGTATATCCGATCTGCGGACACTGGGCATGGGGCGGCGGATGGCTCTCCGCCCTCGGGTTCCATGATTTTGCTGGAAGCGCCATGGTACATAACGTCGGCGGTGTCATCGCCTGCCTGGGCGCCGCAATGCTCGGCCCCCGTATCGGAAAATACGATAAAAACGGCAAAGCCCGCGCTATCCCGGGCCACAACATGACAAGCTGTGCGCTCGGAGTGTTTATCCTTTGGTTCTGCTGGTTCGGCTTCAACGGCGGTTCTACTGTTGCGATGGGCGATGCGGCGGCAGCCGAAACCGCTTCCCTTGCCTTTATGAACACCAACCTGGCGGCGGCTGTTGCAACCTGCGTCGGCATGATCTTTACCTGGCTGCGCTATGGAAAGCCGGATGTTTCCATGACCATGAATGCGGCTCTGGCAGGGCTGGTCGCCATCACCGCCGGATGCGACTGCGTATCCCCGGCCGGCGCTTTCTTCATTGGCTTCATCGCCGGCATCCTGGTTGTTCTTTCTGTTGAATTCTTTGACAATGTAGCTAAAATAGATGATCCGGTCGGTGCTGTTTCCGTACACATGGCCAACGGCATCTGGGGGACCATAGCGGTCGGCTTGTTCTGTAACGGCGGCGACGGTGTCGAAAAAGGACTCTTCTACGGCGGCGGTCTTCACCAGCTCGGTGTTCAGCTGCTCGGACTGATCTGTGTCGATGCGTATGTACTCCTCGTTATGTATATTGCTTTCAAAATCATCGATAAAACCGTCGGTCTGCGTGTTTCCCAGCAGATTGAGATTGATGGTCTGGATATCCATGAACATGGTCTTACCTCCGCGTACTCCGGATTTGCCATCGCCGACGTATCCGATATGAACGTCGATGCCAACGAAAATACGGATCTCGGTCAGGATAACTACAAAGAATCTTCAGAATCTCAGATCAATGCCGCTGTTAAGGTTCATAAGGAAGCTCCTCCCGCACCGGAATACGACACCGGTATGCACAAGGTGACCATCATCTGCAAGCTGTCTAAATTCGATGAGCTGAAGAAAGCTCTGAATGCCCTCGGTGTCACCGGCATGACCATGTCCCAGGTCATGGGCTGCGGTATTCAGAAAGGTTCCGCGGAACGGTACAGAGGCGCCGTTGTAGACTCGACGCTGCTTCCGAAAGTAAAAGTCGAAGTCATCGTCGGAAACATCCCGGTGGATGAAGTCATTCGTGTGGCGAAGGAAGCCCTTTACACCGGGCACATTGGAGACGGCAAGATATTCGTTTACAATGTAACCCGCGTCGTAAAGGTAAGAACGAATGAAGAAAACCTGGCTGCCCTTCAGGATGTCGAATGATCCGGAACCGCCGCACGCCTTCGGGCATCATCTAAACAATCTTCCTCCTTGTAAAAGGAGCCTGGCCGCTTCCGGTCAGGCTCCTTCTTTATTTCACCACCGCTTCGGGGACCGGATTGACACCGGCCGCGATGGCTATGCCAACCACAATCGTTACCGTGATGCAGGCAGCAATGCATGGGATAAAGTTTGTTTTTATAATCTTTCCTTCGTTGCCGGCTGTGCCGGTCGTAGCAGTAGCAGCGACAACATTGTTGATGCAGATCATGTTTCCGATGGCTCCGCCATTGCACTGAAGAGCTACAATGAGAGCCGCCGGAAGGTTGGCCAGAACAGCTGTTTCATACTGAAGGCCAGCAAACAAGGTGTTCGAAACGGTATTGGATCCGGAGATGAAGGCTCCGATCACTCCGATCAGCGGCGCTATTACAATGTAAGCGCTCCGGAACATGTGCGCCAGCGCCTCCGCCATGCCGATCAGCATGGAGTCCATGCCGGGATTGTCGTAATTGGTAAAACGGAAAAGATTGACCATGGCGACTCCGAAAAGCAGCGCAATCGCCGCGTTGCTGACCATCTTCAGCGTGTCCTTCACTCCCCCGCCGAAATCGGATGGTTTCATGCGGTGCAGCCCGGCGGTGATCAGTGCTGCGCAGGTAAATACGACCCCCGGGCTCCACAGAACCGCCCAGTTCCAGTCAAGCCCCAGGATAGCTCCGCTCTCTCCCGTTCCGATGGTAAAGATTTTCAGCCATTTCGCCCAGCCAAATCCGAGTTTTTCGGAAACGCGCGTAAATACCAGCCAGAATACAATCAGGATGTACGGAAGCAGGGCGCGCAGGGCGGACATGCTGCTCTTTTTTGCCTCTGGAACGCTTGTGGTGGAAACCCAGCTTTTATCCCACTTCTCCCGCGGCACGAAAAGCAGCGGCTTTTTCGGTACCAGAAATCCTTTCTTCGTCGTAAGGAAAACGATCACAAGGGTGATAACCGAGGAAACCAGCGATGGAAGCTCCACTCCTACAAAAGACGCCAGCAGCACATACATCACATCAAACAGCGCCGCCACATAGAAAATGAAGGGCAGCGCCGGTACGACATCGGAAAATTTTCGGTTCGCTCCGAACATCCGGCAGAGGATTCCGATGGTAATGATCAGGATGATCGGACAGACAACCGCCATATCGATGGCTGTCCATTTGTTCATGGCCATCCGCCAGCTTTCACGGACTGCCGGAGCACTTGCAAGCGCATCCTGCACGGTCGTGTAGCCGGCATTGTTCGGTGTTCCGACCACGCCGAAGCAGACGGGAACCGAATTAAACTGAAGAGCGATAATTGCGGCAGCCAGCGGCGGAAAACCCACACTGATCATCAGCGGGGCTGCCAGCGCCGCGGGAGTTCCGAACCCGGCGGCTCCCTCGATAAAGGCTCCGAAAATGAACCCGATGATCACAGCCTGCACGCGGATATCCGGTGTCAGATTTCGAAACAGGCTGTTAATGGTATTCATCGCACCGGAGCGCGACAGCGTGTTCATAATCAGAATGGCTCCGAAAATGATGGCAATCAGTTCGCCACTTCCCAGAAATCCAGTCAATGTATACGCAACCGCATGCGTAAAACTCAGTTTCCACACAAACACGGCAATGACAAACGCCAGCAGCCAGGTCAGCGGCATGGCCTTTCTGGCAGGCCATTTGAAAGCGACCATCAGAACAATTACCAGCGCAATCGGAATAAAGGCTATAAGAGCCAGCATGAACATCTCCTTCCGTAAAAGAAGGGAGGCTGTGTAAAGCCTCCCCGTCTTTCCATGATTGACTATCCGTTTTGTCCGGCGCTTCAGTCTGCCGGCTCGAATGCATCCTTGCCCATTCCGCATACCGGGCAAACCCAGTCATCCGGAAGATCCTCGAATGCCGTTCCCGGAGCAATTCCGTTATCCGGATCACCAACAGCAGGATCGTACTCATATCCGCACACGCAAACATATTTCTTCATCGTTTTTTCCTCCTCAATAAAGAAATCACCCAGCTTGTTAGGACGATTATAACAGACAGGGGAAAGATTGTAAATTGCTTATTCCCCTTCCGCATCCTTTCCGGACAGCAGCTTCGCCAGCTCGGAATCTTTGTCCAGAATAATGGTTTTGTTGCTGCCGGTCATGGACTCCTTCAGGGCATCCAGCCCGCGCATGTAAACATAAAAGTCTTTCTTATCCTCTGTATCGTAGGCACCCTGCAGGATTTTCATGTACTCTGCCTCGCCCGCGGCAACCGTGATATCCGCCTGTTTTCCGGCATCTGCTTTCATAACCTCCACATCCCGGTCTGTCTGATTACGTATTTTCTGTGCATCCGCCTTGCCTTTCGCCGTGTAGGAGGCTGCAATGTTGTTCCGCTCGGAAACCATGCGCTCGTACACAGCATCTTTATTGTCATCCGGAAGATCCAGCGCCTTGATGGCTGCCTTCTCAATCACAATACCGTAATTTCCAAGGTCTGAGTTTGCCTCCTTCGTAATCATATTTGTCAGCTTTTCTCCTCTGGCCGCAATCACATCATCCTGCGACATGGACGAGATAATGTTTTTGGTAGCGTTGTACACGGCGACACTCGTAAGATCCTCCGCCGCCGGCACAGAAGCATTCAGCGACCGGGTGAATTTTCCGGCATCGTTCACCTTCCACAGAATAAAATCATCCGCGATCATGGATTTTTTATCCTGGGTGATGACATCGGAAGGCGAAATGTCGTAAAGCTGCGTTACCTTGCTGACCTTCCGCACACTTTCCACAAACGGGGTTCTTGCATACAGTCCGGCTTCCGATTTTACCGTCGTAATCCGTCCGAAACGGGTAACCACCGCGTACTCATCCTCCGCAACCGTGTAAAGGGTATTGTAAAGGACAATCAAAGCAGCCAGCACCAGCACGATCATCAGCGGTCCGGATGCACGGCGTCTTCCGCTCATCTTCCCCTTTCCTGTCCCGGCGTCCTTTTCCGTAAAGGAACCATCCGTTGTATTTTTACCGGCATGGATGTTATTCTTCATATCATTATTATTTCCATAATTATTTGCATTATCATTTACGCTGTTATTGACATCGTTATTTACATGATTATTTCCATTGTCCTTCATTGTCATCCTGCTCTCCCTGCCTTTCCCTCATTATTTTTGCTCATTGCTGCCTGTACGGCTGCTGCTTCCGGAAGTGCCCCCGGCTGTGCCGGCTGCTCCGGAATTTTCTTCTGCATCGGCAAATGAACCGAGCGGTAAAACGGACTGGGTATTCCCGTCCGTGATGATCACTTTCAGTTCCGGAAGAATATCCTCCATTGTCTCGTAGAAAAGACGTTTCTTCGTCACCTCCGGATTTGTCCGGTATTCTTCGTAAATGTCATTGAAACGCTCCGCCTGCCCTTCCGCCTCCGCAATGCGGGCTTGTTTCCGGGCTTCCGCCTCCTGCACAATTTTATCCGCCTCGGCTTCTGCCGCAGGGATCTGCTCATTCCGGTACTGCCTGGCATTGTTCACCGCCGTATCCGCTCCCTGCTTGGCGGTTTCTACCGCCTTGAAGGCCTCCATCACTCTGGACGTCGGCGGTTCCGCATCCTGAATCGAAATGTTCACAATTTCCATACCGATTTGTACGTCCTGCAGCGAATTCACAAGCTTCTCCCGTACCTCGGACTGGATCTGACTTTTTCCGGTGGTAATGACCTCATCTACCGTGTAATTGCTGACCGCCGTGCGAATAGCCTCCTGCGCCAGATTGCGAAGAATGCTGTCCGGAGCGGTTGAATTATACAGATACTTCACCGGATCCGTCACACGATACTCCAGATAGAAATCAATATCTACAAAATTGAAGTCCGATGTAATCATGACGGCTTCGCGCTCGCTCGAGCCTTCGTCACTTCCGTCGGAGTAGGTATTGAATGCCCCCGTATTGTTGGTGTAGCCGATCTGCATGCCATGGGTTGTCGTGTCCACCTTGGACACACGGTCAATAAAAGGAAGCTTGAAATAAAGTCCGGCTGTCTTAACATCCGTAACCTTCCCGAACCTTGTCACAACAGCCTGCTCCTGCTCGTTGACATTGTAAAAGCTCTGCAGAGCTGCGAAAATCAGAATGACTGCCAGTACGACGATCCCTGTCATCCGTCCGGATGGCTTTGCCTTCGGAACATTCGGACGTTTCCTTTGAAATGCGTTAAAGCCGCGGTTTGCATTGTAAATTTTCATTGTCCCTCTCCCTCGTAAAATGTAAAAATTGTTCAATGTCCTCCAGAAATTGTCTTTTGCTTCCCAAATGATATGAGTGTCAAAAGTACCTTTTCCCACTCATTTATGATTACGCGTGGTTTCGTTGCTCCGCAACTCCCACCACGCTGCCACATTCGGCATTCTCGTGACGCTTTCGCGCCACTTCATGCCTCATGTAGGGCGTGTCAAAAAGTCCTGCCACCACTCGCATGCAAGCATGCGTGGCGGCGGACTTTTGACACTGTACTCATCAAATAACTCTACCAAAGAAAGAGAAAAAGAAAAAGACCTTTATCGGGCATAAAATGGTATGCCACGATAAAAGTCTTGTTGTCTAATCTGATACGGACAAAAGTCGTTCTGACGTTTTCAGCTCCGGCACCGTCCTTTTGACTTTTCATCACTTTTCGGAGCGGTGCCGTCCAACTACTCTCTTTCATCGGTTATCTTACCTTAGCACAATTTTTCCGGAAATCCATTGAGATTTCCTTAAAAATAAATGATGAAAGATGAAGAACGTGCACCGCCGGAAGCCGTCCCTTCGTTATCGGATAATGTACGCGTCCACGATCTCTCCGATGTACATAATGTGAACATCCCGGTTAGCTCCGCAGTTCTCGCTGCCCTTATCCTGCGGATAATATTTCAGTACCTTTTCCGGATATTTGGAGAAATCCTGCTTTTCACGATAAAGCACCCGGCACTCCAGCGTCAGCGGATACTGGCGAATGCCCGGAACGCTGTTCGTCTCCGGCTCCTCCAGTTCCAGCCCGGCTTCCACCGCCTTATCGATATCCCGGCCGCTCTTCGATCCGCAGATTTTCAGGATTTCCGGGTCATTCCGGTTCAGCGGTATGCTGATCGTAAATTCAGGGTTCTCGTCCAGCTGCTGCCGGGTAAATCTTCCCTCGCGAACATACACGGTGAACACCGGCAGCCCCCAGTTTGTTCCGAGGCCGCCCCATCCGATGACCATGGAGTTAAACTTCTCCGCCTTTGTATTTAAGAGCACTCCCTGCGGGATTGCCTTCACAATCTCCTTTGCGTACTCACCGACTTTTATTTTTGCCTTCATGCTAAAACCTCCGTTCGAATGTGTCATAAACCCTTTTCCCCAGGACATTTTTTTCTGCCCGGCTTTTACATATTACTGTAAGACCGGCAGAAAATCAAATCGTGTCTTCACATAAATTAACATAAATTCCTTTCCCTGTCTTTGACAAATTCCTTTTCCATGCTATCATAAGGAAGGTTTTGACTTTTGAACTGTTTTTAGATGGAGGATTATATACATGAAAATTGCCGTACCCTACGATAACGGAAATGTTTTCCAGCATTTCGGGCGCACCGAGGCTTTTAAATACTATCAGGTGACCGATGGTGTCGTAACCGCGGGTGAAGTTATCAGCACCAACGGGATTGGACATGAAGCCCTGGCCGACGTTCTGGCGGAAAACGGAGCAGATGCCGTCATTTGCGGCGGACTTGGTTCCGGCGCCATGAACGCTCTTACCGCTGCCGGAATTCAGGTAATCTCCGGTGCGCAGGGAAGTACCGATGAGGCCGTACAATCTTTTCTTCGCGGTGAACTTACCTGCAGTGAAGTAAACTGCAATCATCATCATGAAGAAGATCCGGGCTGCGGCGGCAGCTGCGGCTCCGGAGAAGATAGCTGCGGCGGAGGCTGCGGAGAAGATAGCTGCGGCTATGGTTCTGAAGAAGATGGCTGCGGATGCTGCGGTTCCGAAGAAGGCGGCTGCGGCGGATGCGGTCATCACATCCCGGTAGAAGGAAAGAATGTCGGCGCCCGGGTCCGTGTTCACTATGAAGGCACCCTCGACGATGGCACCCGGTTTGATTCTTCCTATGAGCGCAATGAACCGCTGGAATTCGTGTGCGGCTCCGGCCAGATGATCCACGGTTTTGATCAGGCCGTTGCCCAGATGAACGTCGGAGAGATTGTCAATGTCCGTCTGGAACCGGAGGAAGCTTACGGTATGCCGGATCCAGCCGCTGTAATGGTTTTCCGTATCAGGGACCTTCCGGGATCCGGGAACCTTGTCCCCGGACAGCGTGTGCAGCTGGAAGCTGACAACGGTCAGATTGTTCCTGTCCGCGTCACTGCCCGCGACGACGAAACCATCACACTGGATGCCAACCATGAAATGGCCGGCAAGGCACTCAACTTCAAAATCGAGCTGGTTGAAATACTATGATATGAGTGTCAAAAGTACCTTTTGCCACTCATTTATGATTACGCGTGGTTTCGTTGCTCCGCAACTCCCACCACGCTGCCACATTCGGCATTCTCGTGACGCTTTCGCGCCACTTCATGCCTCATGTAGGGCGTGTCAATAAGTCCTGCCGCCACTCGCATGCAAGCATGCGTGGCGGCGGACTTTTGACACTGTAATCATACTGTAATTTCCGGTTATCCAATGCAAATTATTTTTCTAAAAGGACCTCACCGCAGCGGTGAGGTCCTTTTGCAATCCCTTCCAGGGCAAAAATAATTGTTGTAGAAAAATTCCGGTCTATTTCTTCCCGGCTGAATAAGGTAATCATTATATCTTCAGCTTCCTTCTGTTTATCCTGCATGAACGTTGTCAGAATGCCTTTTTTCAGACAGTTTTCTTTCTTCTCCAGATTACACTGCCGATGGCTGCGCATAGTGCTGCGAGTGCCAGGATTACGTAGAGCAGAATGTGGCTGTTGTCGCCGGTCTTCGGCCTGCCCCCGTTCCCCGGAGCCGGATTGGACGGATTTGGCTTCTGCGGTTTTTCTGTTTCTTTTTCGGTTACCGGATCCCCCATGGTTATCTCAGCACCTGTCTGCTCTTTACCGCCGATCAAAACCTTGCCCTCCCGGGTGATTTCAAATACGATATCCGCCGCTTTATCGTAGCCCTCCGGAGCTTCCACTTCCTGAAGGATGTATTTTCCGGGCGCCAGTTTATCTGTAATATGATCCGGATGTTCCGCCGTCGTCCACTCTTCCACTGCAGCTGCCCCCGGATCGGCAGCACGGACAATCTGAAGTTTTGCTCCGACAACCCTGGTATCCGTAATCTTATTGTCCTTCATGGCTCTTTTCTTTACGGTAATGTTAAATCCGGTGTTATCCGTCATTTTCGTATTCAGCACCACATCAAAGGTCCAGCCTCCCTCCTCCAGCTTCGGGACATCCGTCAGAACCGGGGCCATATTCGTATAGTGAGCCGCCGTTCCTGACTGGGCAGTTTCCCTTACCAGATAAATGCCATAATCGGAAATGCTGAACGTTGCCGTGCCGTCACTGCCAGTGGTTTTCGTATCCACACCCGGAATATTGGCTTCATCAATCCTGGCCGAAGCGGCTTCGGCCGCCGCTTCCAGTTCTTCAGCTTTTACTTCTGTCCCGCTGCTGCGTTTTTCCAGTACGCTGTTTAACTCGCTTACGCCGGCGAACTGCGGCGAGACCGTACAGGTCCCATCCGTTTCCATATCCGCCGCCTTGTAAAGAGAAAGCGTCGCACCGTCAATGTAAACTGCAGAAGTGCTATGGTAGGTGTCTGTGTCCGCCAGCGTCACCTGAAGGCTGCATGACTTATTATCCTCCAGATTAATTCCGTCGTAGGATGAAGCTTCTGCCTGCACAGCCATTCCAAACAGCAATGTACCGGCGAGCATGGGCGCCAGAAATCTTCTCCCAAATTTCTTCATGGTTTCTCCCTCCAGTGATTGAAAATCATTGATCCTTGCGGGACACTTTTTTACTGTGTCTGCTGATAACAGCCCTCAGGATGGAAATAATAATAAATACGGCCGTCAGTCCTGCAGCTAAGTAACGTACCGGTTCATCACGTTCCATATGGATGGTCTGCTTATCCTCCTCGGTTTTTACATCTTCTTCCACATAAGGGATCCGATGTCCGCGGACCAGCAGGCGCTGTGTATTTACACCGTACGGTGTGCAGGTCAACAGTGTAACCAGATCCTGCCCCTTTTCAATAGCCAGATACGTCATGTCGTCCGGCTCCACAACTTTAATCTGATCAACCTCGTAGGCCAGGGTATCGCCCAGGATGTGCAGAAAAAATTTATCGCCGGCCACAATCTGATCCAGATCCGTGAACAGTTTGGCGTTCGGAAGACCGCGGTGGGCCGCCAGCACGGCGTGGGTGTTTTCGCCTCCGCACGGAAGGGAGGTTCCCTTCACATGGCCGGCGCCCTTCTCCAGGACGTCTGTGCCGGTACCGTGATAAATGGCCAGTTCGATATTGATCTTCGGGATCTCGACCGCCCCCATAATGCCATCCCCGTCCAGGTTCAGAAGATCATCGTACGGGTGCGTGATGGTGTAATCGCTGTTTTCCCCAAACGCGTCCGCCACCGTATTGGTGGTATGCTCAGCATTGTAGGCCCGGGCCTCCGAGAGCATCCGGCTGATTATGGTTTTATCTTCTGTTTTTACTTCCTCGATCTGCGCTTCATACGTATTGATCAGCTGACTGCTTCGATAGCGGTTCCACAGATCGGAGAAGGTCGGATACATCAGGATCAGAAATCCGGTCAGGAAACCAAGCAGTATAAGGATTTTCTTAAATATTTTCATTGTTTTTTATCCGGATATCTGCTGCCGTTCTGCCGTTTTTCATCCTCCGGGCGGCGGTTCTGTCTTTTTAAGCGCCGGTTCAGGAACAGGATAAACAGGATGACCACGGCCAGCCCCGCCAGAGACCAGAACAGATAATTGGTTTTGGCGCTGACGCCGAAAGGATGCCGGACGCTTTCCGCGGCGGCTTCCTTCTCGCTGTACTTTACACGATGTCCGGTCACCAGAAGCCGCTGCGTGTTGACCCCGTAAGGTGTACAGGTCAGCAGTGTACACAGGTCTTTTCCATCCGTCACGTTCAGTTTCTCCGTATCGTCCGGCTCCACCACATCAATTTCATCCACCTCATAGGCCAGCGTTTCATCCAGCACATGAATATAGAAATGATCTCCAATCCCGATCTTGTCCAGATCCGTGAAAAGTGAAGCGGTCGGCAGGCCGCGGTGCGCCGCAATGACGCTGTGTGTGCTCTCCCCGCCGATCGGGAGAGAGGAACCTTCCAGATGCCCGGCGGCATTCTGGAGAACCTTGTCATCCGTCGTGTGCATGATGGGCACTGTGATGTCGATGGCCGGGATTTCTAAGGTTCCCATGACGCCGTCTCCGGTCAGGTTCAGGCATTTCATGTACGCGCGGTCCTCAGATTTTTCATTCTGTGCATTTGCAAAGGAATCCGGCAGCACCATCGGGATCAGCGAGTCATTGTAGGCGCGGGCTTTCGCCCACTCAGATGCATAATCAATGCCGTTTACCTGCTCCTCATCGAAGACCTGCTGGCTGTAATTGCTGATCAGCTGTTTTTGCCTGTAATTATTCCAGTAATTGGAAAATGTCGGATAAAACAGCACGGACAAACCAAAGATAAAAATCAATGTGAAGATGATTTTTTTAACTTTTGTACTCATTTGGTCTCTCCCTGGTATTTTATCGTTTTTCAAAATGAAGGTAACTATTATCCAAACGTCGGCATAGCTGTAAATAATACGGCGGGCTCTTCTGGAAAGCCGGAAGAGCCTCACCCTCCCCGGCCTTACAGCCGGGGAATACGTTTGCTTAGAACTGATACGAATAAGGTCGATCTTTTTCAGTTTATTCTTTATGGTTAAAGCAGTACTGTCATCCGTCGTTTGATAATAAGAAGAGTCAATCCTGTAGTATTCTATATTGCCCTCCTTATAATAAGCCGCGTCACCCATTCCCGCTGGCTTGGAATCTACCTTCACCAGCATTGTAAGCTGACCGTTGATCAGCATAGGATGGTAAGTTTGCTTCTCTAACTCAAAGTGATAATCAGGAGCCTTACTTTGCGTATTAACACTTTCCGCATCAACCGTTATATCATGTCCGGGTTCGCATACCTTAATTCCGGTATTATCAGCTTTTATAATACCCACAGGAACTGCAATACTCTTACTCCAGTCTCCTGCAGCATTCAACGCTACCTCATAACCGCCGTCAGTGCCCCATTTCAGTTCAGCCTCAATGTTCGCTATGCTAAAATAGTCCGGTTTTTCGTCCTCCCATTGCTTTACAACATTTACTGTGCTGGCTTTCAGGGTCATTCCCTTTTCAGGATTTCTTATTTCAGCATCCTCATGGGGTTCTGTTTTAGTTCCAACCCACTTGCCTGATTCATCCTGCGTCCAGTGGAAGCCTTCACTATCATAGTCATCCTCGCCAATCCCATGTGGCATCTGATCCTGTGTCTTCGTTGTGACCGTAGCATAGCTGTATGTGTTGTCTGATTGGGGATTCGTACGTAAGTAATATTGTCCCTCCTTTTCAAAAATCTGATCTTTATACTCGTCAGGGATAGCCGTATTTTTGTCATTGTTCAGATCCGCAATAATATCCAGTGCCTTCTGGCTTGGCCATACATCAAAACTTACCGTGTATGTTGTTCCGGCTTTCAGTTCCTGATCCGTAAGATTCCACGTAACCGCTTTGTTCTCATAACCTGCCTCCGGGAAACCAGTCAGTTCTGTCGTCTTACCACTGCTGTCTGTCTTGGTATATTTGAAATTGCCTGCATTATTCACCAGGCTGACAGTCGTAAGTCCGGTAATATTATCCTCCAGGTTTACATTCGCAATCTTTATTTCTGTGTTAATGGAGTTAAAAATATCCTTAAAAATAGAGCTTAATTCATCCGCACTTGTTGCCGCTTTATAGTATCCGCGGGACGTCGAACCTTCTCCCAGATCGTTATATTTACTGGCCTTAGGATAGTTGCTGGAAACTGCATTCATGTAAGCGTTTACCTGTCCCGTGGTATCGCCCGGATTAGCTCCCTCAAGCACGCCGATCGAATAAATTTCAGCCCCGCTATCCTTTATTTTTTTCGCGGTTTCAATAGCACTCGTCGCTACAGCTCCATTAAATCCGTTATCGTGATTTGGTTCTCCATCCGTAAAGAAAATGACGTATTTTCTGGCTCCATCTCTGCTGCCTTCAAGTAATTCATTCCCTTCAAGTAATTCATTCGCGTGTTCCAGGCCATAATCTGCGCTGGTTGCACCGCCCGGCTTCAAACCGGATACTGATCTTTTCAGGCCACGTATATCCAAAGTAAACCAGTTCACTATCTGCGAATAATTATAGGTATACGTGATTCCCCAGTATGGATCATATTCCGGGTATGTACCATTTCCAATGCTATCAGACTTATTGCCTGCAAATTTTACTAATGCAACTCTGATTTTTTTACTGCTGTCCGCAATTTGATTATTTGTCTGCGCTGTACTGTCAAGAAAAGTATATACCGCCTTTTTCAGAGCATCCATTTTACTGGTGCTGCTGCTTTGACGCGTATAAAACTGGTCGGGTCCATCCTTAGCAGTCGGAATATAAATATTATCATTTGCATCTGCCCAATGCTGTTCATCACTTACACTTTTACGATAGAACTTAACCTCCTGAGGGTTATATTCGTTCAAGTCCGAGTCATACCCATAACCCCCATAATAAAATACGCTCCTATATTCGTTATCATCCGAAGCTTTAACATAATATATCCCATTGCTTTGCAATGAATCAGAATCTACAAGAGTATATACGTATACCCTTCGATATGAAACTGCAACATAATCTCCGTTATTATTTACGTAATATCGTTTTTTACGATCAACAGTTTCCGCTTTCACATAATTGTACATGGTTTCATCCATCGATCCTGATACGTCCAGCACCAGTACGATGTCCACAGGTGTAACCTCCTGGCTGTCTGCGGAGCTTACGCTTCCTTTTACATTGATGGAAAGCGTATAAGTGCCATCCTCATTATCCTTTAGTGTTTTCGTGACCGCGCCAATATCCGGATTTTCAGAACTGTCATCGGCTGCTCTGTTATTAGCTGCCGGTGCGCGCCTGATGGCTGCACCTGCAGCAATACCTGCATCCTCCGGCGTTGAAACAGTGAACATTTTAGCCAGGTTTTCCTCTGAAATTCCCGGCTCCATCTCATTCTCTTCCGCCTCCTGATTTTCCTTTTCTTCCTTTTCAGCTAAAAGCTTTGAGATAGAATCAGTTACGACGATACCGATCTCAGAAAAAGAGCCCTGGGTATAATTGAGGCTGGAAACCTCATCGCCTGCATTTTTCTGGTTTAAAAATTCTACCGTATCGCTGCCGGAGGGGAAATGGATCACATTCAGAAGCTGATCCTCGCCGACACGGATAGCTCCTTTGCAATCCACATCCACCTGAACATCCGTATCCGGTTCTATGATTTTATCTTCTCCATCGGCATCCACATGTAGGGTAATATCAAAAAATTTTGAATATACCAATGCCCTTGCAGCCAGTTCCTCGTCGTCTGTACTGCCGTCTTCTTTAATTATGCCGATAACTTTTGAATAACATTCCTGATAGGCGGCAGATTCCGGGCCCAGTTCTGCTACTTCGAGGCGCGCGTTCGCCGGAATATCTGCATCTTTATCATAGGTAACCGTGAATCCAAAACTGCTGCCATCATCCGTAATTTTTACAGTTTCTACGGTTCCGTATACTGAGAATACAGAGAAGCTGTCTGTATTAAAACTTACTTCCGAGAAAGTCTTTACAGCTCCGCTACCGTCCGTTGCTGTTCCCGGGGTATCCAGAATCGGGCTGCTGCTGATATCTGCGCCTTCTGCCGAACCATCCTGAAGATTGATATCCGCCTGTACGTCACTTACTGTGCCTGATTCAGAATCCTCTATATGGAGAACTCTCATGCTTTCATCTGACGGTACTGCCTGTGTATTTTTCTGGGTGATGGTTACGGAAACAGAAGAATCGTCCTTCGGTTCGATTTCCACGCCATCTTTAACAATAGCAATATCATAAAGGTTCAGATAATCGACAATCCCATCCGCCTGTGTCTTAACTTTAGATCTGTAAGCTTCATATTCCGGATCATCTTTGGTAAGCGTGCGCACAACTGCCTCCGCATCATCCGGGATTCCCGCTTCTTCAGAATACGTAATAGTAACCGTTACATCATTATTCTCCGCCACGAGTGTTCCCTCACTGTCAGCAGAAAGATCCGTATTCCATGTCAGAGCAAACGGTGAGAAGCTTCCGGTTTCAAATTCAACGGTCAGGGGGGCATTGCCCTCTTCATCCACATCCCCGACGGTCACGTCGTTGTATTCGCCGTCGCCCTGGCCGAGGGTACTGGCAGCAATTACATGATCGGTCCATGCGGAACCCTCCGCGGTAAAGTGATGGAAGGTGAGGCTGTCTGTGTCAACGTCCGCGATGTTAAAGCTGCTAATGGTCAGGGTCAGGAACACATTGCGGCCGTTAAGGTCTACAGCGTTGCCCTCCGCGTCCTGAAGACTGATGTTCATGAAGCTGCTGTTCAGATGAGCGTCGGAAGAAAGTCCGGTGGCATCCAGAATGGCGGTCCTGTCTGATTCTTCCACTGCCGAAAACACCACCCGGGTGCCTTCCGGCAGAATATCCGCATCATCTCTGGCGCGCACATGGACACTGCCGATGTTGAACGCGGCCTTCTGATCCTCGGACACACGGGCATCCAGTTCAGATACAAGGCCGTCCTCCGTGTCCCACGTCAGGGCAAACTTCGGGAAGGAGTCTGTTTCCAGCTCTACTGTCAGTTTCGCAATTCCGTTTTCATCTGCC
>Ga0256404_1004284_pt1 | contig 27257 bp, 26 predicted proteins | sample RumenRJG_01DNA_FD_185990 | JGI IMG/M metagenome (GOLD analysis project Ga0256404, IMG submission 185990) | Bovine rumen microbial communities from Lethbridge, Alberta, Canada - RJG_01 | ecosystem: Host-associated > Mammals > Digestive system > Stomach > Rumen | place: Canada: Alberta | collected...
CGAAGTAATCTAATGTTCCCAACATGCCTTGTGGGATTCATTTTGGGAACAACAAACCCACTGACAATCGGCATTTCAGCTGAAAATCAGTGGGTCTGCTTGTTTTGTTGTCAATCTTGTTAGGAAGATTTATGTTCAACTTAGTAAAAAACAATACTATAACTCATATATTTTACTAACGAACTTGTAAGCCCTTTTTTCTCCTGTTTCAGGATGAACCCAATCATCAATTTCCTTTGGAATAGAAACAACGATTAAAGCTTCATCCATAAGAACTTCGTCATCGTCAATTCTATCATAAAAATCTTGATCAGTCATAGATACACCCATAATTTTGTAACGAGCACCACTCCACTTAAAATCAATCTTTGCACGATTATAATCATTCTTATAGATGCGAACCTCGCTAACCTTTAAGATAGATTCAGAAGGGTCAGTAACAGCCTCAAATTCTTCTTCATTCAAGAATGATTTATAGTTGCGCCAAAATCCTTTATATGAATATTGATTATAGACCCAGTCGAGAACTTCTTCACCCTTAGAACCTACAACTTTACATGAGTTGTTGTCTATGACCCAATTCTCTAGTTGTTTTCCTTGTGGCATAGGACGACCATCAAATTCGATAATGTCAAGAGGTTCAGCGAAGTCAATTTCTCGTCCTTGAACTGCACCTGCTCGTCCATCATCTTTTACTATTCGTATCCATTTTTGGGGGTTGTCCATGTCAAGACCACCTGGACACAAGCCACCATTTTTGCAACTGACGGCTAAAAGCAGAACTCTCTTCTTCATTATAAATTACCTCCAAAAGTTATGTCTTCACTAAAACGTTCAAGAAGCTTGTCACTAACTAATCTTCTATGGCATTTTTCGATAGTAGGTTCAGAGCATAACAAACATACATTTTCGTACTTGTTAAACTTCTCAACAAAGTTGTAAATTAAAGAATCAGTTGCTAGTTGCTTGAAAAATGCCTTTTCAAATAAAGTATAATCCTTGCTCATGGGATTATCCTTGTCTCGAACCTCTTTAAGAAGCTCCTTTTTGGGAGCAAGGTCAACGCGATGAACATACTTGCATCCGTCCACCAACTTATCTAAAAAGAATGGCAGATCTTTTTCGAATGCGAAACGAGATAGTTGACCATTAGGATTTAGTCTAATGTCAACCAAACAGTCAATTTTATTGGCTTTTAGAATACCAAAAAATTGCTCTGCGTCTTTCTGGGTAAACCCAATGTTGAACAGTTTAATCATAATCTTGATAATTATTTGATGTATTTGTCATTTTTTTCCAGCCATGCATCAAGTTCCAGTATCTATCACAGAAATCCTCAATTTTTGCATTGATTGTATCTCCGTAATAATTATCAATCTTTGCAGGTGCAAACATTGAAGCATTAAGTACATCAAGTTTTGCAATTTCAGTTTTTTTGAAGATAAGTTCTTTGAGTTGCTTGTTTAACTCTGAATTCGAAATCGTAGTAAATGTACCATTAGCATCTTGAACAATATGTTCTACTGTCAGCCATTCGCCATATTTCTTTTCCAGAGTTTTGCTGATTAGAAAATATCTATGGCAATCCATAGGTTTCTTTTCACTACACATTAAACAGAGAGTGAAATCTTTATCATAGGCTGTTTTGATACGTTTAATTCCGTCTAAAAAATACTCGTCGTTACGAAATTTGCTGAAGTCAACAATTTCTTCATGTCCAAATAGTTCAGTTTTCTCCGGACGATTACTTTTTGAAATTGGGAATATGTCATCAAAAAATATATCTGAAGCTTTCGAAAACACATCTTGTGTCGGATTTGCCTTAGCTCCTATTTCTGGCATATGCAAATATGGTATACCAAAGTTCTTACCTGCAATTTTCAAATTATCTGAATTGCACATAGGATATTGTTTTGAAAAAGGTATTGAGCGAACATCCACCAGACATGTTACATTGTGGTCTTTAAGAACGCTGAACATTTTTTCAAGGTCAAAATATGCTCCATTTTGGAACATCGTATATCCAATCGTATATATTTTACGTTTATTCATTGCTAATTAATCTTAGATTTGTATTATTTTTCAATAGTTCATTTTCGTCTTCAATGAAATATAACCCATAACTTCCAATGTTATTGTGAACTTCCTGTAGCATATGCTTTATACTAACATCATATGGAAGGAATTGTATGAAATCGTAACTGTCATTAGGAACACTACTACTATCATCAAAAATTACTGATCCATAATATTTCTCTATTAAGCATTCTGCTTTCTTATTCAAGCCTGAAGGTTGCCATAATAGTATTAGTCTATTGCGGATGTTTTTAAGCATATAAAGCAAAACAAACTCTTCAACCCCGATTTCGAAGAAACGACAACTAATAGCCCAATTCAGTACTATGCACTCATCTGGATTGTCAAAATAGGTAATTGTGCTACATATACCTAAACTTTTACCATTCTTTCGAAATAATTCAAAGCACAAAGATTTTGTGCCAGCTGAAAACACGTGACCGAACTGTGTTAATTTGAATTGATTTGATTTTGCATACAGTTTTTGAGCTTCTGCATGTTTTGTATCTTCATGTACCCTAACAGTGAGTTCTGGGAGATCGTTGTTTTTTCTTTCTTCTTGAATGATTTTGTAATTTTTTCTGCGATTCTGAGCCGAAATGGAAAGTTCTGATCTATCAAAATATCCACCTGACAAAATTTGTAGATTCAAATCTTGATGATCAGTCCATTCTGGTACAAAGATTTCTGGAACGTTAGCCCTTACTTCATCTCTAACTATGCTATTATCGTCAATAAATATAATTGAGTTTGGCAATATAGAAAGATGCTCGGCAATTTTCGTCAAATTACTACTCTTGTCATTATTGTTGGCAATAAGATAGTCGATTTGATATTTTAGCGGAAATATTGATTCATCCAAATTGTCAATAGCCTCTTGAACAACGGTTATATCATTTCTTGAACAGATAGCTACAAATATGCCCAATTCTTTTGCTATTGAGCAAACAAAATGCATGAAAGAAATGAATGGTTTTCCTTCATCAGAAATCAAGTTCTGCCTAATTATATCGACACCAACTTCCGACAAAGTACCGTTCCATAATGTATCATCTAAATCAAGTACAAGAGCCTTGTAAATTGTTTTACATTTACATATAAATTTAGTTGTTATCCGCATGACAATAAGCGTGAGCAGTGGAATACAAGTCCTACTACTTAGGTCTATCAGCTGAGGGATATTATCTAAATGATAAACAAAATTTGTAGAGTTGCCACCAGAGGCACATTTTACTTCAATTCTATACAAAGAATCATCTTCGCCTTCGATACATATTATGAAGTCGTACTTTGCCAAGAGTTCAATAAACTCCTGGCATGATGTATCAGACTCAGAAAATCTTTTGATACCATTGATGTGAATTGTTGCCACATCATGGTTGAAGTACCTAAAAGACCTTATGATTCCATTTAAATAAGAGTCAATGTATTTATTTTGTTTTATCATCTTTTTAGTAACTCTTGTTATGTATTTATGTTACTCACAAGTAAATCTTTTACGTCTACATTAAGAACATCAGCAATAAGGTTAAGGGTTTTAAGATCGGGTTGAACTTTCTGGTTAATGTATTTCGAAACTGTACAATTACTTTTCCCAATTTGTTCACTTAGCCAACGACCTGTCTTGTCCTTTTCGGCTAAAACTACCTTCAATCTATTTAGCTTGCGTTCTTCCATGTTTATACGTTTTAACTTTGGTGCAAAGGTAATAAATTTCCATGATAAAGACGATTATTTCTGCAATAAAGTTATAAATCTAACTGTATTTTCTATGAAAATACTATGAAATGACATTCTAATCACCTATTTCGAAGATTTTTCTCCAACTTCCGCAACAAGAACAACCAGATTGTTGAAACTACGATGAGGTTCACAATACCAGATTTTGCACCTTCAAGAACACGGCGCAAAATGAAAGAAAATGAAAATTTCCGTTCATTTCCGTGTTAAGATATGTTAAGCAGATGTTTTCATTTTGGGGTTTTTGAAATTTTTGTTTCCAGTTTGTTTCTTTTGGCCATTTTGGCTTTCGGGGAACATTGATTATCAGCATATTACATTCAATCAGCAGATTCTGAAGAAGAAGATCATGATGGTCGTTGGTGCCTGCCTTTTCCTCATTGCTGCTGCTCAGGCACTGCCTATGTTCTTCGGTCTCTAAACAGCTAACCTGTTGTTTACTAACCTTTAAGTGAAATGAATGGCAACAAAAGAGCAGGACAACCGTTACCCAGATTACCCACTCTTGAAGGGGCTGCAGAAGCCCTTGGAGTTTATGGGACTCCAAGGCCGATATATCTACTGGGCGGCAGCAACCATCGTGGGCACCATCGTGTTGTTCATCATCGTCTACTGCCTGGTTGGATTCATCATCGGACTGATCACCGCTGTTGTCTGTGTCTCTTCCGGTGCGGGACTTATCCTTATCAAACAACGGAAGGGGCTCCATACCAAGAAATCAGACCACGGCGTGTTCATCTTCGCTTATTCCAAGAGGATATGAGGAAATATAATATCGCACACTTCCGCCCCCAGCAGGGCCAGCAAGCTTGAGGGTGACGCTATGGGGCAGACTCACTTTATACAGAAATTCCATGGTCTTGAGGTGAGACTGCCCTTTTCATTCGACACATAAATAATCATTTAAAACGACAGAATACCTATGAACAAATACCTTTCCATTCACGACATTGATGACACTACCGCTCATGTGTTTCAACTTCCAAGTAACTTCATGGTGCATGTGAAGACATGCACGGACGGCATTGCTTTGGCCGTCCTGTCCTCGGAGGGTAAACTTCTTTATGGTCTCTCAATACCTTGTGACAAACGTCACTATCCTATTTTAAAGGAGATAGCATCCACTACAACTGGCGTTAGAGTTGAAGAAATGTTGCTTGGCAATGTGATGAACGCACTCCATGAGTTTATTAATAGCGACGATACGCTCTTTGTCTTCGAGCAGCATATCTGCAAGTGGATCTCACAACTTGATAATGCTCTATCCGAGATAGAGGGCATTATGCCTGCCGCCACTGTCGGGAGGAAGAATTTCCGCAGACATCGCAACAACAAGAAAAACTATTGCGCCAACTAACCTATATTGACTCAGAATCATGCTCTTGTATGTACTATTAGCCTTTTCCACCCTTTGCTTGGGCATGGCAATCTCGGTCTATGCCTTTGGAACAGGTGGTAAGAGAAAGAAAATCTTTCAGGACATCTACTTCTCCGTGGAGGATGTGGACAACATGGGTGTGCTCTATACCAAGACTGGCGAATATAGTGCAGTGCTTCGTTTCGAGAATCCGGTACAGAAGTTCTCTGCTAATATTGACAGCTACTACGAATTCACCCGTCTCTTCACATCCATTGCCGAGACACTCGGTGAGGGGTATGCGCTCCATAAGCAGGATGTTTTCGTGAAAAAACGATTTGAGGATGAAAGTTGCGACCAGCATGAATATCTTTCAGATAGCTATTTCCGCTACTTCAAAGGGCGTGAATATACCGATGCAGCTACTTATCTCACCATCACACAGGAAAATAGAAAGAGCCGTTTGATGTCCTATGATGCCAGGAAATGGCGCGATTTCCTTGTCAAGGTCCGAAAGGTACAAGATCAACTGCGTGATGCCGGTGTCAATGCCCGTTTTTTGTCTGGCCAAGAGGTATCTGATTTCGTTGATAGATTCTTTGCACAAGATTTCCGAAGCAGGACCATCTCTATGACTGGCTTCAAAGTCGATGACGAACAGATTCTCATGGGAGACCGTAAAACAAAGGTATATTCACTGATTGATGTGGATTGTATCAACCTACCTTCTCTCATACGTCCTTTCACCAACATAGAAGTAAACAACACCTCTATGCCTGTTGATTTGTTGAGTTTAGTGGATAGTATTCCAGGTGCCGAGAGCGTAGTGTATAACCAGATGATATTCGTGCCCAACCAGAAGCGCGAACTCAGCTTGTTGGACAAAAAGAAAAACCGTCATGCGTCCATGCCTAATCCCAGCAATCAAATAGCAGTGGAAGACATCAAGCAGGTACAGGAGATTATCGCCAGAGAGAGTAAGCAACTCGTTTATGCCCATTACAATCTTGTCGTTACTGTCAGCAGGGACACAGATTTGCAGAAATGCACCAATCATTTAGAGAACGCCTTCGGCCGTATGGGCATTCATATCAGCAAGCGGGCATATAACCAACTTGAGCTGTTCGTCAACTCCTTTCCCGGAAACTGCTATGCCACCAGTGAGGACTACGACCGCTTTCTGACATTGGGAGACACCGCAGCTTGTCTGATGTACAAGGAACACATTGTCCATAGCGAGGACACACCTTTCAAGGTCTACTATACCGACCGTCAGGGAGTCCCAGTTGCTATAGACATCAGTGGAAAGGAAGGCAAGGAAAAACTGACAGATAACTCCAACTTCTTCGTACTCGGCCCATCCGGCAGCGGCAAGAGCTTCTATGTCAACAGTATGGTGCGCCAAGCTCATGAGCAGAACACCGACATCGTGCTTGTAGATACCGGTAACAGCTATGAAGGATTGTGCGAGTATTTCGACGGCAAGTACATCAGCTACACAGAGGAGCATCCCATCACCATGAATCCCTTCGCCATCAAACGGGAAGAGTGGAACATTGAGAAGCTCGGCTTTCTGAAGAACCTTGTCATGCTCATCTGGAAAGGCTCGCAGGGAACGGTCAGCAAGACTGAGGATAGGCTCATTGAGCAGGTCATCAATGAGTACTACAGTGCATTCTTCAACGGCTTCGACGGTTTCAACGCCCAGCAACGTAGTGACCTTCGCCAGGGACTATTGATTGATGACCGCAACAATCCCAAGTACATTGGAGACGATGACGAGGTACGGGAAGAACGTGTCAATAAGCTCCTGGACGACATCGAGGCGAAACGACGGTTGCTCAAAGTTGCAGATCTGAACTTCAACTCATTCTATGAGTATTCGGTGCAGCGCATCCCTGCTATCTGCAAAGAGAACCAGATTGCGGGCATAGACATCAGTACCTATCGTTACATGATGAAGGATTTCTACCGGGGTGGCAGTCACGAGAAGACTCTTAACGAGAGTATGGACAGCAGTCTGTTTGACGAGACATTCATTGTGTTCGAGATTGACTCCATCAAGGATGACCCGTTGCTCTTTCCTCTGGTGACACTCATCATTATGGATGTATTCTTGCAGAAAATGCGAATCAAGAAGAATCGCAAGATGCTCATCATTGAGGAGGCATGGAAGGCCATTGCCTCACCGATGATGGCCGAGTACATCAAATACCTCTATAAGACTGCCCGTAAATTCTGGGCTTCGGTAGGTGTTGTGACGCAGGAGATCCAGGACATCATCGGCAGCGAGATTGTCAAGGAGGCCATCATCAATAACTCTGATGTCATCATGCTCCTTGACCAAAGCAAGTTCCGTGAGCGTTTCGATACCATCAAATCCACACTTGGACTTACTGATGTTGACTGTCGTAAAATCTTTACCATCAACCGACTGGAGAATAAGGAAGGCCGTGCGTTCTTCCGTGAGGTATTCATCCGTCGTGGTCAGACTGGCAATGTCTATGGTGTGGAGGAGCCGAGGGAGTGCTATATGACATACACCACTGAGCGCGCGGAGAAGGAAGCGCTGAAATTTTATAAGAGACAACTGAGATGTAATCATCAGCAGGCTATCGAGGCGTATTGCCGTGACTGGAAGAAAAGCAAGGTCAGTAAGAGTTTGGAGTTTGCTCAGATGGTGAACAGAGCAGGGAAAGTCCTCAACCTGTAATGCTCTAATGCCTTACAAACAAGAATACAATAAAGTAATTTTATATAAAATAGAAGAAAGAATAAAGTAATGTTATAACAAAGCTAATAAACTATACATGAAGCATCTGAGTATCATATTGTTATCCCTCTTCTGTACCCTCACCACAACGGTGCGGGCACAGTATTACAGCGTCAACTATGACAAGGAGACGGTTGCTGCCATGTCCGCCGCCTATGCCAGTGGTGCTGCTGCAGAGGGCTATTATAACAAGCAGGTACAGGAAATTCTCAAGCATTACGGAGTTGCCGAGCTTGCGTCGGCAGGAATCTTCGCTTCGAAGTATTTGGAACGCAAGGCGTGGACAGACCTTGGGGTGTGGTCTTCCTCAACGGAGAACTACTATTACCACCGTATCTACGATATGGTGGCGAACAAGATTATGCCAAAGATATGGACGGTGGCTGGCATGATGCTCAATAGTCCGCAAAATGCGCTCTATTGGGGCAGCTATCTGTTGAAAGTCTGTGATGACACAAAATCATTATGTTATCAATTTGAGAGCATTGTCACGAACTCGGAGCTCAGCTTCTCTGACATCCAGTTCCTTGCCATCAATTCCGAAATTGCCCAGATCCTTCAACTATCTGAAATCGGCAATGTTGATTTTAAGAAAGTGCTTGACGATCTGAGCAAGGTACCAGGTAACTTCAATATGGATAATCTCAAGTCTGACCTTGACAATCTCTACAAGAATGGTGTTAAACTTGCAACTGCAGGTGCCAGCAACATCACCAACGCAGTACTTCAAAGCAGCGAGTTCCATGACCTGTTCTCTGGCAAGCTAAGTGTAGCTATCAATATAGTGGATAACTACTCTGCTCTTTGGAATAGCCTTGACAAGAGCATTGGCGGCACCTTGCTGGGTATGCTTGGCGGCAAGGATAATATTGCCGGGCTTTTCGAGCTTAGCAACTATAATATGACCTCTTGGATGACAGACTATCTTAGCGGTACACAAGGTCAGTACTACACTCAGCGTTGGTATATCTATCGTCGAGACTCAGGTAGCGAGACTCTTGTCCGTTATTTACCGCCTACTGATAAAGATGCCATCATCAATGGTGACCACTGGTATCGCATCAACACATCTGACCGAAACTATTATCCTACAAGTGCCCAACGAGAGGCTATCCTGCAAAACTCTGAGAGTCATGCCGGTTGGTCTCGAAGTCTTGTGCAACAGATGAACAATAAGCGTGACGGCTTCACCTATAACATAAGCTATTGGATGCAGGCCTATACTATCTCACGCAAGGGCAAGCAGACTAAGAAGGCCTATGCCTATGATATTACTGTCACCAAGAGCTGGAACAGACAGGAAACAGTCTATGAGGATGTCTTCGACAGCTATTCCATGGACCTGAATGTTTTCAAGGGACAATTAAATGCCCGCCTTTCTGAGCTTAACGATAATGAGAACGGCTACACCTATTATATCGGCAGTGACAGCCGAAAGTACTATCAAGCTACTGATGCCGCAAGATTGAAGGGGGTGGAGACTGTTTCCATCTCCGTTACCTGCTCTGATGGGGTGACAATTGGTGAAGGTACGACCAGTTATAAGTGTAGTAAGTGTGGAGGTTCTCTCAATCAGCACAGCAAGGAATGCTCGATGATGACCTCAGTGTCGGAAAACGACCTTGACCTCACGGAACTCACCCGGCAACTCACCGAGGCCTCTTCCAAGGTCACATCCCTTAGTTCCGCGATAACAGCTTTGGAACGTGAAAATGAAGAACTCCTTAGACAGATAGCCAAAGCGAGTATTTCCGAAGCTGCAAGCCTCAGAGTGCAGTACAACAAGAACAAAAACCAAATAGCAGAACTTAAAAAGCAGCTCTTAGAGTGGCAAGCCAAGGAACAGCAGTACAAGAAAGCCTTGGAAGAGAGTAACAAGGACAATGACGTGGCCACTGATGACTACTACCGTATTCCTGCTATCATGGCCGACTGTAAGTCCGCCTATGGCCTAACATGGCAGGGCTCAGGCTCTTGGAATGGTTATACCTATGTCCGCAAAGCCTCGATGCCGAATATCAACGGCACCATCACTTTTGAGGCAACCATCAAGATAGCAAGAAAACCGAAGTATTTCATGGGTATCAAAATTCATCGTGCTATTCTGCAAATCAGTTGGAAGTTGTCGAGTGAGTATTCCGACACTCAGGTGGTAGAAGTAATGAACCTTGATCCAGACAAGAGTGACAAGGAAAAGGCCGATGAAGTAAACAAGCGCATCTCGGAAATTGCCCGTGACTATCCCGACTGTCAGATAACGACGGAGTATAGCAAGTCGGCTTCTACAGAGGACTCCTCTCATGATGATACACATCACCTGTTGTGGGCGAGTGACCGTTTGGAAATCGCCCGCGAGGTGGACAGCCGCATTACGAAGATCTATGCCGACCTTGTCAGTCTTGAAAAGATGATGCACTACAAGATTAACATCATCGACATGCTCAGGAAGTACGGACCTGTCGCCAATGATGAGCAGGGACGGCGCAGAACGTTGCTTGAAGAATCATACCATCACTGGCGCAATGCCGCAAAAGGAATAAGGGAGGACGAGCCATGACAAGAGGTTCATTTATGCCAAAGTTGCTTTTTTGGATGATGTTGCTGGCCATTGTCCCTATCAGGGCTACTGCTCAATGGTCATTTGACGTTGTAAGCGTTGAAGCATATATCCAAGACCATAAAACCCAACGTAGCCTGCTGCTGGCCCGAAGTACCTTGGAGCAAAGCAACAAACTGCTTCACGATTACACCCAGAAGGCAACTGGTGACTATAAACAGATCAATGTAGACTTGGATAAGTACACCCGTGCCTTCGATGTCATTGATGTGCTCTATCAGGGGCTGCGCACGGCTATGAACGTAAAAGACACCTATGGTAGCGTTTCCAATCGGATAAAGGATTATAAGAAACTGTTAGACGACTATAATCAGAAGGTGCTGAAGCGTGGAAAGCCCGATGTGGCCGACCTGCAGCTTATCACGATTAATGAGAAAGCTATAGAGAACATTTACCAAGAGGGAACCCATCTTTACCGATCGCTCAACGATCTTGTTCTCTACGCTACCGGTGCGGCAGCTTGCTCAACAGCAGACCTGTTGGTGATATTGGAGAGCATCAATATGTCTCTCGATAATATCGAGCGCCATCTGAATAATGCCTACTTTGAGAGTTGGCGATATATCCAGGTGAGGATTGGATATTGGAAAGCAAGACTCTACCGGTCGAAGACGAAAGCAGAAATTCTTGACGATGCCTTTGGACGTTGGAAAGTCGCAGGAAAGTTAACCTATTAGTAATAGATAAAGATATAAAATAATTTTATATAAAATAGATATATAACCATACGGTAAATTATAATGAACAAGTTGAGCATGAGATATATAACCACCATTGTAATGTGCGTAGTAGCCGTCTTTGAATGCTTGGCACAGAAACCGTCATATAACCATGACGCAGCAAAAATGAATCAGATTACAGTAATGGAGACAGGAGCGGGTGCGCTGACTCCTATCGCCTATTACCGACTGCTTCATAACAACTACCAGAAGTCCGCCGCTATCAAGAACAAGCTGGAGTTTCGTACTGCTTCCGGAATTGGAGCCTACCAACAGGTAGAGTACGCCGACAGTCTCGCGGCTTATCTTGAAGCCAGGGCCAAGATAGAGGCTCTGAACATGGCGGATCGCCAGATTGATCTCGCTTGGAAAACAGAGGGAAGTAAAATAAACGACAAGATGGATGCCTTTCACAACAACATCAACCGCATTGTGCCAGCCGGGGGAACTCCTAAGGACAGACAACGATGGGACACTTATTATAAGATGTTTCAGACTGCCATCAAAGCTACTCGTGAGGCTTACATGCCCAACGCACAGCGTAAGCGCGAATACTTGAGCATATATGCCGACCTCACAAAGCAAAACGAGATTCTTGTCAGGCAATTGGTCCAGTTTCACAACAAAAGCCGTACAGAGCAATTGCTTGCTAACCGCAACAACTACGAGACAGCCAACAAGAAGGCTGTCATCGCAACTGCCAACGGGAAATGGCGCGAGGCAGGATTGTCAACAAGGCAAGGCTCTCCCGATGGCTCATTACCTTCTGAAAGCAATGATGAAGGAGAAGAGACAGTCTCTCGCTAATGTTACACCTATAAAAGAGTAAACTATGCCCGATAGCAATATCCTTACAGACTTCGGCATCAACATCCTTGAAGAGGAAATCGATGATGTCATCTTTCAGACCAATGAGTTCCTGACCGATGCTACGTTCACCGGTCAGAATGGCCCGTTCTTTTGGATTTTACAAACATCTATGGCTCTTGCTGCCCTTTTTGCACTCATTATGGCTGCGGGCATGGCCTATAAGATGATGGTGAAAAATGAGCCATTGGATGTGTTGAAACTCTTCCGTCCGCTCATTATCTCCGTCATCCTCTGTTGGTGGTACCCACCTGCAGATACGGGTATAGTGGGCGGTAGTAGCAGCTGGAGCTTTCTCGACTTCCTGAGCTATATCCCCAATTCCATCGGTTCCTATACTCACGACCTTTATGCCGCAGAGGCAACTCAGATAGAGGACAAGTTCAAAGAAGTGCAGCAACTCGTCTATGTCCGTGACACGATGTACACCGACCTTCAGGCGCAGGCTGACATTGCACATAAGGGTACTTCTGATCCCAACCTTATTGAAAGCACCATGGAGCAGACTGGTGTCGATGAGGTGACAAATATGGAGAAGGATGCTGCCAAACTCTACTTCACCTCGCTGGCTTCCGGTTTTATCGTAGGACTGGATAAAGTAATTATGCTCATCGCACTCATTGTCTATCGTATCGGTTGGTGGGCGACTCTCTATTGCCAGCAAATACTCCTCGGTATGCTGACCATCTTTGGCCCTATCCAGTGGGCGTTCTCACTCCTGCCCAAGTGGGAAGGAGCTTGGGCAAAGTGGGGCACAAGATACCTCACCGTTCACTTCTATGGTGCGTGTCTCTATTTCGTCGGATTCTATGTGCTGCTGCTCTTCGATATTGTGCTCAGCATACAAGCGGAAAATCTCACTGCCGTTACCTCCAGCGAGCAGACTATGGCGGCTTATCTGCAGAATGCGTTCTTCAGTGCAGCCTATCTTATGGCAGCCAGTATCGTAGCGTTGAAATGCCTGAATCTCGTTCCTGACCTTGCCGCATGGATGATACCTGAGGGAGAAACTGCCTTCTCAACCCGCAACTTTGGTGAGGGAGTTGCCCAACAGGCGAAGATGTCAGCACAAGGAGCGATGGGAAAACTCTTATAAGATTATACATATAAAAAAACAAAGACGCCAAGACAATGGTAATAAAAAACTTAGAAAACAAAATCAAGCTGGTGACCATCCTTTGTAGCATGTTCCTTGTAGGGTGTATCGTTGTGAGCATCTCCAGCATTTGGACAGCCCGGCAGATGGTCGTAGATGCGCAGCAGAAGGTATATGTACTGGATGGCAATATACCTATTCTCGTCAACCGCACGACGATGGAAGAGACTCTTGATGTGGAGGCAAAAAGCCACATTGAGATGTTTCACCACTACTTCTTCACTCTTGCGCCGGATGACAAATACATCAAGTACACCATGGAGAAGGCCATGTATCTTGTTGACGAGACCGGCTTGGCCCAGTACAATACGCTGAAAGAGAAAGGCTTCTACTCCAATATTCTTGGAACGAGCGCCGTCTTCAGCATCTTTTGTGACAGCATCAAATTTGACAAGGAGAAGATGGAGTTCACCTATTACGGCCGCCAGCGTATAGAGCGACGTACGAGTGTGCTGACCCGTGAACTTGTCACGGCTGGGCAACTCAAACGTGTGCCCCGCACTGACAATAACCCTCATGGCCTGCTCATCACAAATTGGCGTACATTGCTGAATAAAGACCTGGAGCAAAAGAATAAAGTTGCCTATTAATCATCAAACATACAATACTATGAGCACAAAAGGATTTAAGCGGTTGCTTTTCGGCGAGAAGATGCCCGACAAGGACGACCCGAAGTACAAGGCACGTTATGAGAAGGAGGTGGAGACAGGAAGAAAGTTTGCACGCTGGTGCCGATTGGACCGCCTTGCCGCCTGTATACAGAGATTTGCCTGTAACCACAGAAATCTATTTCTCGTATTGGTCTTTAGCTTTGTTGCCATTAGCTTTGCTTACAACATCTATCGGCTGACCAGTATCTATCGTTGTCAGAATACACCTCGTTCTGTCATTGAAATGCAGGATAGCGTGCTGAAGTCCAAACGCCATCCTCGAACCGAACCAGCACATGGGCATGGGGTAACAATGCAACCGAAGGCTGACAATAAAAATACACCAAAGAACAACAACCATGGACATACAGGAGATTAAGCAGCGGATTAACTTCCGTCAACCCAAGTACATGTTGCCGGCAATCCTATACCTCCCGATCTTGGCCACCGGTTACTTTGTTATTGGCATCTTCACTACCGAAAAGGCAAAAGTGCCGGATAACAGCAAGCAGACCACAGAGTATCTCAACCCCAACCTTCCGGGGGCTAACATCAAAGGTGACGGAATCGGAGGAAAATATGACAATATGAAGAACTCCTACGGTATGATAGAGGACGCAACAGCCGTCAACAATATCGACCGTTCAGAGGAAGAACAAAAGGAAGACTATGAATCCAAATATAGTGATGAGGAACGAGCCCGACTTGAAGCAGAAGCCCAGGGGCAGGCCAATATGGTACAACCGCCGGGTAGCGAAACGGCCCGGCTCTCGAAGAGAGAAGAGGAAGCCCTCGCAGAACTTAACAAGGCGATTGCAGAGGCGAGACTCAAGGGCGAGAAGAGCGTACCTGCCGTTAAAGACCAAGACCAGATGCAGGATGAGACCGAGAAGAATCGACAATCGTCTGTAGAGTTCAGGGGGAAGATAGACATCAACGATGCAATCAAGTCTAAACCGACCGATGCAGAAAAGCCTACGGAAGTGGTGAAGAAAATCAAGACATCTTCCGATTACTTCAATACGCTGACGGCAAACGAAAAAGAGCCTCACATGATAAAGGCTATCATAGACGAGAATATTAAAGCGGTTGATGGTAGCCGTGTCCGATTGCGTCTTCTCGATGACATTGAAGTTGGTGAGACTGTCGTCCGCAAAGGCAGTTATCTTTATGCCATCATGAGTGGTTTTGGCAGTCAGCGTGTCAAGGGTTCGGTGAAAAGCGTGATGGTCAGTGATGAGATTGTCAAGATCAACCTCTCGCTCTATGATGCCGATGGATTGGAAGGACTTTATGTGCCAGGCAGCAGCTTCCGTGAGACCGCAAAGGATGTGGCGAGTGGTGCCATGAGCGGTAACATGGACATGTCTTCTACCAATAGTGGCAACAGCCTTCAGCAATGGGGCATGCAGGCCGCACAAAATGCCTATCAAAAGACAAGCAATGCCATCAGCAAGGCTATCCGGAAGAATAGCGTGAAACTTAAATATGGCACATTTGTGTACCTGATTAATAGCAAAGAAACCAAAACAAAATAGTCAACCCATCAAAACACAGATAACATGAATATCACTAAATCGCTCTTTATAGCTGCCGTTGCCATCTGCCATACGGTAGGTGTCTATGCCCAACAGACCTATCAGGAGATGCCGCAGCTCACCGTCAACGAGCAGGTCACCACAGTCATCACAGCCACAGAACCTATCCGTTTTGTGGATATTTCCACTGACAAGGTAGTGGGCGACCAGCCCATCAGCAACACAATTCGGCTCAAGCCCAAGGAGGGCGCAGACAAGAATGCCGATGGAGATGTCTTGGCTATCGTTACTATCGTCACCGAGCGTTACCGCACCCAGTATTCCCTCATCTATACCACAAGGCTTCAGGAGGCAGTGACGGATAAAGAGATTACAGTCTGGGAGCAGCAACCTTATAACAATCCTGCCGTCAGCCTCTCTACAGCCGATATGGCACGTTATGCCCGGCAGGTATGGACTTCACCGGCAAGGATAAGGAATGTAAGCACCAAAGCGCATCGCATGAAGATGCGTCTGAACAACATTTATGCTATGGGCGACTATTTCTTCCTTGACTTCTCTGTTGACAATTATACCAATATCCGGTTCGACATCGACCAAATCCGTGTGAAACTTGCTGACAAGAAGCAAGGAAAGGCCACTAACGTACAGGTTATCGAACTCGAGCCTTCCATGGTGTTGGAACAGGCAAAGTCTTTCAAGTACGGCTATCGTAATGTGATTGTCCTAAAGAAAATGACCTTTCCTAATGATAAGGTACTGACCATAGAGATGAGCGAGAAGCAGATTAGTGGACGCACTATCTATCTGAACATCGACTATGAGGATGTACTTTCAGCAGACTCGTTCCATCATGTGTTATTGGAGGAGGAATAGATATGAAGAAGATGCTTGCAATACTGCTCTGCCTGATGGCAATTCTTCAGGCAAGAGCCGATGATAACAGCAGCCGCATAGGGCTCGGTATCGGACTTTTCTATGAAAACGGTTTGGATGCAACCCTTAGCTATGAGCATGAGACACACTACCACCATGCATGGGAGTATTTCGGTAATGTCTATCTCAAATGGGCGGAATGTGATGACTGCGGTCATATCTGTAGGGACAGCTTTTGGCACAACTACAACACTTGGACTGTAGGCATCGCCTACAAGCCAGCGGTTCACGTTGGCAGGAACGATGTCGGTCGTCTACGTATCGGCGTATTGGGTGGTTCAGACACTAATAAATTTGTCGGAGGCGGCACTGTAGGCTATGAGCATACCTACCAATTGAGGGGTGGCATCCAACTCTTTTGGAATGTCCGTACCGATGTGATGGCACGCGGCGAAGACCTGTTCAAGACTGGTGTCTCGATAGGCGCAAGGGTTAACTTGTAAACAAACAATATCATGAAAAAGGAAGTAATAATTTCTATCCAACTGCTCACATTCTCCCTTATCTTGGGCTTAGCAGGGTGTGACGGTCATCATGAAATCAACGAGAACTATAAAGTAGGCGTGCAAGACACAACAGCTATTCATGGAGTCTATGACACGATTTAAATAAAGAGTAATCTATGGAAGAAAGCAAGGAACTGCAGGGGTTCTACAAGATATTCCGTGCAGTCGTTTACATATCGGTTCTGCTGGAGTTCTTCGAGTATGCCATCAATCCCGGGCAACTTGATTTCCTTGGAGGACTTATCACAGATTTGCATGACCGCATCAAAAGATGGTTTATCTACAACGACGGCAATCTTGTCTATAGCAAGATCGCTACGTTTATCTTGGTCTGTATCACCTGTATTGGCACCCGCAACAAGAAGCACATTGAGTTTGACGCGAGGAAGCAAGTGCTGTACCCTTTGGTGGGCGGCATTGGGCTCGTCATAGTGTCTGTCAGGCTCTTTGGATTTCCCATGGAGACAAAGCTCTATTCCATCCGACTCAATATCCTGCTTTACATGGCAACCACACTTGTCGGTACCATCCTCGTTCATGTAGCTTTGGACAACATTTCCAAGTTCTTGAAGGAAGGACTACTCAAGGACAGATTCAACCTGGAAAATGAGTCTTTTCAGCAGTGTGAAAACCTAATCGAGAACAAATATTCCGTCAACATCCCCATGCGCTATTATTACAAAGGCAAGTTCCGTAAAGGCTGGATCAATATCGTCAACTGCTTTCGTGGTACGTGGGTTGTGGGGACACCTGGTTCTGGTAAGACCTTCTCGGTCATAGAACCGTTTATCCGCCAACACAGTGCCAAGGGATTTGCCATGGTGGTCTATGACTACAAATGGCCGACGCTTGGTCAGAAACTCTACTATCACTATTGCGTCAATAAAAAGGCCGGACGGCTGCCTCAAGGCTGCAAATTCAGCGTCATCAACTTCGTCGATGTAGAGTCTTCGCGCCGTGTCAACCCCATCCAGCATAAGTACATTCCAAGTCTCGCCGCTGCATCCGAGACTGCGGAGACACTGTTGGAGTCCTTGCAGAAAGGCAAGAAGGAAGGCGGAGGCGGCAGTGACCAATTCTTCCAAACTTCTGCCGTTAACTTCCTCGCAGCATGTATCGCTTTCTTCGTCAATTACGAAAAGGAGCCATACGATGCCGATGGCCACATGCTCAAGGCCGAGAAAGTCTATGACCCTAAGACTCGTATCTGGAAGCCTACAGGAAAGGTCTTCAACAACAATGGCGAATTGGTAGAGCCTGCCTACTGGCTGGGCAAGTACAGTGACATGCCACACATTCTCTCTTTCCTCAACGAGAGCTATCAAACCATCTTCGAGGTGCTTGACACAGACCCGGAGGTGGCTCCTCTGCTCGGTCCTTTCCAGTCGGCATTCAAGCAGAAAGCCTTCGAACAATTGGAGGGTATGATAGGCACCCTGCGTGTCTATACCTCCCGATTGGCCACTAAAGAAAGCTATTGGATCTTCCACAAAGATGGTGACGACTTCGATCTGAAGGTTAGCGACCCGAAGAATCCCAGCTACCTGCTCATCGCTAACGACCCGGAGATGGAGAGTATCATCGGTGCTTTGAATGCCCTTATTCTCAACCGACTCGTCACGCGAGTGAACACTGGACAGGGCAAGAATATCCCCGTTAGTATCATCGTTGATGAGTTGCCTACACTGTACTTTCACAAGATAGACCGTCTAATCGGTACGGCACGTAGCAACAAGGTTTCTGTCACCCTTGGTTTTCAGGAGTTGCCGCAGTTGGAGGCGGACTATGGCAAGGTGGGCATGCAGAAGATCATTACCACAGTAGGCAACGTGGTCAGCGGCTCGGCGCGCAGCAAGGAGACGTTGGAATGGCTTTCTAACGACATCTTCGGCAAGGTAGTGCAACTCAAGAAGGGCGTGACCATAGACCGTGACAAGACATCTATCAACCTCAATGAGAATATGGATAGTCTTGTTCCTGCCAGCAAGATTTCCGACATGCCTACCGGTTGGATATGTGGTCAGACAGCAAGGGACTTCGTGGCCACCAAGACCGGCTTCAATGACTCGATGAATATCCAAGAGAGCGAGGAGTTCAAAACTTCCAAGTTCTTTTCCAAAACCGACTTCGATATGGATGAAATCAAGAAGGAGGAAGCCGACTACAAGAATTATCCTCTCCCTAAGTTCTACACCTTCAAAAGTAAGGAGGAGCGTGAACGCATCCTCTACAAGAATTTCGTCAAGGTGACAGAAGACATCAAACAAATGGTCGAGACCATTCAACGTAAACCAAAACCTGATAACCCATCATGAATAACATAAGACACATAATATTTTTACTCCTTTCTTTCATCGGTCTTTCTGCCAAAGCGCAGAAAAGCGAAGCTATGATGCAGCTGCCCCCAATTCAGCGGGCAGCTCTCATCATCAAACACTTCGAGGGATGGCATAGTGGAAAGGGACCGTACATCGGCTGGGGACATCGCATCCAACCAGGAGAGCATATCTCGCATAACATCACCCGCCAACAGGGAGACTCCCTTCTATATGAAGATCTCCGCAAGTTGTTTAAGCAATTCAAAGGCTATGGCGATTATGCTCTACTGCTTACCGTCTTGAGCTATAATGTTGGTCCGGCCAAGATTCTTGGCAACGGCAAATACAAGCCCAGCCGCCTGATTCAGAAAATCCGTCAAGGACGCAAGGATATAGAACAAGACTACTTAGACTTCTGCCGGTGGAAAGGGAGAGTGATACCTAGCATCAAAAAGAGGAGATGGGCAGAGTTTCAATATCTTTGTCAGATTCAGTAAAAGAGGAAGATCTATTCACTAAGTTGTGGATACTTGTCGAGCAAGCTGTTCAATAGCACATCAAGGTTGTCGCCCAAGTCTTGCGTATAGTCGATGGGCACAAACACCTCATGTGCTGGCATTTTCACTCCCAACATGTTCAACTTCTCATGAAAGATGACCGGGAGGCTAATGTCCCCGAAGGCGAAGGCAAACTTGCCGCCGCGCGCTTTATAGTCGTTGATTTCCTGCTTGAATGTATTCTTGTCCATTGTCTGTTTCAGTTTTGCGAGTACAAAGGTACAATTGTTTATCTGAATGCCCAAATCGATCGGTATTATTCCTTTATCAAATTCTGCCATAATTGTCACTAAAGTGTAAATATTTTAAGCATTGCTGACAATCGCGGCACGACTTGTCACAGATAACCAACAGGCACGCAAATTGCATAGACATAAGTGAAGTTCGGAAGTCGGACGAAGGACAACGAAAGAAGTCCAGAGAGCGATGGAAGAACTCCAAGATAAATAAAGAATTAATTGATAATTAGGAGGTTTTGACTTATGTTGTATCCAGTATTAAGAGACATGAACAATTGGTTGGACAATGACTTTGATGACATGTTTAACACGAGTTGGATGCCGCGCATGAACGTCACAGCACCTGCTATCAATGTCAAGGAAAACGATAAGGCTTACGAAGTTGAGCTTGCAGCCCCTGGCACCACAAAGGATGACTTCAAGGTGAACGTCGATAAGGACGGTTGCCTGACCATCAAGATGGAGCACAAGGACGAGAAGAAAGACGAGAACAAGAAGGAGCACTATCTGCGCCGTGAGTTCTCATACAGCAATTACGAGCAGGCTCTGACCCTGCCTGACGATGTGGAGAAAGACAAGATTGAGGCAAAAGTTGATAACGGTGTGCTTCATATCACCCTTCCTCGCACGGCCAAGGCTGAGAAAGAGACAAAGAAGATTGAAGTCGCTTAACCGGCTTCATTCACTGCTCAGTGGAACTGGGACTGCCCTTCGGGTCAGCCCCTTTTTTCATTTCAACCAAGTTGTTCATGTAGATACATAAGAAAATCTCCTATTCTGGCCGGTATCACCAACGTTAATGCTGATGATACCGGTTTTTTAGAACGCAAAGAACTTGTTGCCCATCTTTTCTTTCAGATTGAATTTCTTTGTGGAGTCAAGGGCTCGCTCTATGCAAATGAACTTAACGTCAGTATGCTCGAGGAAATAATCCACGGTAGCATCATCCAACTTGTTGTCCACACAGATATAAGCCGTCTTCTCACCATCGGTAGCGAGATATACTTTGTTTTTCTTGAAATCAGCTTGCTGTTCCAACTTATATGTCAACATGAATCCCCTCTGAATGAGAATCTCCGTGATGAGATCATTCACATAAAAGCCAAAGGTGAGTTGTCTCTCTTTTTCAGCAATATACTGGTTGAACAGCTCCAAGTTCTCTTCTTCGCTCTTCTCTGGGTCTGGCGCAAAGTCTACTCTTGGGAAAGAGGACTTGCTAAGCGTAAAGACCTTGAATCCCAATTGGTCTAACTGCTGCTGATCTTCGGGGGTGATAATTTTACCTTCAAAAGATTTCCGAATCTTTTCGGTTACAGCCTTGTTGCGGGCGATAGTCAGATCACTAATCTTTTTGTATCCATATTCTCTAGCTTTATTATTCTCAGATAAAGTTGCAGGGAATTGGACCAAAATATATTTTCTCGAACCACTATCTGCAAAATTAAGTTTTGTGACAGCATGACCAGTTGTACCAGACCCTGCATAGAAATCCAATACAATACAATCTTTGCTATTATGTAATTTTAAAAGATATTCTATTAATTGGGTTGGCTTGGGATATCCAAACCCATATATTTTTAGTTCTTCTAACTCACTAGTTGCACTTTGGGTACCTCCCATATTTTGCAGTACAGAAATTACATGGCTTTTAATACCTCTGTCTTTAATACAATCAATGCCGCCTGTTGAGGTAAGTACAAATTTACAGTCTTGACCTTTTGTATCCTTTACGGGTTTCCAATCGTTCCCATCTTGCATGAATTCATCAAGCTGGGCTCGTGCAGCCCAACCACTTCTGACTTCAACATTCTTAACAACCTTGTAATTTTCAACTATAATGTCTTCGTTATGGAATGGCCAATGTCCCTGTTGAGCCTTAAAAACTGCTGACTCAATTTCTGCCGGAAAGCCTTCTCTTAATGTAACCGATTGAACAGGGTTCTTTGGTCCATTTTTAACTATTGTGTTTCGTATAAATTGATTATTCAATTTACTTTTATCATTCGTGTTTGGATCCACCAAATTTGGATAATCAAATAAAGTAGCATCTTTGGCGTATAGTAATATGTACTCATGACAGGTTTTCACTTTAGCTTGGTTATCAAAATTTCCATCTGTCATCCACACAAACTGTGCTATAAAGTTCTCTGGATAGAAAACTTCTTCGCATATTTTCTTTAAATGTGCAACCTCTTTATCATTAATTGAAATCAAAATAATGCCATCATCTGTCAAAAGATTTCTTGCGCATAATAGTCTTGAATAAATGTCACTCATCCAGACGCTGTGCTTTCTACCTTCCGGAACAGTATCTGTATCTACAAGGATTCCTTCTTCTGTTATGCCGCTTTCTTCCCAATATTTCGCTTTGTCTTGTTTGTAATTGTCATTATAAGCAGTTAGGGCATCAGCATTGTACGGCGGATCAATATAGATGCACTTCACCTTATTTCTATAGCTCGAAGTAAGGATCTTGAGCACTTCAAGGTTTTCTCCCTCAATGATGATATTTTCCGTTTTATCAGCATTCACGCTACGGGTAGGGTCGTAGTGGAGTGTAGCACGTGTAGGCGTGAAGGCATTTCGCTTTGCCTTCGATTTGCCAAACCAACGAAATTCATAACGTTCCGTCTCATCCACACTTTCGGGATTGACGGCTTTCTTGATTTCATTTATATCAAGATAGCCTTCTTGGGTAAACCAATCTGGACAGAGCTCTTTTAATTTTTCAAGGCGCTCAGCGTTGAGGTCGGGCGAAAGAGTTATATGGTCTTTATATGTTTCCATCGTTGTTGTTGATTGTATTATTGGCTTGTGCCTTAAATGTGTCGTATTCTTTGATTGGTGCCTTGTAGCAGGCCTCTATTCCCAATGATTGGAAATGTCGGATAGCAAACAAGATTCTTGCCTTCTCATGGGGAGTCAGGGCTCGTATATCTTCTATATCCTCTGTTCCTTTTATCTCTACCACAAAATAGTATTCCTTATCTTCTTGATTGCCTTTGAGTTGTTTCTTGTGCAAGACCACGCCAAAATCTGGCTCATAACTGCCAATGGGCGTATCTATCTTGTACCAAGTGGGGAACTTCAGAAAGCAAAGCACATCTGAATTGATGGGCTTGTCTGCCTCCTCGGCAAATGTTCGCTCATAACCGCTATCATAAAGAGTTTTATCCCAAACGCCGTGGTTAGGAGTATCGATATAATTATCGCAGCCGTCCCTTGTGAAATCTTCAAAGCGGAAAGGATACTCAGCCCCTGTGGGTTCATATTCCACACATCTTACCAGTTCATCAAGTTGCACTTGCCTAATTTTAAAGGCTGCCTGCTCCATGAAAACAGGCGGATTCTTGAGATACTCCTTCTTGGTGTCTATTCGAGACAGTATGCGCATGATGGAGGTATAACAGAGTCCGGTCTTCTCGCTAAGGTCTTCAACTAAATCTTGCGGTGTGAAGTGGCCATGCAGATGGTAGGTTTGAGTACCATCGTAATGGGCATCTTCAACGTTGGCTATATCATTAACCTTATAGCTATTCACTTCTGCTATATACTGGTTAATATTAATCTCGTTCAGCGCCTCAATACTCTTTTGAATAAGGGCATCCTCATCCATGTGGACACGATAAGTGGTCTTTCTTGCTATCGTCTTCCAGAATCGACGGAACACATCCATGAACGTTTCATCTTGCTTCACCCTGAAAGTGACGCGATTTTGAGGCCGTCCTTTATGAGTATGCTTTGGAGTTGGACCAGGTTTGCCAAAGGCCTCATTGTTCTCTTGCTGATATGTTCGGGCAAAAGTGGTGTAAGTCTCATTGGGCACAACAGTCAACTCGTTGATAATCTCATCGTCTGATGCGCCCTCCGGGTCATACACGCGCTCACCATTCTGGTTGACACAAATACGCAATCCTCGACCTATCTCTTGCCGTTTCTTATTCTCCGAGTAACTTTCGTTGAGCGTGGCAATACCGAACACGTTTGGGTTATCCCATCCCACACCAAGTGCAGAATGGGAGAAGATAAACTCTATCGGACTCTCAAACGAAAGCAACTTTTGCTTGTTGTGCAAGATTTGATCGAAGATTTCCTTGTTGTTGCTACATGATCTTTCGTTATCGGTAAACTCGCCGTTAGTGGTCTTGGCGAAATAGAACCCTTGAACATCCGTGACCTCCTGCTCGGTTGGTTGTTTGCCTTCGTGGAATTCTGCATAGACCTGACGATATTTCTCCTCAAAAAGCATTTTGATGATGGGTCTGTCAGGACTCATGTAATTGGCCACACGATCAATGAAAATGAGCGACAGATTCTTGATGCCAAGGGGTAGCAGTTTCTTGCGATTTTCGAAATGACGACGAATCAACCATTCGAGCTGTAACGCCCACACTTCTTCCTTGTTGGCTGACGTGTTGCCCTCGGATATAGTCGTACCGTTTGAAAAATCAACATACCATTTTTGATCGGACATCTTTTTGTAGATGCGACTAATGGTGAAATCACGATACGATTCATTGCCGGTCTTGTCTGCCAGATTATCTCCTTTTTTCAGGAACGAAGAATCTTTGAACTCGAACTTCCCGTCTTTCTTTTTTAACTTCCAAAGTTTAAGTCTAACCTTTGGTGTAGTCGCTTTATTTTCCTGTACAGACCTAAACTCAATTATCATTGTGGCCTCATCATTGGCTTCGGCCACAGTAAGCACCTCCAGCTTCTTAACCAATCCCAAACGATAACTCTCGGTAGGAGTAAGCTGATAAAGCACGTTTCTCCTTACTGCATGTGTGGCAGAATAGCGGAACTTAAATAGAGGCGTGAGTTGCCCGAGCCATTTTTGAGAGTTCTCTGTGTCCATACCCTCCTGAGGCTCATCCATAAAGATAATGGGATGAGTTTGAGCAATCGCTTGAAGATGGGGTAGGTTGTTGAATAATCCTTCGCGTTCTACCTGGTTCAGAATTTTGTCCTCAGAATTGAATGAGGCCATAGTCATAACCATTATCTGAAGAGTATCACCTGTAATGAAGTCCCTGAGAAGGCTCAGTTTGGAACTATCATAGACAAAGGAATTTGGCGGAGTAATTTCATATTTGTCCACCAGTTGTTCCTTGAAGTTTTGTAAAGTGTCAATCACACCCTGCCGAATAGGGATGGAAGGAACGAGAACGATAAATTTGGTCAAGCCATACTCTTTATATAACTCGTAGGCTGTCTGGATATAGGTAAGTGTCTTGCCTGTTCCAGTTTCCATCTCTATACAAGCATCATTACTTTCGGTAATGTATGATTGCGATTCAGGCACGTTGTTCTCCTCTACAACCCTGCGGATGTTTTCCGTCAGTTGTTCAGGGGAAAGGGAACATACGTTAGCATAGATGTCTTCGTTGTGGGCATTATCGTATGTGTTCTTCTCCATGCCGCGGAAGACCTCTACCACACTACGTATGGCTGTTATCTGATGTTGAGGATTTTCTAATTTGAATTTCATGCACTGGCCAAATGATTCGATACCAAGTTGCCCAAGGCATCGTATTTTATCGCAAAAATACGCAAAATTTTCGAAACACAGATGATTTGTCTACTAAAATTCTCATGAAAACGAAAATAAATTTATCCTCCACTATATAAGTTGAAGTTGTTGCTATAGGACTCTATTCTGAGGATTATTAAGGAGCCTAACAGAAGTTAATATGATTGTTGATAAAGTTGTTGACATAAAAGAAGTTGAAAAATAAGCAACTATATGCCTATGACTACCCCTTAATGTTCTAGAAATTTGCATCTGTCATTTTTAACAACATGGTTGCTGAAATAGGGAGTCCATTATTATCTTTAACTGAAAGATGTAGATGCGGCCCTGTTGTGCTTGTTCCACTGTTGCCGCTTATGCCTATGGCCTGACCAGAAAAGACGGAAGAGCCTTTCTTCACGCCGATAAAGGAAAGATGACAGTAGGATACATGTATGCTACCATGACGAAGTGTAATGTAATAGCCACCCTTGGGCTCAAATCCTGTGCTAACCACCTCGCCTGGCAACATAGCATAGACTGGTTCAAAGTTAGCCCGGAGGTCAACACCGTTGTGGAAGCTACGTACACCCGTCACCGGATGCTTACGCCACCCGTAGGGAGAAGTGACAACAAGTTTTGTTTGACGGAGCGGATAAGCTACCTGTAGTGGGTAACTTGTCTGCTCCGTTCTTTTTGTATCTGATGTTGTCGCCTTTTGCTCAGGCTTTGCCAATATAGTTTGAGAGCTATCGCATAGAGTCGTCTTTTGCTGTGTGGATGCAACTGATTGTTCCACCTTGTAGCGAGGCACATTGCCAACTACAGTGTGGAAACTTTGCGCTCCAACCTTGATATTCAACCAAGAAGAGAGCAAGATCATTAATGTGAGGGATATATATCTGAACATACTGGCAAAGATAGTAGATTCTAATCCAGGAAGGAAGAGTCACGGTCAAATGAGGCTATAATTTATGGAAATATAGGAAACAAGTATCACCCAAAGTACCATTTGTGATTTTCTACCCAACTTAGGTTAAAGATAGCCCTCTACCGACACAAAGTTCTTGTACTATCAAGAAACGTGCGTAATTTCGTCCGCAGTTAGAAACCCAATAACCGAAAAAGCAAATGTCAAAAGCAAAATCATTTAGCGAGGAAGAAATTCCCTACGAGACTCTCTCTGATTTTGGACTAACACGAGAGATGATAGAGGACTTGCCCATGAGTGTCATCGATGACATCACAGCTGGCAGCGTCACGCCTGTATTACCCATTCGAGTAAAAGCAGATGATGATCGCAGTATCAATGCCAAATCCCGTTTCTCGCTCAGTCGTCTCAGCAACGGAGTGAACGTCGTTTTCTATCCAGTATTGGAACATGCACCGCTCGAGCAGTTCGACGACCAACAGCGGAACCTACTCAATGAGGGGAAAGCTATTCTGACAGAGATCAACAAGGACGGTGAAAAGATAACGGCCTTTGTGCAAGTTGATACTGCTACTAATCAGGTAATGTCTGTCCCCTCACCCGTCATCGGTCGCAACCTGCAGGTAATTGCCGACGAGGTTAGTCTGAGTGGCCCCGAACTCAATGTCAGGCCCAAGGGGGATTGTCCGTGGCGGGCAGATGCCGCTGCCTAACCAAAGACAGTAACACATCTATAGAAAAAGAAGGGTATATCCCTTATTCCCT
>Ga0256404_1004285_pt1 | contig 27250 bp, 30 predicted proteins | sample RumenRJG_01DNA_FD_185990 | JGI IMG/M metagenome (GOLD analysis project Ga0256404, IMG submission 185990) | Bovine rumen microbial communities from Lethbridge, Alberta, Canada - RJG_01 | ecosystem: Host-associated > Mammals > Digestive system > Stomach > Rumen | place: Canada: Alberta | collected...
GTCAAAGAACAATCTGTCTTCCATGATTTAAACGTTTCATCTTCCCGGGGAGGTGACATTCCCGGAGGTCCGCTTCCGGGAGGTCCGCTGCCCCCAGCGGACACAAAAGCAAACTAATAGTAGCCTTATACGTAACTATATTTTTTTTGATGTGTCCCCATAGATATGCTATGTGCGTCTCAAGGATGTGTCCGCTGAGGGCAGCGGACCTCCCGGATGCGGACCTCCCGATATTCCAAGAAACAACTGCGCAGTAATCCTATTACGAGTAAACAATCGTGCCAACAGATAACACACGATAACCGTTATCACTCCTACTACAGGTGCCACCACATACTGTTGCACGTCAGACGAACAAATATTCTCATCGATGCTCCAAATTCTTTCCACCACATTTTGCAGCAACACACCTTGCAAGCCATAGATAGCCAACGTATATCGTCCTATGTCAGCCAACCAACCTTTCCAATTGCAAGAAAGCACCCGGCAGATCAACATCATCAGCGTGATGCTCATTATCGACCCCGCCAGTCCACCGATAAACTGCACTGGCAACTGCAATGGATCGTGAAAGAGCACATCATAGGTGAGCACTGCCGGACCATGCCACGGCACAAGCAGGAAGATGATGAGCGAGACCGCTTATGCCCCCCCCCAGGTGTGAATGCAGCCATCCGTCATGTCCCTTCATCACATAGCCCAACCAAAAGAAGATAATCATATAGTTGAACTGCAGGAAATATCCATGCGGGAAGAGCAGCGCAAAGACAATGCTCCCGATAATCTTCAACCACAATACACCAGGAAGCCTCAGCACCAGCCACGCAAAGAAATAGCAGGCAAATAGCGTCCGCAGGAACCACATGCCACCGATAGCCTCATCACGTATGAAGCCCGTCGGACAATTACCCGTCACCACCCAAGTAGCCAGCAAATTCAGCCCCACATACACCGCCGTCGGCACAAGCAACTGCAATGCCTTTTTCTTGACAAATGGACCAAACGGCATCGACAATGCATGGTGGCTGAAAAAACCGCACATCAGCATGAACAGCCCCATGTGGAAAGTTAATAGCATACGACACGGGAGAGCTTGTTCTCCCACCGACAGCATCGTAAAGGCATGCCCGGTACACACCAGGAAAATGGCCCACAGCTTCGTGAGATCGAGATAAGCGATTCTTTGTTTTCCTGCCATTTCGTTACATCTTTTTGGAATCTTTCCAATGCATCAACCATCCTAATGGCTTCATCAATTGCCACGTCGCTGGTACAGTCGGGATGCTACAATTCACCTCGCGGACATGTTCCGCCGTCAGGCACGCTTTAAAACGATAATAGTTAATCGCCGCCTTCACCTTTTGACTCCAAGGTATATCCAGATCAAGCATCTCTGCGTAGGTCATCATCGAGGCAACGGGACTGTTCATACGAATTCTTACGATATTATCCGTCAGCCCTCCATCCAGATAGTCACGCAGATAGACAACCTTTGGGAAAACATGTAAACGATATTTCCGAGCAATGCGATTCCATACAAGGCTTTCCGGACAGAAGCGTTCTCCTTTCAACTCCGGAAATGGAAAGTCACGCAACACTTCAGTTCTGAACACCTCGCACATGTCCCCACAGACATGATATTTATATCTCAAGTCTATCTCAGAAGCGTCAACCCCTATAAGAGGATGTCCGATCACCTGCCCATCTCTATGTGCCATATATCCGCACACTCCGGCAAAGTCTCGCTTTCCCTTTATCGGCTGATATTCATCTAATATCTTAGCAATCGCGTCCTCCGGCAACTCATCATCACTGTCCAAGATCAGCGTCAGCTCGCCCTTTGCCTCCCTAATACCCAAATTCACGGCCGTATGCTTGCCTCCATTCACCTTTTGGTAGAGCTTAACGTCAAAGCCTTCACCGGTGAATTTCTCTACAGCCCCACGTACATCATCCTCAGAACCATCATCCACAATGATCCACTCAAACTCTTTGCTCGTCTGATGGTTCAGGCTTTCAAACAGACTGGGCAAGAATGAAGCCCTATTATAAATAGGTGTAATGACAGAAACCTTCATTTACTTGGCTTACCGAGTTTAAAGACAGTACGATAGAATTTGTCTCTATCATAGTTATGGTCATATTCATATTTAGCTTCTATTTCGTCACCTTTCCTAAAGCCATCGGTAAAGAAAGTTTTATAAGGGTAAAGCATCATACCCCACTGGTTCACGATTCTTAAGAACAAGAAGAAGCTAACGACAACCATCATATTAGCTAACTTTGTATTTCGCCACGTATAGGTACAAAGGTAGGTGATTGTTGAAATCACACCGATCATATAATACCAACTCAAACGACCACCATTTTCATTTTTGATGAAGAACAACAAGACAAGGCAAAATGTCAAAGCCATATTCAGCAAAACAATATTCGCCCTTTTGTTTGGTATTTCTTTATATCGAGACAAGATGATGTATAAGAAGAACACAGCTTCTACCAAATAAGCAATTCGGAATCCGGTCTCATTACCTGCCACATCAGCACGCTCACTATCCACTTCACCGTACGCAGAGAAAATAGCGGTAGGACCTCCCGTCAACCCAAGCAGAAAGACTGCAATCATCACATATATCACCTTTTGCTTATCAAACTTCCTAACCGGTACCCAATACATCGGCAAGAGCACAAGAGCCGAGTTATGGAAAGACCATGCAATAGCCCACACTATCAAGAATCGTTTGAGATCACGCTTGATGATGTATCTCACAGACAGCCATGCTATCGTAGCTCCCATTACCTGTCGCAAATAGGTAAAGGAGAAGAAGAACCACAAGCCTAAGAAAAGAATGACTGCAAAAGGATAGTTAATGCAATAATCCTTGATGGATTGATACAATAGTACATAGATGATACACGTAGTGATAAAGATAAAGATGTATCGGTTATCAGTGATTGCACCGATCAACACGTTATAGATCTGATATCCATATTCTTTGGGATATTGCTCAGCCACGCGGGATAACCTGAAATTATAGATACCATCTGACACCATATCCGCTGTATCATCAAACAACTCGCCATAGATATATCGGTCATAGCCTCCAAGCATATCCGCACTACCTACTAACAAAGCCAAGAAAACGAACGTTGCTACAAGTGCTAATTTCTGCTTATCTGTCTGGTAGCCATGTCCAAACGAGGAGTAGTAGGTAACAATTGCAACTAAAAATATAATTAGATATAGAAACATGCTCCTTTAAAAAAGATTAACAATTCTACTAACGAGTAACAGAAGTGTTTTATTGTTTGCAAACCGTCGAAAAAGATTTTTTCTTGCATCTCCACACTTGCCAAGTGGGTAAAGTCCCAAGTTGCCATAGTCCTTGATCGCTTTTTTCAAACGGTTATAACCATACCAACGCAGAATGATGTAGAAGTGATTGATAACACACAGATTGTCTATCTCCATCAGCTGATGTCGGAGCTGACCATCTTCAATAGAATCTGCCATCCGCTTAATGCTACCCTGGATGAGCACCGAGTCCTGGTAGTTCTTGACATAGTGGCGCAGGCTGGTGCAGCGGGTAGTAGATGTACTGCTTGTGCAATCGTAAAGATATCCAAACAGATTAACGCCCTGTACATAGCGCGTCTTCACAAGCACCTGCAAACAGAAGAACATATCCTCCTGGTTCACCGTACCGTCGACAAAGCGCACATCACCGATAACCGACCGTCGGAAAAGTTTATTCCAAAGATAAAGGTTATAAGTCTTCATCTGCTCCAGACCCGTCAGAGCCTTGTCGGCATCATAAATGACGTTCTTCTCTTCTTTTCCGTCAGCCGCCAGCCGAATGTAGTTAAAGGCTATGATTTCAGCATCGGGATATTGATTTATCAATTCTATGGACTGAACATCGGGGAGTACCTTGTCGTCAGCATCAACAAACCAAACATATTCGCCCCGGGCAAGTTCAAGCCCTCTGTTGCGTGCTGACGAGGCACCACGGTTCGGTTGACTGACGAGACGCACTTGCCGGTGCCCGGTAGCAATCCTTTGCACCACCTTGGGTCCATCATCCTTGCTGCCGTCGTCGACAACGATAATCTCATAGCTGCCGGGAGGCATACTGAGTGAGAATATACTCGTCAAGCATCGCTCAATAGTCGAGGCGCAATTATATAGAGGTATGATAAAACTAATCTGCATATCCGTTGTAAATCAAGTGTTTATATCACTTAACAGAGATTTATCCACAATTATAACATAAATTCCCATTAACCACCCACAAATTTCTCTCTAATGAATTATGAGCATCCGTGGAGACAAACGAAGATTCGTGGATAAATCTCCAACACAAAATTAATTGACTAATTCATGGATAATTCCTGGCCATTCGTGTGAAAGAGTTTTTCGATTTACTTACTCTACAGCCTCTATCCTCCAATCGTCAATGCTGCGCTGATCATCCGAGAAGTTAATAGCCACCTTAAACTTACGGCGCTTGTCATCGGCAAAAGCCTTGGGATAGTTCTTGGCGTTGATCTGTTCCATGGCCGTTTCCGCGTCCTTCTTGTATTTCAGCTCGAAGACATAGATGCTCTGCTTGGTCTTCATCACCATATCGATGCGGCCGTCAGAAGTAGGAACCTCAGGATAGACATCGGCACCGACCAACTTCAGTATGGTAAAGAACACAGCCTGATAGTGCCGCTCATTATTATTGACCAATGTATAAGGAAATTTGTCGTAAAACCTCTTTAACGCAGCAATGAACTTCTCCATATTCTCCTCACGCAGGACGTTGTCGACGTAAGCAATATATACGGCATCGCGGAAACCGGGGTCTTTCGGCGTGTAATACTGTACAAGATTATTGGCAAAGCCGCGCGTGACTTCTCTGTTAGGGAACGACAAGCGATAGAGTCTGCTCAAGGAATCATAGCTCTTTATGGTCAGATAGCCAGCCTGATACAGCACTGGTACCGGATCGCCCACGCGCTCCGTCGGCGTGTTGAAACGCGACTCGGTAGCTTGTATGTTGGTCAGCTGAAGCATATCCATATTCTCGCGCTGAAGGAGCTCAACGAGGAATGTTGGTGTTCCGGTGGTGTACCAGTAATCACTGAATTTCTTCTTATACAACACATTCAACAGGCTGAAAGGATTAAAGATATCGGGTGAGTCTGCCGAGAAATGATAGCCGTCATATTCAGCCTCTAATTCAACCACGGCCTCATCGTATGTCATATTATTATTGTCAGCCAACGCCTGAATATCATCTTTCAGACATGTCAGCACCTCCTTCTTGGTGAATCCGCAGACCGCAGCATACTCATCGTCCATGCTGAAGTTGTTCAGGTTGTTCAACTCGCTAAAAATGCTCAGTTGGGAGAACTTCGTGATACCCGTCAGAAAGACGAAACGCAGCAGTTCGCTCTGGGCCTTCAAAGGAGAAAAAAAGTCGCGCATACGATTCCTTATCTCAGCCTGCAATGTCTCGTCGGAGTTGCTGTCCAACATCGGGGCATCATACTCATCAACGAGCACCACCACCTGCTGGTGGTTCTTATCGCAGGCTGCTTTTATGATTCGCGTCAGTCGGACGCCAAACGTGTCTTCCAAAGCAGACCGAAGATGATATTTCTCCTCATAATCGGACAATATATTGTTGATAGTAGACTTCAGCGCATCCAAGCTGTAATACTTGCCGCTGCTAAGGTCAAGTCTGATCACCGGGTACACGGTCCAGTCCTTTTCCAACTTTTCTATAGCTAACCCCTTAAACAGTTCTTTCTTTCCCTCGAAGTAGGCCTGCAGAGTAGTCACCAGCAAAGATTTGCCGAAACGGCGAGGGCGGCTCAGAAAGTTGTTCTTTGTGCCGTGCGCCATCCTGTAGACGAGCACCGTCTTGTCCATATAGAAGAGATTCTTCTCCCTTATCTCCTGGAAGGTCTGTATGCCAATTGGAAAGTTCTTATGTTGCATAGTTTTCTAGTTAGTTATCGTGAGCCCATAGCCATTTATGTTCAAAATTCAATATTACGCTCCTCCACAAAGGTACTCAAAAGATAATATCCAAACAAATAATTCAGCCTAAAATGACAAAATCCGAAGAAATAATCGAATGTAGCTGATCTATCTTCCGCCTGCCGGAATCTTTATGAAACTCTCATCAAGCATTAAAGACGGCTTTTGCTCATGTGCGAACCATCTGTCCGGAGCTATAACAACTTTTTCCTCGTTGGTGCTCAGATACTGTCCCCACCAACTGAACGTGCTGTTGCAGATGATGAAATGGCGGCACGACGACATCAATCTAATCTCTTCAACTGGTGAACATTCCTGAGGAACGAACGTGACATCACATTCATCAGCAAAGAAGGACCGTGCCTTCGTAATTTCATCAGAGAACACGAAGAAGTGGGCATCAGGGAACTTTGCGCGCATCACCGACAAGGCATTATCATAATAGCCTTTGTCACAAATAAAATAAGCATTGCGGAATCTGTTGCTCAAGTAGTCGCCCAAACGTACATTGACGCATATCGAGTTACATCCGTTTATCTCAGTAAGGACTTTGGCAGCCACATCGCCTAATGGCTTTACGGGCTGAATCTCTTTCTGAAGTATGGCCTTTATCGGCTCAAAACATTCAGGGGTCTCACAAATGCCAAGAAAGAACACATTTTTGTATTTGTTTAGGTATTCCTGTCGGGGAATTCTATTGGTATTGAAGTAGATACCATACTTCTCAAGTCTGTCCCTACTCTCTTGTATGTTAACTCCCCGGCACAACATCCGCTGCAATTTGTCAGTACCATAAGCAATGATTTGGCTCATTGTCCCGTCAGCAACAAAAAGATTTCTATCCGTTACTTCGTATGGTAATACCTTGAAATGTCGAAGGGAGTCCTCCCATCCATCTCCAGGTTTACCCCCCCCCTATAAACAGGCTGGAAATTTAACCGTATAATTTCCTTATCGCCTCGCAACCACCGCAACATGCGTATCATCGCATATTCTAACAGCTGATTGCCGAGCCGGCCGCCAATATAACCTTCTATCATGTTTACAATAAATTAATCTCTTTATACTCAGCCCTATTGAGTAGGGCCGCCCTCAAGGGGAATCCGCTGTGGTACATCAGCTTGTCGCGGACCAGATACACTGTGTCGGCATAGCTTATCATATACATGTCAAGGAACGACTTCATGTAGACAGTCTTCGACGCATCGGCTGTAAAACCAAGATGGACAACCTTGCCAGGCATGACATATACGTAGGGAAGGGATTTTTCTTTCAATTCTGAAAGGAATGTCGAACTGTCTGCGGTTACAAGAATATTCTTGTCCCCATATTGTTTGTGAAGTTCCTTAACTGTCTCGATGCATCTCTCTATGTAAGCCTCTCGCTGTTCTACCGGCAACGTGTCACCGCCTTCCTTAAAGTCGCCAAGCAACTGCCGAAAACGAAACGTGCAGGAAATATAATTTCCTTTCCCTCCTAACTTCTCCAGGTGATAACCGATAAGTTGTTGCAAGTCATCGGCTGGTTTGAAGAGCTCGTGAAACAACGTCCGATACTCCTCATCGCTCGGTATCATATTCGTAAAGACATGAAGCTGAAGACAATGCTTGCGGAAGTATGACCTCAGCACCGTCGACTGTACGAAATGCTGCCAACGGTTGTGTGGGTCATTATGATAGGTAAGAAGAACGCAGGGATAACTCTCCGTCAGATCCCAGTCAATCTCATCCTCCCCAATCCGCCAGTCGTATTCGTTCGGAGCCAGATAATCCTCCAAGTGCAAAGGCTCAAAGACGATTCTGAATGGTCTCCCCTGCCGTTTGCATTCCGCATAGACAGACACGATACCCCGCAGACGGTCGCTGAGACCACCGGAGAACGTCGTCTCGTTCAACGCCATAAAGACGACGGCACGCACATGCTTGTCAGAACGACCGCCACCTGCCTTGCCCTTATAAAACGGTATCAGAAACTTATGACGCCAACGATAATTGGCAAGCAAGATAGGCGTAAAATAGAATAGGCTGTTGAAGAGTCTATAAAGGAAATCTGCTAATTGTCGAAATATTTTCATCTATTTTCAGTGGTTCTTCAAAATGAGACAAAGCAAAGGATCCAACAACCAATGAAGGTGCCATCGGCATACAAACATAATCATCTTTCTGCCATTGCTTTCAACATCAGACAACTTCATATTGCGGAACCAGGGATCATGGGCGATCGTAGACCAGCGTTGCTGCCTGGCACGAAACGGCAGCTTCGTATCCCGGTAATAACCTTTACACAAATAGGATGCGGCATGGATCGTAAAACGATTATTCAGCCTTCTTAAATAGGCCTCGTCTGTACCCCGTATATTCTAATCAATGATAAATTCTTCAACGTACTACCCAAACATAGATTGCATTTACCCCAGTGCAGGGAAGGGCTTCATGCCCTTCCACAAAAAATGACCCAACCGCTGAAAAATTACCCAACCGCTTGGAAACAAAACCACCGCTTAAATACGCCACCACCGCTTTGAATATCGGTCGAACATTATTTGTGGAAGGGCATAAAGCCCTTCCCTGCACTGACACCAACGCCGCCGGAGAATCATGCGACTATTTATTTTAACGTACCTATCATTGCATGGATCGTAAATTTCTTAGCGACTATGCGAGGAACTTCTTTCTCGCATCTTGGCGCTTACCCAAGCTGCCGCCCAGATCGTGATAGCAAACAAATATGGATAATGATACCTTAGCTCCACGGGGAATAGACAAGTACCGCCTGTCCCCAATAGGACTATCAGCAAAATTGTCCCCTTATCTGAAAAGATATTCCGTCTCTCTTCGTATAATGCCAACAAGAAGAAAAGCATCACTAAATAGTATGTAATGCTCTCTATTCCCTGAACGATCCTTCTTTCTCTCAGCGCTTTTGTTTGATTAGCAGATTGCAAAGCATTGCTCATCGTATTAATAGCGAAGACTGAGGACAAAGGCCAACAGTCAGCCGAATATAAACGAGGGACTCGTTTGGCGACCAAGGAAGCGTAACGCACGGGATGATGCCTTATCCATACAACACTTCGAGCCTTCCAAATTGAATCCTTCACAGCGAAAGGAACGCACGCCGCGTTAGGGATATAACCAGGCTGACCAGGCTGCTGATAGATGGAAAAGTTGGCAATAGATGTTGCACCGTCATTAGCGGTCATTATAAGATTATACCCTCCCGTCGTTGAAGATACTATGCCATAACCACAGTTAGACTTATTATATTGACTATAGGCAAACAACAAAAGACCGTAAACGAATAGTAAACAGAAGTAATAAACTAATTTTCTTTTATGAATGAATAAGTAAACGAGCGATGCTATGAGGAAAGCTAAGACAAGCGGCCGCATCGTATATGCCAAAGCGTAAGCCACACCTCCTGCTATCAGGTATGCTGGCTTGTCTTGTAATGTAAAGATAAAACCAAGAAGGCATAAGAACAGGTAAGGTACTTCCGTAATAATGTGCAAGGGCACAAACAAATTAGAAAACAACAAACAATAAAGGATAACGCTTATCAGCGCTGTTGACTTGTCGAAGAAGCGTCTGGTGATATAATATACCCCCCCATACTATACCAATGTTCATCAGAAGATTAATGATCATTGCCGCTTTATAAGTTCCGAACAACCTGATGATGATTGTAAGATAAGCAACAAACCCGGGTGCAAAGATATAAGTATCGTATAAGTTCTTTTGCGAGGGATAAGGGGTACCAGTTGTTAAACTTTGCAATGCATCGCTTATATACTTTGCAGAATCGGGCACCAACTCATGGTTAAAATAGACAACCATGATGACCAACTGCAACAAACACCACAACGCAAATACAATAAGCGTTGCCTTCTTAATAGTCATATATTTATTTTTTATCATTATTCTTACAACTTCCGATAGAGTTTTTGCCCTCCCTTATAACTTTTGCACAACACATAATCCTTTTCAAGGATCTTCTCTATAGCACTTCCACCATAGCAAATGAGAACCCAGTAAGGTTTCGACTGCAAGAAAGAAGCCACGACCTTAGGCTCCAAAGTTCTGGAAAAAGAAATCTGCGATTCTTGATAAGAGAGGAAACGCATGCCTGGCTGTCTGTTCAGAAAAAGATATATTGAAGGGATCGAATTCCAGGCAAGGAACGTTTTGCTTTTGTCTGTTCCTATATCCTTCTTCACTTGAGTATAAAAACTTATATTGGTATCAGGAGTAGTCATACCCTTATAAGTGCCATACAACTCGTAGGTGCAAGCCAAAACCAGGAGAGACAAAAAGACGACAACCATTTTTCTGTATTTCATCTGCCCCTTGACCGCCCACAACACGCGAAGTTCACATAATGATATACTGTAAAATGGAAAAGTAATGATAAAATAATGGTTAAATCCATTACCGGTCATAAGCCAGGCCATACAACTGCAATCGGCTATCAGCCACAGAAATCCTGCCAGCCGTCTTTGGGGGCTATGGAAGACCATCAGCAGTGAAACGAACACTAAAACGAAACAGAGAATGGCTGATTTAAGCAGATACAAAAAGCGGTTGACCGACCAAGGATCAAGATCCGGAGCAATAGAAGCATACTCGACATTGTAACCATAAGTGGCATACCACATCTCATCGAAGGCACCCTCGTTATAAAAATAGATGGCAAACGGCAAGAACAATAAGAGAAATCCACCGACAAACGCCAGCATGTTATACAAAATGTTTTTCCATTCACGATGATATACGAGGACGAAAAAGATAACAGCTATGGCTCCGCAAAGAGCCAAAACATTCGTCAATCGTGTATAGAGGCCAAAAGCAAATGTTACTCCATACAAGAAAGCAAACCAAGGATTATGAGTGGTGTTCTCGTTGGGCCAACGCCTCTGTTTCGTCCAACGATATATGCACCAAAAAGATGGAACGAGAAGCGGTAAGAGATACTCTTCAACATTATTACCACTGGACGCATAATCGTTCAACAATGCAAAAACAGACAGAGAAGTAAGAAAAGTAGCACGCCTCTCCTCGAATTCCTCCCGAAGAAACCGGTAAGTAAAATGCAAGGTCAGAAAAAGACTTACCACTTGTAAGAGCCATACACCTACCTTACTGCCAAAAAGCAGATAACCTAACATATTGATAAAATAGATGACTGGTCCCTTCTGATCCCATGCCGTAAGATATGCAACGCCACCATTGGCCCAGTTCCAACCTACCACTTGGAAAAAGCAGGAATCAAGCTGCTCTACAAACGGATAGAAAGGGGAGGTCGTAGGAGAAAACAAGGATATGAAAACTACAGACAAGAGTAGAAACCAAATATTTCTGCGTACTTTCATAAAATGTAATCAAATGTGTCAAACTAATATCTTTTCCGTGAACAAATTCGCCATGCATCCGTCTTCGTCTACAACTTTTAGCCCAAACAGGTCAAACGAATGCGATGATCATTTAATGGCAAACTTACGTTTTTTATCCCGCACAGCCAATGTTTTATATCTAAATACATAATTATTCCTTGCCCTGATGATATTCTTCTACCAGATAGACCGGGCGCCGCTTTGATTCATTGAATATCTTTCCCAAATATTCACCAAGAATGCCGATTGCCAACAACTGCGAAGCGCCAAGGAACAGGATGACACAGATGAGTGTAGGGAATCCCGCCACGGGATCTCCCCAGATCGTCACTTTGACGAGCACCCACAATAAATAGATCAAGGCACCCACACCAATGACAAACCCAAGATAGGTCGCCCAGCGGAGTGGAGAAACCGTGAACGAGGTCAAGCCCTCAATAGCAAGGCCGGCAAGCTGGATGAAGTTCCAGTGCGACTTACCATATTCGCGGTCTCCCCGGTCAAACAGGATCTCCTGCTTCTTGTATCCTATCCAACAGAAGAGGCCCTTGGTATACCGCTCGCTCTCACGCATCTGCTTCAAGGCATTGATACACTTACGGTCGAGAAGCCGGAAGTCACCAACATTCTTCAACACCTCGAACCGAGTGCTCTTGTCCAATAACCAATAAAACGCGAGGGATAACTTTCTTCTCAGCCAACTTTCTTTCCCACGGTCTCGACGTCTGGCATACACATCCTCGTAACCATCCTCCCAATACCTAAGCATATCCGGGATAAGGGATGGAGGATCCTGGAGATCAGCATCCATCAAGATCATACAATCACCTTTCACATAATCGAAGCCTGCCAGCATGGCATTTTCCTTACCAAAATTACGAGACAAGTTGACATAGCTCACACGTGAATCCTTGCTTGCCAAACGCCGGATGACAGGCATGGTATCATCACAACTGCCATCATTAATCAGCAACAGCTCCCACTGATATTGGGGCAAAGAATCCATCAAAGACGACACGGCTTCATAAAGGTGAGGCAGTGACTCTTGCTCGTTATAACAAGGTACAACGATTGAAACTTTACGTTTCATACTATTCTCCAATTCTAAGCAATGTTTTACTATAATTCAAATATTTAATCTTCCAACGATAACAACAAGGCGATAAAGCAGTATCCGATACAAGCATAACAATAACAATCACGCGAGAAACGTATAATGGTGACGCAACACATACGTGGAACGATCGCAACACGTACGTGGTACGATCGCAACACATACGTGGCACGATTGCAACACATACGTGGTACAATCGAAACACGTACGTGGAACGATCGTGATTCCCTTGAAATCAATGCATGTTCAATGAATGACGATGCTCGTCAAAACCTTCGCCCCCTTATTATAACGTACCTATCCGTACATGGATCGTACCTTCCTTTGCGTTCTCTGCGCCTTTGCGAGAGCCCTTCTTCTCGCGAGGATATTTTTTCTCGCCAAGCCGCAAAGACCTGCATACCCCGCGGAGCCTTTGCGTTCTTCGCGCCTTTGCGAGAGGATAAACTACAAATTATTAACGATCCTACGTATGTTACCATCCTTCAGCCGAGTACAGTTAAAATTTACGAGTAAACCAAGCTTCATACCCGTCAAGCGTAGATATGTGAGGGTTTGCTTAAAATGAATATCCTTCAACTCTTGAACCGACTTTAATTCCAGTATGACTTTATTGCCGACAACGATATCCGCACGTAATTCCGTACCAAAAACAAGTCCGTCATAATGTATTGGTATTTTTAATTCCGGGACAGCTTCAAGACCCCTCTTCTTTAACTCATAGAGCAATACTTTCTGATAGATACTCTCAAGCAGGCCAGGACCAAGTTCTTTATACACCGCATATATTGCATCCACACATATACTTGCAATTTCATTCTCTGTCATAGCTATTTTTTACCAAGCGTTTATATTATCTATATAACTCCACCCTACGATGCTCAAATCTCTCGCATGTTTCATTTTTATCGCAGAAGTATTTTCTCGCATGATATTATCTCGCCAAGCCGCTAAGGTCGCAAAGAGAATTATTCCGAAGGAATCTTAGCGTTCTCTGCGCCTTTGCGAGAGCCTCATTTCTCGCGGGATATTTTTTCTCGCCAAGTCGCAAAGATCGCAAAGACCTACATACCCTGCGCAGCCTTTGCGTCCTTTGCGACTTTGCGAGAGAAAGAAACATCATGCGAGCGATATTATCTTCTTGCGGGATTAATTTCTCGCCAAGCCGCCAAGGGCGCTAAGAGGATCATTCCAAAGGAATCTTTGCGTTCTTTGCGCCTTTGCGAGAGGAAAAGACATCATGCGAGCGATATTATTTCCTTGCGGGAATCTTTCTCGCCAAGCCGCCAAGGGCGCAAAGCATTTCCTTCCATTGCCCAGCGATATCATCCAGATTGAACCGCGCCGCGAGCTTCAACGCCTGCTGGCCCATAGCTCGCCTCATCGCCGCATCCCCCGCTAACTTACTGATGGCCGTGGCAAGCGCCGCGACGTCGCCCACAGGCCGCACGAGGATCCCGTTCTCCGGCGTGATGATCTCCGCCGGGCCTTGCTGACAGTCGAACGACACAAGAGGCAGACCGCAGATCCCTGCCTCGACCAGCACCAGACCGAAGCCCTCATAGCTAGAGCTCAGGACGAACAGCGAGTGACGCGCATACTCCGATGCCACGTCATCCGCCCTGCCGCGCAGAAACACCGATTGCTGCAAGCCTTCAGCCACTATCAACCGCTGCAGCTCCTCTTTCTGTGGTCCGTCACCATAGATATCCAACTGCCAGTCGGGATAACGCGCCACAACCCTCTTCCAGGCCGCTATCAGCGTGTCGAAGCCTTTCTGCCAGTCCAATCGTCCCACTGCCATGGCGCGTCTCACCGAATAGTCAGCGACCCGCTGCGGCTTGATCGTCACAGGGTTATAGATAACAGACACACGGCTCACGAACCGCCGCCACTGTCGGGCATCCGCCTCCGACAGTACCACGACACGATCATAGCCACGGGCACAGAGCAGCCGCTTGGCCTGCCGCAGACGACCTATGCAACGATTCACCAGTCCTATAGAAGAGAGATGCGTTGTCAGCAGGTCATAGTTGAGCGCGAAGTGGAACCACAGCACCTTCCTCGAGCCGTCCTTGATGCGGGGCAGGAACCCATACTCAAGACTGCCGAGAGAGATGCATACATCCTGTCGGTGCGCAACGAGGTACGCCTCCAACCGCTCGCGATAAGCCTTCTTCCGCATCCCGCCCGACGGGTAATCGCCCTGCACGAGTCCTAAGTCAACCTGTCTGACCGTCTCCGTGATGGTGAAGAACGGAGCCCTGCCCTCGTTGAATGCCGTGAGGATGGTGATGTCGAACCACGCCGCGAGCCTGTTGGCCAGGATGCTGAGCATCCGCTCCATCCCACCGGAGTTATAGTCCGACTCTATGATAAAAGCAATGTGCATCATTCGTACATTCATTGTGCATTTAGATTCTTCGGCCGAACCGCTGCTGTCTAACCCTTCCATGTTATCCCATTCTTAATATCCTTTGCCGGCATGCCACCGATGAGCGTATGTGGTGTGAGGTGCTGCTTGATGACCAGTGACCGTTGCGCCACGACACAGTCGTCGGCTATCGCCACCCCTTTGCCGATATGACTGTCAGCACATATCCACACATGGTTGCCAATGATGATCGGCTTGCTCCGTTCCTTTAGCTGGCCATTCTCTAAGATGTCGTGCCCGTCAGTGGTATTCATCTCCACCCGCCAGCCATAAAGGTTGTCGTTACCGATAGTGATGTCGCGGTCGCAGGTGAAGAAGCAATCATCATTACAGAAGAAGTTATTGCCTATTGACAGCCGTGCTCCGTTGATAACGATAGCCGTACCACGCGCTATCGTCACGTGCTCCCCCAACACGAGTTTCCCGCCATCATGAACAGAGAGATAAGCCGCCCTACTGTCCCTCCGTTCAGTACCTGTGAAGCCCAAGACCACCCGTGCCCGCCGAGGCTCCGTGGTAAAGACGATGTCGCCCCGACGCAACGTCCCAACCTTCAGTTTGCTCACAAGGATCGGAACCCGCAATGCCTGGCGGAAAGGAAGATAGCGGAGGCAGAAGAGGAGAGAACGACAGTACACATATAACCTATAGACAATATTCATTTTCTAATACGCAGACAGCATCATCAACATTGATTGACAATTAAGATTTTTACAATTTCATTCTTATTTTCAGAAGTCTAATCAAGAATTTCTTAAAAGCGTTATAATTCCACGTCTTCAATAAATTCTCTTTTACATCTTCGTCAAGGTGAGGATTATTAAGAATCTCAGAATAAATAATCTCTGATGCAATCTTATTATAGTTCCACCTGCTGATAAGATGGTGACATCTCAAATAATCTTGGATCTTTTTGCATTCAGTTACAACAAATCCTTCTTTCATGCTATGAGCGGTTTCTGTGACATTGTCTCCATGACGACGGCAATAGTTCAAAGCCTCATCTACAATGGCCACATTTCCACACTGTGACACCTCAATCCAAAACAGTCTGTCACCAGAGGCTTTAAATTCAGTATATTCATTGCTTATTTGAGCCAAGACACGCTTTCTGAATAAGGTACTACTTGCATTTGTGACATAACTACTATGCTGCATGAACTTCTTTATAAAATCTTTACCCTTATAATGCCGAGTTCCACTCTTTTTGATATCACCCATCAGAATTGACTGAGAACCGTCCTGATCGTTAAAGCAAACTGTCCTGACAAAAGCCAAAGCCAAATCATGGTCCTTCTCAAATTCATTTACCAGCTTTTCCAGTTGTGTCGGTTTACATTTGTCATCAGCCTCCGCAATCCAAATCAACTCACCATTTGCTAAAGAGAATCCTTTCTGCCATTGTTTAAAGACGCCACCACTGTTTTTGGTATTATAGACAATATTTGTGACATGCGCATTGGAACGGTAATTCTCAATAATTTCTTTACTGTTATCCGTAGAACAGTCGTCTAAGATGATAATCTCGAAGTTTTGATAGGTCTGATTCAGAATGCTTTGCATCCTTTCATCCATATATCGTGCATAGTTGTAATTCGGCACAATGACACTTACCAAAGGAGAAGAGCTCAAAGATCCTTTATCCATTTAGCTTTCAGTTTAATGTTTATGATTTTCAGAATCCATTTATCCACATTGAAGATTATTTTCTTAAGCGGTGGAATGATATCCACGTTATTCATCATTCTGCGGAAAGGAGTCAATCCATTGCAGTAATCCTCATAATCAATCAACACCCGCCTTGGCAGACACTTCTCAAGTTCTTGCCGAACCTCTTTCTTGGATATATCACGGCAGTTGTCTGTGAATCCACCTGTCTCAAACGTAGCGACGACAAAAGGCAAACGATGGTAAGTGGCATCATGAAAGACCAAAGCCTGCATAAAGAATTTCCAATCGGATACACCCTTAAGATGTTCATCATAACCAAATTGCTTGATCAGGCTTGTTTTAATAAAACTTCCTTGGTGATAGAGCGTAGATTCATAGAAGGTCTTCATTGTGACCGTATCTACAGTGGGACATATTTGTCCACCATAAGAAATATCACCTGTCTGAATATCTTCCGTATAATTGCATGTCTTTACTTTCTCCAGGACATTGTTGTCATAGAAAGTGTCACCAGAATTCATGTAAATACAATAATCACCATGAGCTTGCCGGGTTCCTTTATTCATGGCAGGAAAGATACCTCCATCGGGTTCACTCACCCAATAGTTAATGTCTTCTTTATATTTTCTGATCACATCTACACTACCATCAGAACTTCCTCCATCAATGATAATGAACTCATAATCATGACAGGTTTGATTGATAACACTTTGAATAGTGTTCTCCAAACCATCGGCATGATTGAAATTTATTGTTATAATACTGAATTTCATAATTTATCTTTTTCCAAGAAGAATATTTATTGGCCGCTTTGTGCAGCAAAAGATTATAAGCGTCATAAAGATGCCGACATATAGAAACGTTGTCGTATTAAAAGGATAGCACACATATGGATAATTATAGTCCATCAACCCGATACTCCACGCCGCATGGCCAAGAACAACACTTATAACAAGGAGTCCCTTCACCCTGTCAATATAACTTAAACGCTTCATAACAGGCTCCTTACAATTACCGACAGCCGGTCCCGGCTGCTCATATCGTCGCACTGGGCAATCATCCTTAGGCATTGAAGTTTCTGCAGCAATGGCACTCCCGCAAGATGCGCTAAAAGCGTCACTTTGTTGTAGATAGGCAAAAAATCATCGATGTTATTATGCAGGAAGGCCGCTGCCTCATTCACCGGCTTTATAGGAAGGAGATGTTGTCGCAGCCAATGGTAAAAATGCAATCGTGCCTGTACCTTCTCTACGATACTCCTTTTATCACTCGAGATATTGATATCGCTCCACCTGAACCTCACCAGGTGCTCTTGTGTGGTTGCCACGCCATGCTCCGCCATCATGATAGCTGTGGCATCATCGGAAGCCCATGCCTTAGGGAAGTTGACGAAGCCGCCTTTATCTATAAGTGCTTGCCGCCTGAAGACATACTGCGGGATGCCACCTTTCATGCCATGAAGCATGTGGTAAACAAATTCATCTTTCGTAAGATGCTCCTTATAGCAACGGTCGATCCCCATAATGTGGTTGTCCGCATTCACCTGAAGGATTCTTGCCCGGAGGAGCTCTACTGCCGGATACGTATCAATCAGCTGCGACATCTCTTCCAAGAAGTCAGGCTCATACAGGTCGTCATCGGTAGCAAGTATGACATAATCGCCATGGGCATATTGCAAGCAGTGGTTCCACTGCGCCACCAGATCCCGACCGCCTATATTTTGCTCATTGCGATGATATTCGATTCTCGGATCGTGGAACGCCCCGACAATCTTCTCAAGAGCTTCCGGAGAACAATCGTCAACAACAATCAGCTCAAAGTTACTATAACTTTGGTTGAGAATGCTTTGGATGGCTTCTCTCAGATATCTGCCTTTCCAGGCAGGGAGGATAAACGAAAACTTCATTGACCAAGTGGCGATATATGCCGTTTTATTAATAAGTAGACTAACTTCTACGAATATGCAACTTATCCTTAATCTTTTCCATCACCAGCTGGCGTGCACTGTCATCCAAACCCTTATAATAAATAAGTGGACAGGAACATGCAAGGCTTAAGGCTGTCACTGCACACAACCGGACAAAGTTCGTTGGCATATAAAAATGTGCAACCGTTGGTAGGATGCTGGCGATAACAACAAAGAATAACGTTTTGAGAAGGATACCGCAGTAATAGGACATCCTATTAAATTTTGTGTACTTATGCAATATCCACACATCACAAATCATGGCACCCGGATAACAGATGATTGACACCAGATATGCTACGGTCGGGTTAGCGCCCAACTTCATGGCTAAATACGATAATGGCAGAATCAGCAGATAGACAAGAGATGAAGTAATGTTGGGCAGTTTCATCTTTCCTACTGCATTGATACCATAACCCACAGGGAAATCGATGGCCTGAACCATTATCTGAATAATGGTGAGCCTGACAAAGGTAGAGGCGAAGGGAGGTACATTGCCCAACCATATCTTCAGAATAGTGTCAGCCTCAATAAAGATGGGTATGCCAAAGAGCATACACAGATAGGATGAATATTTAGCACAATAGAAAATGAGCTTGTTCATTTTCTCATATTCTCCTGCAGCATAATGCTTGACAATCTGTGGCTGCATGGCGGTCTGGAAGTTAAAGACAAACTGACTGACGATATTGCTTACTGATCCTGCCACACCACGGGCTGCATTGATTACGGTTCCAAAGAACATATTCAGCAATACCGTGATGCCTTGACCGTTTAATGTAAAAGCAATGGCACCCATCGCTTTCCAGCCAATGTACTCAAACATCTGCTTGTATAACTTTCCATCAATCCTTAATCGGAAACGGCATTCACTGTATTTCCTCCTGCAGAATAAGATATAGAAGCTTGATGTCAAAAGACTTACACAGAAATAAAATACAGCGTACAAACGCAGTTTGTCAGTATCGACTACCATTAACAGATAGACAATCACTAATTTCATTACAGTATCAAATATACTGATGTAAGCATATATCCCCATATCCTCATGCGCCATGATGCAAGCACTAAAAGGTGTCTGCATAACGCCAAGAACACAAGTGATGATCGATAATTGATAAACGAAAAGTGCCACATCCTCACGCCCAGCCTGAATATTGAGCTTGTTTTCAACATACCACAGACCTACAGTCTCAGCAGCAATGAGAATCACGCATGCCAGCATAACATGAAGAGCCAATGCACCCGAAAAGGTGTCCTTCAGATGTTCTTCATTTCTCTCTCCGATAGCAAAGGTAATAAATCGTGAGGTTCCTTCCGATATGTAACCATTCATGAAAGCGAGTAGAGACACAAAGCCTCCAACGACATTGTATAATCCAAAGTCGTTAAAGCCAAGCGCTTGAAGTACAACTCGGGAGGTAAACAGGGAGATAAAGAGTGTGAGAGCGAACCGGGCATACAGCATCAATGTATTACGTGCTATACGCTTGTAGTTCTGACTTTCGTCTTGTTGGTGTGTCACAGAAATAAAATGTTGATAATGTGGTTATGATTTCAGTGTAACTTAAGAATGTTCTCAAGAACGGCTGATGATTTAAGCACTACGATGGATATCGCGTAAGACAATGCCGTCAAGACCACGAAGATGAGCAAGGGGTAACGGAAGCCATAGATGAAATTGGGAAAGAGATAAATACTCAGAAAGGTGTGGCACATCCACATCGGCATGCTGTGACGGCCGAGATTGGCAAGGAATGCCCCCCCAGGAGGTTCTGATACGGGAACTGCAAGATGAGCAATATTACAAAGAATGCATAGAAAGAGTCATCCGCCTGCGTGGGCGACAACATCTCAAGACCAACGATGATTACGAGCAAAGCTGATGCCTGCCATACTCGCAAACGTTGTATCTCCTTTCGTGCAGCATAGCGGTAGAGTAATGCTCCAAGAATGAAATCTAATAATAGATCACAATAAACAAGAACTACATTGATGGCCGAATTAATGTCAATTCCTTTTACCGAACAACGGCTGATGATGAAAGCACTGCCAAAACTGAGGAAGAAAGCTACGATGAAAGAGACTTTGTTGCCGAGACGATCCATCATGCGGAACAACCACATTGAGGTCATGCTCAAGAGAACATAAGGAAAGAGAAACCAGGTCTCGTAGTTCCATGTTGTTTTTACCGCTGTGACATTTCCTATGATGGACCAGAAATCTCCAGGATATTGTCCCGGATTAATAAAGCATCCCATACCCACAAAGATGGCCATAACGATCCAATAGGATATATATAGCTTTAGGATTCGTCGTCCCTGTTGCCTCAGATTGTTACCTTTGTTCTCCCACACATAGCTCAAACCATAACCGGAAAGGATTAAGAAAAACGCCACCGGATGGCATGCATTGGCGATGATATTCACCAATGGACGCTCACCAATATATAGCAACGGTTGGCACAACCCATGATAGTCGGCTCCCACCCGATTGAAGAGATGATAAAAGATCATCATCAGGATCGCAACGCCTTTAATTATGTTGGTCTGTTGTTTTGTCATAACAGGTATAGTTTCTTCTTTCAACGTACATATCTATATATTGGACCGTACGTACCCTGTGCAGGGGAGGGCTTCATGCCCTTCCTCGAAAAATCTCCCAACCGCTTTGGGAAATTGTTACCAACGATTTGAAACACCACCACCGCCTTGAAAAATCGGTCGAACATTATTTGTGGAAGGGCATGAAGCCCTTCCCTGCACTGGCACAAACGCTGCACGGGAAATCATGCAACTCGTTTATTTAACGTACATATCCATGCATGGATCGTACATCCCTTGGCGTTCTCCGCGCAACAAATCCGAGCGAGAAATGAGTGCATTACATTATGTTACTCTATTGCAATCATATATTACACTCCTTCAAGTGCTCAATGATTTTGGGCATAAATGGGCTGCCATTGAATAGCTTATCCTTTCTTTCACTCCATTTCTGCAAATCATCGTTGATTATATCTATAATTTCACCGGTTCCTCTGTTTTTCCATCCAAATAATCGCTTATCGGAGTTTAAGAGATAGTCAACTGAAGCAAGCAGCTCTAACGAATAAGCGGAATAATAGCCTCGCAAAAAGTTCTTCGTTCCATTAGATATATCCTTATATCTTACATTATCAGGATTGTCAAGATACGCATGGACAGACTCTTTGGTATCAGGCAAGATCCATAGTTGATCAAAGGGCTTGACTTCCATTCCACCCATACCTTTTATATAGCTGCCATTGAGTGCATAAAGCAGATGGCTTACTTTTCCTTTGGAATAAGGTCCATAAAAATATGGTATATATTTAATCTTGAAAACATCTTCTGCTCCGAACTTCTGTAGGAAATAGATAATCTTTTCAGTCGCAAAAACAGAAATAAACTCCCCGTAGGCAACCAAATCGCCAAGTACATCCAAAGTCATGGCTCGAGCAGGCGTTAACTTTACTCGTTCACTCTTGAGCCGTTCTACAATGTGATCAGACGGCTGGTAGATATAAATGTTACAATCGAGATCAGACAAAGAATCCTCTATCATTTTCTGAACCCTTAACCAATCAAGCCCCCCATTATGGGAGCCCAAAGGAGGAACAGCTATGGACGTGATATTCATATTAAGAATAGTACTGCGCAGACTTCTCAATCCTTGCTGTATATATGAATATTCTGACGGTCGGCGCCACGTGGTTTTCGTTGGAAAGTTTATGATGATTTTATTGCCTATAAGACTATGTTCGGTAGTAACAAACATTTCACCGATTCTAACTTTTCCGTCCTTACATGCTTTATGATATCGTGCATAGTTCATAGGGAAGCGCTCCTTGAACTGTAAAGCGATTCCTTTGCCCATGACTCCTACCGTATTAACGGTGTTCACAAGAGCTTCTGCTGAACTATCCAACAAATTTCCTTTCGTATAGTGTATCATATTGGTTCCTCAAAAATAGTAAGACCGGCGGATGGCGATCATAGCCTCATCAATCTTATAATCCAACAATTGCTGTTTTGCTTCCTTATTATAAACGACGAAACCTTTTATATATTGTGGTGGCAGTTCATCTAAAAGCAGTAACTCGGCTTCTTTGCGTCGTTTCAAATCTCTATCATCTTCATTATTTGCCCAACTTGTTGCATAGACATCTTTGTAACTAACAATGTCATCTATCATTGAAAGCTTATCACTCGTATATGTAGTCGTTAACAAATCCAAAGCATGCCCATCGGTAAACACACAATTTATATTATGTGTAACTATATCGTCAAGTCTAATGACAACATATACAATTTCTTCTGCTTTATACATTACCACATTATTATAACCATGCTGAATCACATATAACATAGGAGAACGAGGACCGAAATAAAATGGTATACAATCGCCTATTTTATAATTCTTGTAGATAACTCTATCATCTCGGGACGCAATGACACTTGTGTCACCGATCGGCACATAATTGGGATCTGCATGCTCAGAATTTCTATGGACGAACCCATACTGCAAGAGATGTGGGATATTATGAATATGTATTATTCGAAATGCATATTTTATCTTATTCCTTTCCATGATATAATACTCCGTCTTATATATGATTATTTAGGATACGACAAGATTTGTCGTACATTTCTTTGTGTTCTCCGCGCCTTTGCGAGAGGATAAACAGCATGCGAGAACCTCATTACTTGCGAGATATTTTCTCTCGCCAAGCCGCCAAGGTCGCTAAGACCTATATACCCTGCGCAGCCTTTGCGAACAATGTACCCAGTGCAGGGAAGGGCTTTATGCCCTTCCACAAAAAATGACCCAACCGCTTTGGGAGACACCACCGATTTGAAAACACCGCCACCGCCTTGAAATATCGGTCGAACATTATTTGTGGAAGGGCACGAAGCCCTTCCCTGCACTGATACCAACGCTGCACGGGAAATCATGTATGCAACCCATTGCATCCCCTTTCACTCTTCGTCAGAGGAAGCGGAGGAGGTTGATGAACGGCAGGAGGAGGGTCGTCTTCCACGACTCCGTACGGCCCCAGATGGGATAGAGATGGTAGCCGCGTGCCCGGTCAAGAAGCGTATGCAGAAAGGCACGGTCGTAATACTGATGATCCTTGTAGGCTGTAAGAATAGCCGAAACCAACGTTGAACGCATACGGCGACGATATAGCTGCTTGATGGAATTAGATACGAGTACAGTCTCACAATAGAGGAAAATATCATTAGCAATCTCTATATCACTCATCAAGGCCTTGCGATGTTTTTGAACATCCTTATTTCTGATAGCAGATGAAAAGGTGAATGAGCAATTATAGTGATAGACCAAAATATTTGTGAAAAAGATTCGATTAGCGAGAGGATAGAGCATCAGATTGAAGTCTACATCCTGATGAATAAGGCCTTTATGAAACCTTAAGCTTGTTTGACGAAGGAAAGAGGAGAGGTATAAATTGCTCCAGACTGAAGAAACTTTCATCCCATGCAGCATAATATATTCTCCCGTATAGAGCTGATCATACGCAAAAGGCTGGTGGTCGGTCGACCAAGAACCATGTTCGTTGAACGCCTCTGCGAGGAAGAAGCATAGTTCTGCCTTGCTGCGCTCCGCAACATCCACGACCCGGCCGATGACATCTGGCTCAATGTAATCGTCGGGATCGACAAACATCATATATTTGCCACGTGCAGCATCCATACCCGTATTGCGGGCCGCACTCACGCCCTGGTTCTCCTGCTCGATAACCTTAATATTCTCATACTGCTTGGCGAGTTCCGTACATAGCTCACCACTATGATCGGTGGAGCCATCATTGACGAGTATCACCTCGTAGCGTTCGGGTGCCAGGTCCTGCTGCTCGAGGGAATGTACACACTTCCACAGGAATGGCTCTACATTATATATAGGAACAATGATTGATAACAGGATATCTTGCATCAGCAATTCTTTTATTCTTTTGTATCACGAAATTATTAGTACCGCGCAGCCAATGTATGTTCAATGCTTGACCATGCACGTTAACCTTCCCTCTTTTTCTTTTCGACGTACCTATCCGTATAGGGATCGTGCATTCCTTTGCGATCCCTGCACTGACACCAATGCCGCACAACATCGAAACGGCTGGTTAAACCCTGATGGGGACGAAAAACGTTAGAATACTAAATGTCGCTTCACCCAAGGATAGAGCCCAAGGGCTGCAAGGAGCGCGACAAACTTATCCTTTACCGTGATGTAAGGACAGGTGTACAGACGGAGGTTAATGTCGGGGTGGCAGTGACGCCAGAGGCTACAATCGCTTGAGGTGTGCAATGCCGGCAGCACCCAACGCTTGTTGAAAAACTTGCGGAAGACGAACTCCTTATGGAACCGCTGCCCGCCATGCTCGCTGAAGAAACGCTCTAACAGGTAGACATTAGCCTCCATATCTCTCATCTGACGAATCAGCCGTCTGTCTCGTTCTGCGCCGTCTGCATGCGAGAGACTGGCCTCGCTGTAACGGTAATAATAGAGGGGTTCAGCAACATACGCGAGGCGATGGGCCGCTGCGTACATCTGCAAGAGTACCGTCAGATCCTCCGCCATATTGTGCGTGGGAAAATACGCAATGGATTTATATAGTCCGTTACGGACAAGATGACTCCATAGCGATCCCTGGCGCCAGCCCAGCAACAGACTCTTTATCTCCGAGTCAATAGACGGCTTGCCGACCGGTGGCTGCTTCATTACGTTCCATTTCTCACCCTGCTGCTTATAAAAGTCACACCATACGATATCCGCTTTCTCCTGTGCCGCCTTCGTATACAGCTTCTCACAATAGTCTGGAGCGACAAAGTCGTCGGAGTCGACGCAGATAACATATTCACCCGTGCAGACGGTCATTCCGTTACGCCGTGACTGTGCTGCGCCTTGATTCGTCTCATTATGCAGTATCTTCACTTGCGCCTTTCTGTGAGGATAATCCCCAAGCACCTGCTGGAGGATCTCCATACTGTTGTCGGGCGTGCAGTCGTCGACAAAGACATACTCCACGTCTTGCAGCGTCTGCTCCATGAGTGACCTCCCACACTTTTCGATATACTGTTCCACACCGTAGATGGGAACGATGATGCTAACAAAAGGGATGGTCATGGTTTTTGTTTATATTGATATTTGAACATTCCTGTAAATTCGGAGTCGGCCGTAGCAGGGCATGACGTCGCTGGCTGATGCCGGAGGACTACTCGTATTCTTCTATATACCCCGGCAGGATATGTTTATGGACGAGGTAATAGAATATCTTGTACTTCAGAGAACATCCGTCGAGGCAACTGCCGAGACGCTGTCCCTTCCATGGCGAATGATATAGATAATCAAGGAACAACTGACGGCGGGGGTGCTGGCACTCCCTTTGCCACGGCTTCACTGATGAGCAGAAATGCAAAACCACGGGATGCTCCTTAGCCTGAGCAATACGCTCCCATTTACGCCAATGAAGTGCCTTCTCTTTATCCTTCATGTAGAACATATTCTGCACATTGTACTGATATGGCAGCTCAAGGACAGAATCTCGAAAAAGCACATTGATGGCATCCTGATCAAGAAAAACAAATCTTTTAGCATCGGTATCCATGAGTTGCATAAGATGCCGCATGCTGTCATCCTCGCGCCAACGGTTCAAATTGAGAAGCAACACTCCTGAGTTATAATACTTCTTTATCTCTTGCAGTCTGTTGAAAATATGTACGTTGTCGCCTTGTTGATCCTCAACGGCAGCGATACTAAAATCCGTAACATCAGTATTCCATAGTTCCCGCAAGCTGTCAAGGACCAGTGTGTCGCAGTCCAGGTAGATGAGCTTCTGAACATCCTTCGGCAGGATGTTGGCAAAGAGGAACCTATAATAGATAGAGAGTCGGAACTGATGTGTCGTGGGATACCCCTTGAAGAGGCTGTCGTCTACAGGTATCAGCTCTATCTTCTGGCCATAATCGGCCGCGAGCGTACGGAACTTCTCTTTATTGTCATCCGTTAATCCTTTTTCCAGCACGTACACGGTGATTTCCTCGTCTTTATTGTTTTCAAACAAGGAAGTCACGCATACGCCACACGGCATGGCATAACGGTTGTCTGTACAAAGTCCTATGTGTATCATAGCGCTGAATGTTATGATCTCATCTTGAAATAGATTCTCAACAAGGGATCTTTTATTCTGTTAAGCAGATAGATGGATTGGTGACCCAATTGTCCACGTCTTGCAGCGTCTGCTCCATGAGGGCGCACCCACACTTTGCGATATACTGTTCCGCGCGGTAGACGGGAACGATGATGCTAACAAAAGGGATGGTCATGGTTTTTGTTTATATTGATATTTGAACATTCCTGTAAATTCGGATTCCTCAGAAGTAAAGTCATCAACTATTTGTCTTATACGAATGGCAATCGACTTATCTTCATTATCTCCCTTGTCGGCTTTTTTACGGGCGATATTGAGCAACTCTAACATTTTCATTCGAAAATGTTTGTATAGTGAACAGCCGATAAAACGGCTATTCTGGTTTAACTTGTTTTTTTGACACAATAAAAGAAATAGCAGGCTGCGGAATGCCGTCTGCGACTATTAGGTAGGC